>Ga0074044_10004343_pt1 | contig 11779 bp, 11 predicted proteins | sample BogForMeECP23OM1_FD_94443 | JGI IMG/M metagenome (GOLD analysis project Ga0074044, IMG submission 94443) | Bog forest soil microbial communities from Calvert Island, British Columbia, Canada - Bog Forest MetaG ECP23OM1 | ecosystem: Environmental > Terrestrial > Soil > Wetlands ...
GCAGCGCTCGCGCGCGAACGTCATCAGCGCGTCGCCGGCCAGGAATCGCTGCGTGTGATGGACCAGGTTGATCTGGTAGCCATGCATCGCATGCGCGCATGCCATCAGCTCGAAATTTCCGAAATGCGCGGAGAGCACAACCATGCCCTTGCCGGGATATCTGGCGGCGACCTCATCCCAATAATGGAAACGTTCGTAGCGCACCTGGTCGCGCAGGCGGGTGTGAAAAAATCCCGCGAGGCGGACATACTCGGCTCCGCCCTTGCCGAGATTTACATATGACGCGCGCAGAATCCGGCGGCGCTCCTTCTCGTTGCGCTCCGGAAATGCGATGGAGAGATTTTTCATGCCGATCGCGACGTGTCGGCGGTCGAGGCAGTAGCCGAGGAACCCTCCGATGACCCCCATTGGATACAAGACAAAATCCGGGAGCAGGCTCAGCAGATGGAGGATGCCGGTCATCAGGTAGAAGACCATGCGACTTCTGGCGTCGAGTTGGAGATTCGACTTACGCAGCGTGCGCCCTTCGATGCGGGCGCTCGTGCTCATCGGCGGGGGCCGGCGTTCTTCGTGATCGGCGAACGCGCTAGTACCATCCGCGACGAGGATTTTCGGCGACGTCTGAGAAAGTTCGAGTGGCTTCAAAGATGGCGTTCCCATCAGTTAAGCGTGCGAAACTCGTGTTCGCGTTTGGGCGCTTTTGGAATGACTACCAACCCCGACTCGGTAACGAAGTAGCGTTTGCGATCGCGTTCCAGGTCGTAGCCGATTACTTCCCCATCGGGAATGCTGACGTACTTGTCGACGATAGCGCGCCGGACGCGCGCATGACGTCCGACCTGGGCATGATCCATCAGCACGGAATCATCGACGCTGCTGTAGGAATGCACGAAGACCTGGCGTCCGAGGACCGAGTTGCGGACCACGCCGCCCGAAATGATGCATCCCTCGGAGACGATGGAGTGGAGCGCTTCGCCGCGGCGACCGTCCTCGTTGAAGACGAACTTCGCGGGCGGCTGATCGTAGTATGCGGTGCGCAGCGGCCAATAGGTGTTGTAGAGATTTAGATGTGGACGGGCGTCACGCAAGTCCATGTTGGCATCGTAGTACGATTCCAGCGTCCCCACATCGCGCCAGTACGCGAGGTTGAGTTCCGAGTCGCCGCGGATGTGGTTGGTCATGAAGTTATACGCATAGACCGGCATCTTCTGGATGAGCCCTGGGATAATATCCTTGCCGAAGTCGTGGTTGCTGCCGGGCTTCTTGGAATCCTCAAGGAGCGCCTGGGTCAGCACCTCCGGATCGAAAACATAGTTGCCCATCGAGGCGAGGCACATGCCCGGCGCCCCAGGCATCGAGCGCGGACTCTTGGGCTTTTCCTCAAAGCGGTTGATGCGCAGGCCCGAATCCACATCAACGATACCGAATTGGTCACCCTCCTCCACTCGCACCGGCAGCGTCGCGACAGTGACCGCAGCCTTACGCTCTTGATGGAACTCGATCATCTGCGAGATGTCCATCCGGTAGATATGATCGGCGCCAAAGACCGCCACGAGGTCAGGCTTGTTGTCCTCGATAAGGTTCAGATTCTGATAGATGGCGTCGGCAGTTCCCTGGTACCAACTCTCGCCGAGCCGCATCTGAGCGGGTACCGGCGTGATGAAGTGACCTGAGAGGAGCCCGGTGACCTGCCATCCGTCTTTGAGATGCTCGATAAGCGATTGCGAGCGCCATTGGACCAGCACGTAGATGGAATAGATGCCGGAGTTAACCAGATTCGAAAGCACGAAATCGATTATGCGGTATTTGCCGCCGAACGGAACGGCGGGTTTGGCACGATCGCGGGTGAGGGGGTAGAGACGGGTTCCCTGCCCACCCGCCATCACAAGCGCAAGAGTCCTCATGCAGACGCATCCCTTTTGTTGCGGAAGAAGGCCCGCAACGGCCACCTGAAAGGTCAATATAAGGGGAAAAGTTTCGACTGGAAAGCCTAGCGGGTTCGCGGAGGAATTTGGCGGTCATTTGCCCGAATGGTCGGGCAATTTTACAAAATGTCGCAAAAAGTGGATGAATTCTCAAAGCGCGTCCTATCCTGGGCCATACGACTTCGCCTGAATTTAAGGATTATGCGCGGTAATCCTTGGTTTTATTAATCCTTCTTCCTGCCAATAAAAAAATCGTGAAGAGGCACATGGTTTGCTCGAAACTTTGTCTCAGTTCTTACGTCTATAACGAGTAAGAACAGTCGCTCACGAAGAGCAGCCTTGGCGTAACCCCCCAGGAGGGGAGGTACTAAAGATGCAAACCACGACCACAACCAAACAGGAAGCACGCACCGGAACCAGCAAGGGCGTAGTTTATCGCACCACCTGTCACAATCCCGGATGCGGATTCACCTTCGATTTGCGAATCACACCAGAGACGGTCAGCCTCCTCAGTGGACCGATTGATTGCCCTCGATGCCGCCGGCACGGCGGTTCGCTCAAGCCCCAGGGTCGCATTGGCGACAAGCTGTTCGCCGCCAAACTGATGTTCCGCGCCATGGGTATCGCCTCGGCGACCCCTGACGACGAGGACGGATACGGGGTGAACTAGGCTATAAAGCCGCTTGCGAATCGTCTACACTTGAGCGGCCGTTTCCAGATCGACGACCGTTCATCCTCAAAAAGATGCGCCGCCCGAACTCCGGACGGCGCGTCTGTTTTTCGCCATCTGCCACGCTCTCGCGCGCGGCAGGATCTCATTCGATATCTACACCCCCGCGAGGAAGTCGGTAGTGACTCCTTGCAGGTTTCTCAGACTGGGCCGCTCCAGCAGCCGCTTGATCCATCCGTCTACATTCGGCCGATTGGTGCCCGCCTCGATGCCGAGATTCGGCAACACCAATAGCCGCGGGATAAATCCGATTTCGGCAACCGAGAAATCGGTGGCCAGAAATTGCGCTCCCGCCAGCTCCTGGTTGAGGTAGTCGAGCACGCGCTCGACCGCCTGATTGAGGCGCTGCAGGCGCTCGGCGCTGCGCTCGGCGTCGGGCTTGCCCAACTCGGCCATCAACTGACCGACTTGCGGGGTGAATGAAGTATCCGCGAAATCTTCGAGGCGGCGCGCGCGCGCACGCATCGCACTGGCTCCGACGGGAGGCAGAATCGGCGGCTCCGGATACTCATCGTCGAGGTACTCGTTGATGATGGTGGAGTCGTAGATGGTGGTGTCTTCGTCGACCAGAACCGGGACCCGCCCAAACGGGTTCAACCTGAAAAAATCCGGATGGCGGTTCTCACCCTTGGTATTATCCACCTGGACCAGGTCGTAGGTGAGACCCTTCTCCGCCAATGCGATTCGGACCTTCTGTCCGAATGGACAAGGAAGGAAGTCGTAAAGTTTGATCATGGCCCCGCCTTACTCCGCCTTCACTTCGACCTTGAGGCTTGCCTCCACTTCCGGCTGCAGCCTGACCGGAACGGTAAACTCGCCGAGTTGTTTGATCGGTTCCGCGAGATGGATCTTGCGCCGCTCGATGACGAAGCCCTTCTCCCGCAGTGCGCGCTCGATATCGATATTGGTCACCGAGCCGAACAGCTTGCCCTCCTCGCCGGCATGCGCGCCGATAGTGATGGTGAGCGCCTCGATCCTGCGCTTGAGGTCGGCGGCTTCGGTCTTCTGCGCCTCACGCTTACCCAGCGCGATACGCTTGTGATGTTCGAAGGCGCGCAAACTCTTCTGACTCGCTTCGACCGCGAGTTTGCGTGGGAAAAGATAGTTGCGCGCGAAACCGGGACGCACCTTCACCACGTCTCCGGTCCGTCCCAGGTTCGGAACGTCCTCATTAAGAATTATCTGTACGTTCATTTCTCATCCCGTCCCAGTTAGAGAAAATCGCTAAAATTGCCCGCCTCCTGGCTGGGCGGCTTGAGCCTGCGGAAATCAACCCACATATCCAGCACCCCGGCGAGGCAGACCAGAACCGCCAACACCGGCTGAACACAAGTGATCACATAGATCGCGACGCGCGCCACCGCCGGCATCCCCAGCATGCGGAAGTAGTACGACATGATCGCGACGCCCTGGCAGAAGTACACCGTCGCTACGCATATGAACGCGTCGAGAGCGATGGTCTCGATCGGCTTTATCGGGATCAGGTACTTGAAACCCTGAAACGCAAATCCGGCCGCCAGCAGCACCCATACCAGCCATTCAGGCGTCGACCATTTGGGGAGTTCACCGAACAAATCGTAGGGAAGCCGCTTCTTGCCACCCCAGCGCCAGAACACCGAAAGATTGAGCATAACCGTCGCTGCCGCACCGATGGCCGCCAGCGCCGGGCTGAGCCGGATGAAGATGTCGATCGCGGTAGCCTGGGTGTCGGGAGCCAACCCGGCATCCATGCCGATGGTTTTGTAGAACTCCTGACCGCGCTCCATGCCGGCTTTGAGGGACTGATGGATAGCGGTGAGCATCGCGTCAGGCGATCCCGCCGCGATCAGCGCTGCCGCACTTCCCGCGATCAGCATCGTGCCCGCGGTAACGAGGACGATGAGCTCGAAGGAGCAGTGGCGCTCTAGCATGTAGCACATCAACACCGACGCCAGGCCAAAGCTGATGGTGTAGGTGATTCCGGCGGTAATTCCTGCCGCGACCGCAACCAGGGCGGCGGCCAGCAATACGGAGAAGATCGCGCGCAAGTTCGGACTCAGCCGGCCCACCGCGAAAATAAGGATCGGCGCCGGGGCAAACAGCATCGCGAAGCCGCCCGCGATCGGAATCGCGGCGACCGCCAGGAATAGCGCGCCCGAGAGCGCCGCCGCCCGGATCAGTCCGATTATCGCCTTGCCTGTCACCGCATTAGCCGCCTTATCCGTCTCAGACGCCCAGAGTCGAGAATGGAAGCAGCGCGACCACGCGTGCGCGTTTGATTGCAATCGCGAGTTGACGCTGATGACGCGCACAGTTGCCTGAAGTGCGGGCCGGAACGATCTTGCCTCCCTCGGTGATGAAGCTCTGCAGGGTGCGAACGTCCTTGTAGTCCACCTTCAAGGATTTGTCCGCGCAGAAGCGGCAGACCTTACGCCGCGGTCCGGGGCGTCCCCGGCGCATACCGCCGCCGCGCCCTTCGCCTCCGCGGTCGTCACCGCCTCGATCACCACCGCGGTCACCGCCACCGCGCGGGCCACGATAGCCGCCCTCGCGATCGCCATGTTCACTTCTTTCTTCGTCTGCCATTTATGTTCCTGATCTTAGCATTCCGACCGCAGCCAAGTCCGTTATCTTGGGACCGTCTAACGACTCTCGCGGTCGATGTTGAAATCTAGTTTCCCGGCTCTGTCCTTTCTATCTCAATCGAATCCGCCATTACTTCGTACCCGGTCTCAAGCAGGCCGGACTTGAGTGGTCGCCGTACTGCCTTCAAACTGCCCTTCACCCGAACTTCCGCGCCCGCCTTCAGGCTCCCGCGAAGGGATTGCGCCGCCTCACCCGTCATCACCACGGCGAGCGCGAGGTCGCCGGAACCCTCAGCCGCCTCGACCGTCATCCGCAGGACTGCCGTCCCCGCGGGGGTGGTTCGCAGCTCCGGTTCGCGCAGGATGCGGCCCCACAGCTCAATTCTATTCCCTGCCACCTTCAGGCTCGGTTATTTCATCGGGAGCGTCCGGAATCTCTTCCTCGGGAGGTAGACCCTCGGGACGCGAGGCAGCCGCGGCGGCCTCCGCGCGCTGTGCGGCGGCCGCGGCCATCCGGGCCTCAGCAGCAGCACGCGCTTCCGCGATCCGGCGCTTGCGCGTGTCGATTTCCTCGCGCGCCTTGGCAACGTCGGTTTCGAGCTCGACCAGTACCGACAGATACCGCAGCACGGTATCCAGCAGCTTCAAGTTGCGCTCGATCTCATTCATTACGGCGGCGCCGGCAGCATAGTCGAGCCGAACGTAGTAGCCGCGCCGCTCGCCCTTAATATGGTAGGCGAGTTCGCGGAAACCCCATTCCTCGGTTTCGATGATTTCGCCGCCGCCCGAGGACGCAAGTCCCTCGAAGCGTTTGATGATGTCCTTAATTTGTGGTTCGCCCAGATCGGGGCGAATAATGAAAATCGTCTCGTAGCGCCGCACGCGCAGTCCTCCTTGTGGATTTAAGCCCCTCTCGGAGCAAGGAGCGAACACAGCAAAGTAGCATCAAGTTAAGGGCGCCTCAAGCGCGGATCGAGGATCGGCGGGACGCTTCCCACCGATCCTCATATGCTTTCCCGCTATGGCGAGGTGATATCCCCCGCCAGATTCACCGTGATTACCTGATGATCGCCGGCCGGACACACATGCGGGGCAAAGGCTCCAGTAATCGTGAAGTTAGTGCGGACCGCACCGCCCTTCGTCCCGGCCTTCAGTTGCAGCGCATAGCTGCAGCTTTGGCCTGCGCCGAGGACCTTGTTCGCTACGCAGGTACCGCCTGTCACCGAGAAGTCCGAGACGTTTCCAGTGGAAAATTTGGTGCTCAAGGTCAGCGTCCCAGCCGATTCGTTGCTCGTGACCATGAGGGAGGCCGCCGCCGTGCCTTTGGGCGCAACGTCTCCGAACGCCAGGGTACCGGCAGGATTGGTGCTCAAGTACAGGAAGTCAGGGGCACAACCCGGAGTGGCCGATCCAGTCGGGCTAGGCGTCAAGGTTGGTGTTTGGGTCGGAGTCGACGTCGCGGTTGCAGTGGCAGTCACCATTGCGGTCGAGGTGGCGGTCGCCGTCGGCATGTTGGTTGAGGTTGCGGTCGCGGTCGGAGTTGGAGTCGCGGTCTTCGTCGCCGTTGCGGTTGTGGTCGCGGTCGATGTCGCGGTCGGCGTCGCGAATGGAGTAGGCGTGGCCGTGGGCGACGCGGTTGCGGTCGGCGTCGCGGTCGCGGTCGGCGGCTTCGGTTGCGCAAGCGGTCCGAATGTGATCGTGAAATTCACGTTCTGACTGTTGCCGTTCGATACGCTGCTATTACATGAAAACCCGCCGGCGTTATCATCGTAGGTCCACGCGTATGCGTAAGGACACGCCTTGGAGAAGTACTGGTAGAAAGGCTTCCCGGCCGTGGTGCCGTTTCCGGTCGACCATTGCGCCGCCGCCAGCCATTCGGGATTCAGCTCGCTCCCACTGCCGGTGTACAACGGCTCCGATGGCGGCGCTACCGTCATTGGTGTCACCGGATCGCCAAGGCCTACCACTAGACTCGAGCCGAAGGGGGGTAAACACGCCAAGGTAGCGTCCGATTTATGGCCACCCGCCGTGATGGTGACTTGGTTGCAGGTGTAGCCCAGCGCGTCGGGGTAAAGTGGCGGATTGACGGTCGGGTTACCATTCGGGATGGTATAGTAGCCGCCACATGAATCGCCGACGCCCCCGGGATCGGCCGCCGCTCCGCAACGAATCTGGGGTGCCAACCCTCCGGTGTCCCCGGTGGGCGTTTGGCCCTTGCTATAAACACAGAGCCCGATGCCCGACGGGAAACCAAGGGTCGTGGCGTCGGTAGTATCGCATACCTGGTCGGGCGCGCAGTCGATATTGGCATTGGCGAAAGTTGGATCGCTCCAGCACAGTGGATTGCCTTGGTTCTGCGAGGACATCGCAGTCCCGAAATTCGGGTTGTTCTTCGCAGTGCCATTCTTGTTCGCGGCCTCGTACATGTCGAAGTACGTAGAACCGTCGGACGTCCAGCCACCGTTGGCCGGGTTGGGAATTGCGGTATCGCAGCTGAGGTTGGGAGCTTCCATATTGCTGGCGCACTGGTCGCCAGGATCGTTGCATCCGATGACGCAGGTCTTCTGGCTCAGCGCGTCGCATGACTGCCCGGAACCCGCCACGCAGTCGTCGCATTGTCCGCTGCTGCAATACAAACCGGTGTGGTTGCCGCATTTGATCGCAGTCTTCGTGGTAGTGGGTGCTTCGGTGACCTGCAGGTTGAGTGGACAACTCTCATTAAGATCGCTGACGCATTTCGGCTCGTAACAATTGTTCGGGTAATCTTTTTCGGCATTGGGCTGCGGCGAGACCTTGACCCGAATCAGGTCGTTATACCCCGAGACATTGCTGACGTCGTAGTTGACTTCGGTGGCACTGGTTGAAGTGGGTTCGAAAAGCGAAGCTGGAGCAGACCCGGTATCGCTAATGGTGGTTTGCACGCCGCCGTTGGTCCAGGTCCCTTCGCATTGCAGGAGGCCGCCGCAGTCGCCGGTCTTGCAGACGCCGCCGGTATAGCCGCACACGTCGAAGGTCGCGCCGCCGGGATTCTTGAGGCACACCGCCTGGGTATTGACCGCTTCTCCCATTTCTCCCTGGCAGAACAGGGCGCTGCTCGAGTGGGTGGTACAATCGACCATGCAAATTCCGCCGACGCAGTCATAGCTGCTGCCGTCGGGATTGGTGGGACAATCGGTATCTGCGTTACAGGTCGAGAATGGAACCGCGCGTTTTTCGGTCATCGGGTCCAGCGTCCCGCTCTGATAAAGGTCCTCGAAGTCGCATTCGGTACGCGCCCAGAATCGGCCGCTTTTGAATGGCGGCGTAGTACAGAGGCTGACCGAGCTCGCGGCATCCACCTTCCAGCCGCTCGAAGGGACCACCACCTTGGTCGGGTCACCGACGAATTCGCCGAGCCAGATCGGATAGGCATTGTGGTTCTCAAAGGTGAACAGATTGCCGGCGCCGCATTGACTGGCTTTTGCAGCTGGAAGGTTCAAATCCAGCGCGGTTTCACACCATCCCTTGCCTGCGGCGCCTGCGATAAGCGTCGCGATGACGGCCAGCAACATCGATACGGCCGTGTGCTTTCGTTTTACCAGCCTGAAACTACTTCCCCCATGCATGAGCATTTTCTCCCCCGATTGGCCGCCAGGCGTTCCCTCGCTTTAACGGCCAGTAATGTTTTCCTACTCAAAGCTACTGTTAGCCGCTTATCGAGTCGACAGGGGATTGCAGAGGGCGTTAAAATTCTCGCTCCGCGGTTCAACCGCGTGTCAAGGGGTTGTTCCCTATGTGTGCCTTTTTGCTGCTGTGTGTCGCCTCCGATGGCTGTGCGTTACGATTTGCGTCGTTGCGCGCGAAGTCTCAGAATAGATTAGCGATTTGTAGCGAATGCCGTCATGGAGACGGTGAGAGCTCGGGGGGAGTTCACTGATGCCTGCACCACCGAGGCCCGCGCCATCGAGGCCGGTGCCGCGCAAAACCTACAAATACCCGCGGCGGTCCAACGCACCGCTGATGGCGGTCGGCGTCGCGATCCTGATTGCGCTCGCGGTCGTGGTCCATCATCCGCGCCAGGCCAGTGCGACGCGCGGTCCGGTCCAGCGCCTCTATGCCCCCATCAGCGTCGACCAGGTCGGTATCGTGGAGAAAATCAAGGCCGGCAACTTCGCCGCGGTAGAATCGCAGATCAAAACCTACCAGGCGGCCGCCAATGCGGACCCGCGCGCCGAGATGAACCTGGTCTATGCGTTCAAAGCATTTACGCTGCCCGATCCCGAGCTCGCCGATCAACTCAAGAAGTGGGCTGCTGACTCGCCCGACTCCGCGATCGCACACTGCGCGCGCGCGATGGCCCTGGAGCGGGCCGCGGCGCACGCCCGGGGGCATGAAGGCGGGCCCAGCTCGAGCATCCTGCCCGACGATTTTGTCGAGATGGAGAAAGATCTGAGTCAGGCGACGATGGAGGCGGACAGCGCGCGCGCGCTGGACCCCGACCTCATGAATGCGTACCTGACCGCGATCAATGCGGCGAAAATGGAATCTGATTCGGTGGCGCTGAACGACGCCTCCAAGCGCGCGCTCGCCAAATTTCCTCTAAGCTTTGAGGTCCGCCGCACTTTAATCGATACGATGACGCCGCGCTGGGGCGGTTCTTACGACGCGATGGACAAGTTCGCCAACGAATCGCAGGCGCAGGTGTCGCAAAATCCCACGCTGAAATACCTGCTTGGATTCCCCTCGATGGAACAGGCGGAAGATCTCCAACTCGACGAAAGGTGGGACGAGACCATTCCCCTGCTCAATCATGCGATCGAGGTCGGCGGCGACTACGGCGGGTTTTACGTCGTGCGAGGGAAATCCCTCTTCGCGCTCAAGAAGTACGACGATGCGATGGCAGACTTTCAGAGCGCCAACGATCTCATGCCCGACAATGCCGAAAATCTCGAGATGCTCGCCTTAACCTCGCACCTGCTGAACCAGCCCAATGACACGCTGGGCTTTTCGAATCGCTACCTGAAGCTGGGCGAATCCGACAAGGACGTAAGTGACGCTCGCGAATGGGCGCTCGCGAAAATCTACAAGCAATAGTTTTTCCGCCGGTAAATTCTCCCCTTCCCGCAGCCGTGATTCCTGTTTTTGGACCTCTTGCGAATGACGGTTGACTTGCTAAGAAAGAGCCACAAACCTCCCTTCCGCAAAATTACAGGAGAACCTCGTGGCCAAAGCGAAACCCAAAACCGCCGCAAAAAATCGCGCCTCGAAGCCCGCGCCTAAAATCGCCAAGAAGGCGGTCGTCAAAAAGGCCGTTGCGCCGAAGCCCAAGGCGCGCTCCGCGGCCAAGCCGGTTGCCGCCAAACGCGCACCCAGCGCCCCGCGCGAAAATCTCCCGAGCTACGACCAGCTCCCCGTCCGCGAAGGTGCACCGAAGGGTTCGGCCTGGGGCGTGTTCGGCGATCAGGATGAAGTTGGGACCATCAACCTGCTGACGCCGGCCCGCGTGCGCGCGGCCAAAGACTCCATCAAGAGCGGAAAAGTTTTCGCGCTCAACTTACCGATCGACGTCCCCAATCCACCCTTGTTCACCCGCCAGGCGCATCGCCACACCATTAAGAATTTCGGCGGCGCGATGGAATTCGTCCTCGACGACTTCCTCGACAACTTCTACCCGCAGGCATCTTCGCAATGGGACGCGCTGTGCCACGTGATGCATCCGGAGTTGGGTGCGTACAACGGCGTGCCCAAGGGCGAGATCACCGGGCGCGGCGGAAAGCGCCTCGGCATCGATAACCTGGCGCGCCGAGGTATCGCGGGACGCGGTGTGCTCGCGGATATCGCGCGCTACTACGAGAGTGTGGGAAAGACCCTCGACCACACCAAGGCGGAATCGATTCCGCTCGAAGACCTCGAGGCAACACTGGCGCGACAGAAGAGCCCGCTGCGCAATGGCGACGTGCTGCTCATCCGCACCGGATGGACGCAGTTCTACTATGGCCTCAGCGATTCGGCCAAAGAGGAGCTGGCCCGCGAGACCGTGGTCGCCGGTATCGAGGGCAGCGACCGCGTCGCCAAATGGCTATGGAACCATCATCTGTCGGCGGTGGCATCGGATTCGCCCGCGCTCGAAGCGCTGCCGAAGGCCGCAGGCAACACCGAGTTCCTGCACTTTCATATGCTGGCGTTCTTCGGGATGCCGATTGGCGAGATGTGGAACCTCGAGGAACTGGCGGCCGACTGCGCGGCTGACAAGCAGTATGAGTTTTTCATCACCTCGGCGCCGCTGAATGTTCCCGGCGGCGTGGGCTCGCCTCCCAACGCGCTGGCGATCAAGTAGCGCTATCCAATCTGCATGATGAGGAGGGGCCGCATCGCACGGCCCCTCCTTGGTTGTCGCAATTATTCCGGGAAGAAATCATCATCGAGAACTTGCTCGACGGTGAATGGTGATCGCTCTGGAAGCTTCTGCGCCGCAGCCGGTATCAGTTGCATTTCCTCAGCCGCGTCGGTCCGTGCGCGCAGGTACGCTTCGGCCAAGAGACTCGGCAGCAGGCGGCGAAAACCTCGGCTATCTTCCAAGA
>Ga0074044_10004344_pt1 | contig 11778 bp, 12 predicted proteins | sample BogForMeECP23OM1_FD_94443 | JGI IMG/M metagenome (GOLD analysis project Ga0074044, IMG submission 94443) | Bog forest soil microbial communities from Calvert Island, British Columbia, Canada - Bog Forest MetaG ECP23OM1 | ecosystem: Environmental > Terrestrial > Soil > Wetlands ...
CGTTAGCCTCCTCTATGACGAGCTCTTTCCGCAGGTCAAACCGCGACAAGACCATAGCCAGCGTGAAGCCAAGCAAAAGGCTGAGCAGCACAGCAATTTCATCGCGGGTTCCCACGATCTGCTCATGGCGCTCACGATGCACATCAGGGGCTGCTCGTCGCGTCAGTCGGAAGCCGACTTCGACAACGCCTGCTAAAACTATCAATAGGGAGGCAAATAACCACAAAGGGTGATCGATAAGTGCCATTACGAATCTACCTTTAGTCTCTAATTGGGCTCTGATCGGTCTCGATTTCGCTGTGGGTGCTTACCGCAAGTTCTCCTGCAGGTCCGCGACCCTATGAAACGCGAGGTCGCTTCTAGCCTGAACTTGGCGGCGCCAGTCGTCACCTAGGAGTTCTGCCAGTGGTGGAAGCGCGATGTCGGAATGTAACAAGAAGCAAGCATTGGAAGGGTGGTGAACTCAGCCGCGACGATTTCCCGTCAAGGGAAAGGCTGCCACTGCGAGTCCCCGCGCTTCGCAATACGTAGAGTTGGAAAGTGTAGAGGATCGGAGCCCCTGTTTCGCGGGTATATGAGCTGCAGATTCCACGACTAGACTGTCAACGCTTCTTCTTCGGCGTGACTGGGCGGGTCTTCGCTTCCACACGCAATCCGTTTTCCGCCAAGAGGGGGCGCTTATGAACAAGGCTATCTATGGAGCAGTATTTGGACTGATCGTGATTGGCACTTTCTTCATCGGGAGACTGTCTAGCGCGTCCAATCTGGCGGCCAGATGCACACTGACCATTCCATCAGAGTGGGGCGACTACGCGGGTGCCAGCCAATACGGCATCGTTTTCAAGGACAGCGATGGCACGCTTCGTGTCGTACGGAACGTGCCTTGCGGTGGGCATGACGCTACTCCCCACATCGACTTGGAAATTCGCAGAAAATAACTCCCACAAGTAAGACATTGTGAATGGTGACTAGGGCAACTTGTTCCGACACGCCTAAGCGGTTCGCATTGCAAGCGCAAATCGTCACCTAGGAGTTCTTCCAGTAGCGCGAACTCAGCGGCAGGTGTGACAGTGTGTCGAAATTGAAATGACAGGCGTTACATCATCGCCTCGCGAGGAGTGGTGCTGATGGGGCCGCTGAGTATTGCTGAAGGTCTCGCAAGACGGCTTGCTGGGCCGGCTAGCTTTCGCTTCATCCTGCAGCCGCTGATCGCAGCGATTGCGGGAATCCGCGACGGCGTGAGCGATGCCAAGTTAGGATTACGTCCCTATGGGATCGTTGTGCTGTTCGATTCCGACAGCAGAGGTCAATTACTGGCGGCTGGTCTAAAAAGCACTGCCATACCGCTCGTAGTGGGAGTCGTCATTGACATGGTGGTGCAATGGATGCTGTTTCAAAGAGTTCTTCTTTCTGGTGCCATATTGGTCGGCGTGCTGCTGGTTGGCGTTCCTTATATAGCTGCACGCGGCTTAACCAATCGCATTCTGCGCCGGAGGTATAAACGCGAGATTGCACCTGGATCTGCTCCCACCCTACGCTGATTGAGAAATTGCACGCGCAAGTCGCAACCAAAAGAAAGGACCAAACCGCATGAATTCGGCGTCATTAGCGTGGTTGAGATTAGGAAGTGTCTTCGTTGTTCTTAGCATCTCGCCAGTTCTTGCGCAACAGAAGGGGCAATGGGTCCCGGGACAGTTCGGTCTCAATGCCGGCGTGATTCCCGATCCCGGAATCACCTATGCCAACCTGGCCTTGAATTATTCCGCCAGCCAGTTGAATGACTCCAATGGCAACCACATTCTTCAGAATGTTACAGGGACTTATTCATTCTGGGTGGATGAGAACATTTTCTATTACGTCCCGGAACACAAGTTCCTCGGCGGGTATTTCATGCCCTATGTGGCCATAAACTACGCGAGCGGTGAGGTGGTGGCTGCCCTGAACGGTACCAATCTGGGCACCAGTGCGGGCGGATCAGGTCTTGCCGACACTTACTTCCAGCCAGTGAATATGGGTTGGCACTTGAAACGAGCTGACTTCGTCGCCGGATACTCCTTTACAGCCCCAACTGGCCGATACACTGCGGGAGCCAGCAACAACGTGGGTTCCGGATACTGGGGTAACAATATCACGTCGGGCACCACGTTCTACATCACCAAGAACAAAGGCACCAGCGCAAATCTGGCCACCGCCTGGGAAATCCACGGTCAAAAAACGGTCGCCAGCGCGGTGCTTGGGCAGTTGAGCAAAATAACGCCCGGCCAGACTTTCACCATGGAGTGGGGAATTGGCCAGGCTCTTCCCTTAAAGAAAGATATGAGCATGCTGGCCCAGCTCGGCCTGGTCGGTTATGACCAATGGCAGGTTTCGAATAATGGCGGCAATTATCTGGTGGCCGGCATGCCTGTTCCGGCAAGCCTGGTTCCCTACTACTCAGTTCATGGAATTGGTTTTCAGACCAATTTCATTCTCCCAGGGAAGGATTTGGCTCTCTTCTTTAAGTACTACGACGAGTATCGAGCCCTGGCTACTACAGAGGGGCGCACGATTGTGTTCGGCGGTTCGTGGACGTTCCGGATTCCGAAACCGGCAGCTCATGAAATAAAGACGCGTCAGGACACTGAACCGCGCTGATGTTAAGCGATTCCGTCCGCATGCAAGCCGAGTCACAGCGGCTCGTGGGTGGTGTGAGGAGAACCGACAAGCCGGGCAGGAATTTTAGATCAGATTGCCGATCTACCGAAGCTTTTGCGACGGTTTCCTCCGCGAAGGGCTGCTGACAGTCACCGAGCTGGACTAGGAGTTCTTCTAGTTTCTCCTGTCGCAATCACTAGCTATGATTTCTCGTGCTTGGGCCTGACAGGTCATAGTTTGTTCACTGTGAAGACTAAGGCAACCGTTAATGCTGGTGGTCCCCCAGGCACGAGCGACAAGTGGCGGGTAACAGTCGAGCGCTTCTTGTCGGTTCTCGGGCTTGCTCTGCTGGCTGTGTACGTGGCAGCACGGATACATGGGGCAGTCCTGTCGCGTGCGGTGGTGCAAAGTTTCGAGGCATCGCAGACGCGATCATCGCTTATAGAAGAGCCTAGCGGTGGACAAGGTTCCTTTCACGTTGACTTTAGTCTTTGGTCCGAGCAGCGGATCGAGGCTTACAAGCAGAGTCTGGCTCAACACTTCGATCAGCCCCTGGCGGTGTTGCGGGTCGCAAGAATCGATCTGGAAGTGCCAGTGCTGGATGGAACGGACGATCTCACGTTGAACCGCGGGGTAGGCCGGATTGTTGGCACGGCGCGACCTGGCGAGCCGGGGAACATTGGTATCGCGGGCCACAGAGACGGATTCTTTCGTCGTCTAAAGGACCTAAGGGTGGGCGACACGATGGATTTGGTCACGCGCGACCGAACGGACACTTATGTGGTGGACAAGATGCAAATCGTAAATCCCGACAACGTCAGCGTGTTGCAAGCGACCACTACACCTTCCTTAACCCTCGTGACTTGCTATCCGTTTTACTTCATCGGCAGCGCTCCACGGCGTTACATCGTTCACGCGTCACTCACAAACTCGGTCCAACCAAGGAACAGTGTACCTAGGCGTCAGAATTCTACGATTCCTAAGAAAAACAATCAGGAGATCACAAAATGAGACTCAGTACACCAAAACTCGTATACAAACTGCTCGTGGCGGGCGGGCTCTGCTTGCTCCTCGCCCTAAGCCTGAATGCACAGGTACAGACTCAAACCAATGCAACCACAACTGGCAAGACTACCGAAGTCAACGTAGAGCGTGGCGAGGTGGTCTTAGTCGATGGAAACGACCTTGTGGTAAAGATGGAGGACGGGTCGATTCGGCATATCCCCAACGTGCCGGAGAGCGCCAAGGTCGAGGTGGATGGCAAACGATTGGGGATTCACGATTTGAAACCAGGAATGAAATTGGAACACACGGTTACGACAACGAGCACCGAAAGAACGATTACGACGGTTCAGAGTGTCACCGGAAAGGTATGGCACGTGAATCCGCCAACATCGGTCATCCTGAAGTTGGAGGACGGCACAAATCAGTCGTTCAAGATCCCTAAAGGACAGAAGTTCAACGTTGATGGCCAGATGAAGGATGCATGGGGTCTGAAGAAAGGAATGAGAATTTCAGCGACCAAAGTCGTCGAGGAGCCTCAGACGGTGATCGAGCATGAGAGGAAACTAACCGGCAAAATGCCGCCACCTCCACCGCCTCCGCCCGCGGACATGCCGCTCTTGGTTGTCGTCGTGATGCATTATCCAGCCCCGGCACCTGAGCAGACGGTGGCAGAACTGCCTAAGACTGGCAGCCCCTTGCCATTGATAGGGCTATTGGGCGCACTGGCGCTGGCGATGGGACTCGGGCTTCGAGCGGCCAGGTTGGTAGCTTAGTGGACGCAGTATTCACTCTTCGGTTCGGTGCGCCGCTATTCGGATTCGGCGCTCCGAGCCGACGTGGTGTTGACCTACAAGGTAGCCCGGCATCGGATTCGCTCCCTGAAGGATTTCCCAGCTACAACCCTCGTTGAGGAGACAGAAAGCGTGGAGTGACAGCATCGATCTGGGACTGGCAGAAGCGGCACTGAGACTCGAAATAAATCCTGACCGAACCGCCTGCGATATGCTCAGGGAACGCTTTGAGCGCTTCACCCGCAAGCGCGGAGGAGAGCGCAAGTTCTACCGGTCCGTTCCCCCAGAGCGAAATACCGCCGAGGACGCCCACGGTAGTGGCTACTTGCTTTCCTGCACTGTGCGATCGTTTAGCGGCTGCGTCGGCCGTGCATTGTGCGGGTACAGTTTCGCGAACTGGTCGATTTCTGTTGCGGACACCGCGACGGGCTGCTCCAGAACGAACCAAGTGACGTTCTCACTACAGGGCGGCGTGGTGAGTGACCCGGGAAACGTGTAGTAGCTACGCTTCGCAGGCAGAAGGTCTGCCACATTGATCTGAACGCTCTCGAGATGGTCTTCCTTCCCCTTCTCTGCCGGTAGGTCTTTCCACAATTCCTGTAACAGCCGGTTGTTCTTACCCTTCTGTAGCAATACCGCGACCACGGCCAGATTGCCGTCCTGATCGGCATGCACCAGGTGGACAACCATGTCGTATTCTTTGCCTTTGATTTTCTCCTCGCTAGGCCTGTGGAAGTGAAATTGCTTCAGCTCGTATTGCTTGTCGCCCACGCGGATCGAACTGCCGGTTGGGTAATTGATCTGAATGGTGTGGCCGTTATCGATGATGTTCAACGGAGCCGGCTTGTAATCGAACTGGATGGGTGGCAGGTCTGACTTTTGCGGATTGCGAATATCAATCGGCGATTGGTGCATTCCATTCTTGCATTGAGAGAACTCAGGTTCCAGATTGCCCCAGTGCTCCGGACCGCCTGGCCCCTCGTAACTCCAGTGCTGCGCTTCGTGCTCCTGTGCAGTAGCAAGCATGGTGCATACCACTGCCAGCCCAATAAGAGCGATAGGGTAGCGAATGCTCATTAGAGTTTCTCCGTTGTTGCTTCTGCAGCGAGACATTTCCGATACCTCCCACACAGCTTCTGTCGCGGGTTTTGGGTATAGGAACAACAATTGGAATTGAGCTACTAAGTATCGACGAACAAAACTAGCAATCCAGCCCTCCGACGAAAACTGGGAGAAATGCTAGTGGGTGGTTAACCTGCAACCGTTGCCGGAGATCATCGTCACAGGGAGCTGTGCAGTGCTTACTGTCATCGGTTTGCCATCTACGCACTTGCGTCTTGACGGCTCTGTCACCTAGGAGTTGTGCCAGTAGAACGACCCTTGCAGGGCTTGAATACTGAGGTTGCGATGAGTGAAGGGGCAGCATATCCCCCCCATATACCGACTTCAAACGAACTGGCTGCGCAGCGTACAGATCTGGCGTTGCAGCGCACTCGGCTCGCCGCCGAGCGTACGCTCATGGCGTGGCTTCGCACCTCGCTGTCGATGATCAGTTTCGGATTCACAATCTACAAGTTTCTACAGGATTTCGCCCGGGCAGAAAAGCTTACGCTTCCAGATCGGGGACCAAGGAATCTCGGCCTTACGCTGGTAGGACTTGGCACGGTCGCATTGATCGTGGCTTCGTTCCAACATTGGAGTTTGATGAAGGAGTTGCAAAGCCAGGCATCCACTCGCACCAGAATCTCGTTCGTGTTGATCGTTGCCGTCACGATAGCACTTCTCGGGGCGCTGGTGTTCTTTAGCATTGTGCTGCAAACGGGTCCATTCTAGGAGACGCTGTGCTTGCCACACAACTCCAGGTCGAGCTGGCAGTAGTGATCCTGGCATCGGTCTTCGTCATCGGCAAATGGTTTCACATATCCAACGAGAGCCGCTCCCGGCGTTGGATCACTGCCAGTGCCGGTGCCTCTGTGGCGTATATATGGCTGCATATGCTGCCGGAGCTGAGCGAGGCCCAGCGCACATTCACGCGCATAACCCAGGGAGCGAGATTGCCGATGCCGGAATTCCGCATTTACATGTCTGGCTTGCTCGGCTTCGTTGTTTTTTTTGGACTGGAGCACATGACCTGGTCCTCGCGCGCAAAGTCAAGAGGACGAGGCGGAGAAGCCCGCACAAGTCATTTTGTATACCGGCTCAACTTGGCTGGATTCCTCGCTTACGGCGCTTCGGTCAGTTACCTGATGGTACGCGATGGTGCGGAATACGGCGCATTGTCATTGCTCCTCTACCTCATTGCCATGGGCCTTCACTTTGTGGTGGTAGACCACTCCTTGCGCGAGCAGCATGGAGACGCTTACGACCGTCGTGGCAGGTGGCTGCTGGCCTTGGTGGTATTGTTGGGAGGTTTCTCTGCCAAAGTTACGGTGCTTCCGGAACAGACTGTCTTGACGCTGCTTGGGCTGGTCGCTGGCGGTGTCATATCGAATAACACGTTGATGGAGCTGAGCCAGGAAAAAGAGGGCAGTTTCTTTCATTTTTTCGCCGGCGCAATGGGGTATGCCCTCCTGCTGGCGCTGATCTGAACCGTGAGGCAAGGTGGCAGTCTGAGAAACTTATGGGGTGATACTAGTGGGAACGGTGTCGAGATCCGGTGTCGTCCTGCCCTGGTCAGCGTAATGACATCTTGGAGTTGCGGTCACGATCAAAAGGAGAGCTGGTGATTTTCCTAGTTTCACAACCGATCCGGACCTCAGTCTAATCAACCACTACCTGAACCGGCGATTTTTGCAACGATTTACAGAGAGAGCGAACGGCAAGGACGCCAAACACCCTTATCGTTCGCACAGCCAAAGCGGCCCGGCTTAAGCTTCTGCGCAGGTCAAGCTTAGTTGAGGTCGAGCACAAGGCCGGTCTCACATAGTGCCCGCTCCGAGGGTGTAGAGCGGGTTTTCCTGCGAATGGTCTCCTGCTTGTAGCAAGGAAGCGTCGGATTGCGGCAAAAACTGTCTGCGAGAGCTGCAGCAAGGTCGCAGGAAGGGGAAGAGATCGTGGGCTTGATCGGGACCAGTCTCAAGAATGCACTGCACTCCTTTCAGTATGCAAGATTCGCCTGCACAGCGTTGCTGCTGGTGGCAGTCGCCCAACCCTCGCTGGCAAAGCGCAAGGATGACGTGGTCGTGATGAAGAATGGGGACCGCTTCACCGGCGAGATCAAGGGGCTGCAACACGGCGAGCTCTCCTTTAAATCCGATTACATGAAAGAGTCGGTCCGCCTGGACTGGAACCGGGTCGAGCGACTGGAGAGCCATGACCAATTCATCGTGGCGCTGGCTGACGGGCGCCGTTATGCAGGCCGTATTGAGAAAATCGAAGGAGAGAAGACAACGAAGAGCGAGATTCGAATTGTCTCCGATGCAGAGAGTTTCGAAGTACCGCCTACCGAGGTAATCACGATCCAGCACCGGGAAGCCAATTTCTGGAAGCAATTGACCGGTTCCATCGATTATGGTTTCACCTTTACTGGCGACAATAACCAGAACACTTCATCTCTTTCTACCGAGGTCGCGTATAACACTCCCGTATACGAAGTTGATTTGAGTACAGGTTTGCAATTGACCACCCAATCCAAAGGCCCGAACACTGTCCGTTACGCGTTCACCGGACAATACACAAGGAAGCTGACACAAAACTGGTTCTACGCCGGCCTTTTCGACGCGCTGAAAAGCGACCAGCAGCACCTGAATCTCCGCACCACTTACGGCGGCGGCCTCGGCAGACGCCTGGTGCGAACGGATACAACCTCCCTGGTCGCACTCGGAGGCGTCGTCTATACCCGCGAAGACTATTTTCCTCAGCCGGGCATTGACACCATGCGCAACAATGGTGAGTCCTTTCTAGGCTTGGCATTTTCTACCTTCCGCTTCAGAACCATGGACATTACTTCGCGTACGCTGGCTTTCCCCAGCCTGACCGATCCTGGGCGCGTCCGCCTCAGCACGCAATCGAACCTGCGCATCGAGATAGTGAGGCACCTTTTCTGGGACTTCGGTCTCTATGAGAATTTCGACAGCCGTCCACCAGTCAACGCTCCACGGAACGATGTGGGAGTCACTACGGCTTTAGGGTGGAAGTTCTGAAGCTTGGCTCATGCAGCGCTGTTGCATCGAGAAGAGAATCCGGAACGCGGGGAGTCGTACGGTAGCGAAGGTCAGAAAAAGCGATGACTAAATGGATTTGATCCTTAGCTCCGTATCCAAGTCCTTGGCGATAGCATTTCTTGTGTGCATGAGCCTGTCCATCGGACTGGAAGTCACGTGGCGACAAGTCGTGGGGCTGCTTCGCGATAAGGGACTGCTTTTGCGAGCCCTTGCGGCCAACATCGTGCTCGTGCCGCTGCTCGGAGTGATATTAGTATGGATCTGGCCGATGCCGAGAGACTTCGAGATTGCTTTCCTGTTACTCGCGGCCGCTCCGGGCGCTCCATCAACAATCAGGTATACAAGGAATGAGCATGAAGACGCCCCGTTCGCTGCTGGTCTCGCAATGCTGCTTATCTGTGCCGCGATTGTTTTTACACCAGTTCTAGCTGAGATCCTTCTTCCCTTGGAGACGCGGGTCACTATTCCGTACGACCAAATCGCCACCGTCTTGGTCCTCTACATCATCGCTCCAGGTGCGATCGGGTTCACGCTGCAACGCTGGCCCGAGGAAAGTGCCATGATCGGCAAAGTATCGTCCATCTCAGCCCGGTTGTTCTTCGCGGCATGGATGCTCATCACATTCGTCGAGCAGTCAAAAGCCACGAGCCGGATGGGAGTAAGAACGCTGGCTGCAATGGTTTGTCTTATTGCTGGATCGATGATTATAGGTTGGCTGATGGGTGGTCCGAAGCATGAGAACCGCAGGATCCTAGCGAGCGCAACCAGCATGCGCAATGTGGCGCTGTGTGCTGCGATTGCATTGCGCAGCTTTCCAGGAACCAATGTGGACGTTGCCTTGGTGGCATTCAGCAGCCTGATGGTGACTCCCGCTTCAACGTTGGCTTTCTATGAGAACTACAAGAAAAGGCGGGCGAAGGTGCTGGCTGCCTTCCTTTAGACGGAGTTCTTCCTCTTGACCAATTCATGAGCCGCAGCCCAAGCTGCTTTGAACGAACCTCCTACGCTGGATGTGGAGTCGAATACGTTGTTCTCGCCCAGTACGCTCATCATCCCTGTTCGCTCAAGTTCACGTTTCACCCCAGGCTCCACGCCCACGAGCATGAGCTCGTTGCCACCGGAGCGTAGTCTGCGAAGATACCGCTCCAGCATGGCGATCCCACTGCTGGTAAGGGACTCTCGCCCGCGTAGGCCGAAGAGGACAACGGCGTTCCTGGCGTCCTCAGGAGCGGGTAGGGTTGCTTCGAGCGTATACACTGCGGCGAAGAAGGCGTTTCCGTAAGCGTGCAGCACGGTGACTTGGCCGCTTGCCAGCCGATCCGGGGCTGCATGCTCTTCAAACCCGCCGCTGTTGTCTGGCACGAACTGAACAAGACGAACCTTAGTGGAAGAAGAATAGATGTACAACAACAAGGTAATCGCGACTCCGGCGAAGATCGCCCAGTGCAACGGGATGAAGAGGGTCAGCAGGAATGTAGCAATCATAGCCGCCCGCTCCGCGATGTGGGTATTCCATACTCTGGTGATCCGCTCAAGATGGATTACATTGAAACCAATGTAAACCAGCAGTCCCGCCAATGCCGCCAGCGGAACAAGCTCTGCCACCGATCCCATCGACAACAAAAACAGACCGAGAATCAGCCCGGCAAAGATGTTCGCCCAGCGGGTTCGGGCGCCCGCGCTGACGCTCGTGGCAGTACGCGATATCGACCCACCCGCCGGCATTCCCTGAAAGAAACCACCGCAGATATTCGCCAGACCCTGGCCAAGGAAATCGCGCGATGCATCCGGCATGCTTCCATCTGGCTCCGGATAGTTTTGCGACACTCCGGCCGCGATGCTCAAGCCTAATACTGCGAGCGATAGAGCAGGTACGAACAGCTGCGGAATCATCCGCCAGTCAGGCAAAACGGGAGAAGGGAGGCCGCGCGAAATCCTGGAAATACCACCGACCAGGGCCACCGAATCCCATCGGAGCAAGGAAACCAGTGCGGTCGCAAGAACAAGGCCGCCGACCAACGCCATGGGCTTAAGCCGCGTACGTTGCAGCGCCACAATGACGACGACCGTCGTGATCCCGACGAGCGTCGTTCGCCAATCAATCCCGTTCAGGTGGGTCAGCCAATCCCAGGTCTTTACGAATACGTTGCCCTGCACTGTTCCCTTGTAACCGGTCAATTTTTGCAGTTGCCCCAGAATCAGGAGGACCCCCACACCTGCTACGAACCCTGTTGTCACGCAGTGCGAAATGAAACGAGTTACACCGCCAAACTTCAGCAGTCCGAAACTGAGCTGGATCAGGCCGATCAAAAGGGTCAGTGTGAAAAGAGCTCGAATGGAAGCGCCGGGCGCGAGAATTTCTCCCGTCGGCATCGCCAACTCGTTGGTCACGGTGATGACCATGAAGGAGGAACCTGCAACGAGTGCTCCAATCAGGGGTGCAAAAACGCCGGTATAGAGGCCGTAAATCGGATTGACGCCGGCCACGACCGCGTAAGCCATTCCCTGCGGAACGTAGGAGAGTGCATTAGTTGCGCCGGCAAGCAAGTCGGCCAACATGTCTTCACGCCTTATCCTCAAACGTTGCCACATGTCGTTTACTCGTGTTTAGCGGCCGCCTACGCCACTGGCCGGTAATTTCCTTTCGATTTCGATTAATGTCCAGTCGCACCAAGGGCTGTATTAGGCGGACTTGGGCTTGGCGGAGTCTAGATACTTAATAAGGAGAACCTCGTTGCCGTCCTGCCCATAGATAAGCTCGTCAACGAGTTGTTGCGCTAGTAGAACGCCAAACCCACCCGGACGCATTCCTTGTTCCTCACGTAGAGCCACGTGGCGGATCGGGTCATCGGCAGGGTTAGCGATCGCCGCATGAGGGATTTCGTCGAGCGTAAAACCGGGGCCGGGATCTGTGATGTGGCACGTAACCATGTGACGGGCACGGACGTATTCGATCTCGACATATTTGTGCGGATCAAGTTGTCCGCCATGCTCGATCGCATTCAGAAGCATTTCGCGAAAAGCCGTGGCCACCTGATTTCTTTCCGGGTCCGGCAGGTCGGCAACCTCGTTGAGGAATTGCACTAATCGGTCAGCCGTTTTCACATCGCAACGTGCGAGGATCCGAATCAATTCCGGCGTCCCTGAAACGACCTCTATACCATCGTCCCAGCAAGGCCCCTCAG
>Ga0074044_10004345_pt1 | contig 11776 bp, 12 predicted proteins | sample BogForMeECP23OM1_FD_94443 | JGI IMG/M metagenome (GOLD analysis project Ga0074044, IMG submission 94443) | Bog forest soil microbial communities from Calvert Island, British Columbia, Canada - Bog Forest MetaG ECP23OM1 | ecosystem: Environmental > Terrestrial > Soil > Wetlands ...
AGCCCCGGCGCAACGCCGCTCCGAGACTCAGGAACGGGGAGAACCTCTTCCTCCGCTGGCCCGAGGTCGGGATCGCCGTCCCTTCTTCCTCGGGGGCTTGTTCGATCGCTTCGCCGGCCATGACCTACCTTTCCTCCTCAGCAGTTCGGGGTCACGTTGAGCGGCGGGACGATGAACCGCATGATGAGCCAGCCGACCGCGAGCATGATCGTCGCGTGCTGGAGGCCCTCCGCGATGCGGCCGTTGAACAGGACGCCCGCCATGACGCCGTCCCCGACCGCGTGGACGATGACCGCGACCATGAACGCGAGGAAGAGAACGGGTACGAAGGTGAACGCGATCGTCGCGGGGCCTCCTCCGCTCGAGATAGCCGAGCATGCGGTCCCCTCGCCGGCGGTGATCATCTGCGGCAGGAAGATCGCCGCCATGATGTAGATCGTGACGAGGAACACGAAGAACGAGATGTAAATCACCGTCACGTACGTCAGCATCGAGATCTGACGGGCCTGCTGCGCGAGCTGGGCCTCGCGCGTGTCGTGGGCGACCATCGTGAGCACGTCGGCGACGTTCCCGCCGGCTTCGTTCGCCCGGGTGACGATCGACACGACGCGCTGGACGAGCGGGGTGGGGACGCGCTTCTCGAAGAGGTCGAGGGCCTGAGCGACGGGGACGCCCCACTCGATCTGGCTCGCCATCTTCTTGATCTCGTCAGTGAGCAGGCCGTAGCGCCCGGTGCTCGCGACCACGATCGCGTCCGGAAGTGTCATGCCGAAACGGCCCGCTTCCGCGACGTCCCGCAGGAAATCGGGGAGTCGTTCCTCGACCTTCGAGATCCGCCGCAGCTTCGCGGTCATCGCGAAGCCGTAGGGCGCGATGAAGCAGAGCAGTCCGAGGACGAAGAAGTCGATCGCCGGGTTGGCGCCGGAGGCCTCGCCCGCGGAGAGCGTGATGTTGAGCGTTCCGATGTAGTTGAGCGCCGCGACCACCCAAAAGACGGCGGCGACGATGCCGCCCGCAATCAGCAGGATCGTCTCGCGGGTCAATCCCTCGGAGGTGCTGGTCGCCTCGACCGAGAGCGCCTTCACCTTGCGGACGGAGGCCGGAGCGTTCGCGGTCGCCATCCTAGTTCATCTCCGACGCGAGCGTGTACATGAAGAAAATGAACCCGAACTGAGCGAGCGGAATCATCGCCCCGACGATCCCCCAGAGGACGTCGATCAGAAAGATCCCGCCGCCCCCGATGATCGCGAAGATCGCGATGATGATGACCAGGAAGAGGGGGAAGGCGACCACGACCGTTACGAACGTCTCGGCGAGGAGCCCCATCGTCTCGACGCGCTGGAGTTGCTCGAGCTTGTTCTCGCGTTCGAACTGCTCCGCTTTGAGCAGGAAGTACGGCTTCAGCTGCCCGCCGCTCGTCGCGGTGGTGACCACGCCCTGGAGAAAGTCCTGGAACCGCTTCGAGGGGGTGCGCTGGGCGCCGTTGCGGATGGCGGTCAGGATATCGACCCCGAGCAGTTCGGTGTCGCGGGTGATCCACGCCGCTTCCTCGGCGACCTCCCCGTAGACCTTCTGCTGGCCGAGCTCCTTGAAGATCTGGTCGATGTTCACGTCGGCCGAGCTCATCGCGGAAACGAAGCTCATCGATGCGGAGATCTTCCGGTCGATCTTGCGCCCCCGTTCCTTGGCTTTGGAGCTCGGGGTGCTCTGCATCACGAAGAACGTGCCGATCGTACCGAAGATGGGGAGGAGGACGCCGATGAGGATCCCGAGGAAAGCGTCCCCGGCGCTCACGAAGAGGAATCCGACCACGGCCCCGGCGAGCACGGTCGCGATGGCGACGACCACGGTGGTCGCGTAGACCATCGCCATGTACTCGTCGGACCGCATCCGGATGTGCGCCTTCACGAGGTTCTCGTCGAGCGCCGGGTCCGGCGGGCGGGCGAGGACACGGGCTCGGAACGTGCTCCAGGCCCACCGCTGGAACCCCGACATGGTCGAGTGGGTCGGCTGGGCGCCCCGCTTCAGTCGGACGGCGCGGTTGGGGGCGTTCCCCGGAGTTCCGGAGGAGCCCGCTCGGACCGTGGGAGTGGTGGCCGCCATCGCGCTCACGAGACCTTCGGCGGCGCGGTGGCCGCGACCCCCCTCGCCGTCTGGGCGGCCTGGACACGTCCCATGACCTCGCTCGGGTCCTTGTAGTACTGCGCGATCGTCCGCCAGAGCTGCCGGTAATCGGTCGTCTTGCTCTCGACGAGCCACCGGATGACCTGGGTTCGCCGCTGGAACTCAGCGTCCATCTCATCCGTCGTGAAATTCTTGAGTTCCATGATTTTGTCGAAGAGGAACGAGTGACCTTTGAAGACGAACTTGTCGGTCCCCGGGTCCCACTCGTAGACCGTGTTGGTGATCAGCTCGTTCGTCTCGGGCTCGAACCCGACGATCTCGAGGACCTGCTTCAGGCGCCGCACGACCCCCTTGTCGGTTCGGGTCTGGATCTGGATGATGACGTTGTTGAGCGCGGAGAGCAGGATCCGCGGGGTGTTGATGGGCGGGTTCTCGAGACGGTTCACCATCGACTTCACGCTGTCCGCGTGCATGGTCGAGTAGGTGGTGTGGCCCGTCGCCATGGCCTGGAACATCGTGTACGTCTCCTTGCCGCGGACCTCGCCCACGATGATGTAGTTCGGTCGCTGCCTTAGCGCCGCGCGAACGAGGTCGAACATGTCGACCTCTCCGGCGGCCTTTCCGTCCGCCCCTCGGTCGCCGGTCCCGCTGCGCGTTGCGCCGGGAATCCAGTTCTCGTGGGGCAAGTTGACCTCGCGGGTATCCTCGATCGAGACGATCTTCGCGGTCGGGGGGATGAAGAGCGCGATCGCGTTGAGCGTGCTCGTCTTGCCGGCGGCGGGGCCACCGCAGACGATGACCGACTCGCCCTGTTCGGCCGCGAGCCAGAAGTAGGCGACCATCTCCTCGTTCGCGGTCCCCATCGCGACCAGGTCGACCGGGGTGAACGGACGCTCCTTGAACCGACGGATCGTGAAGCTCGCGCCCCGGGTCGTGACCTCCCGTCCGTAGGTCGCCTGGATACGGTGGCCCTCGGGGGTCGTCCCGTCCAGGATAGGCGCGGAAACGCTGACCGCCTTCGTGCAGCGTTGCCCGAGCATGACGATGAACGAGTCGAGCGCCTCTTCTTCGGCGAAGATGACGTTCGTCTTCACCGACTCGAACTTCCCGTGGAAGATGAACAGCGGGACGTCCACCCCGTCGCACGAGATGTCCTCGACCTCGGGGTCGAGGATCAGGGCGTCCACGGGCCCGTAGCCTACGAAGTCGCGCAGCGTGTAGTAGACGATCCGCTCCATCGAGATGGGGCTCAGCGTGATCCCGCGGCTGCGGAAGTACTCGCGGGCCTCCTCGCGCAGGTACGCGCGCTTGTCGGCGAGCGTGAGGCCGCCAACGTCGCTCCCGAGGATCCGGGTGAGCGTGGCCTTGAGGTGGTCGACGAGCTGCTTTTCGTGCGCCGAGAGTTGCGGCTCGATGACCTCGTAGAGGTACTCCTTGTTGCGGTCGTTGTAGGTCACTCGCGAGTACGAGTAGGGAGGGTTGACCGCGCTCACCTCGAGCTCCTTCATCGTGGGCTCGATGAGAGGCGGCATCGCGGTGATGAACGTCCCGGGAAGTTCGGTCGGTTCTTCGGCGGCCGGCAGCGCGGGGCCCGTGGGGCCGAGAGGCGAGGTCGCGCGGGCCGCCGCCGTGGCCCGAGGGATCTTGACGCGGAACGTTTCGCTGGCCATTGGCTCACGTGCTCCCGATGCCGACAGTCACGGTAACCCCGGCGTAGAACATTGTCGCGTAGTTGATCGAGTTCACGTTGACCACGAGAATGGTGGTCCCGCCGCCCGCGTTGAAGCAGCTGCCCGCATACGGCACCGTCCTCACATCTGTCACCGGGTTGGTATAGTTGTAGCTGCTCACGCCGTACGTCGGGTTCCCCAACGCACCGCTGCCGTACGACAACCCGCTCACGTTCATCTCGCTCTGGAAGAACGACGACCAGGCGCACGGATACTGCGTGCCGATCTCGAAGGTGTAGTTGAACGGCAGCAACGTCGGATTCGTCTTCGAGACCGCCTTCCCGTTCGAGGAGACCTGCTGGGAGAATCGGAGATGGCTGTAGACCTCCTCGGAGCCCTGGCCGATCACGCTCGTGGCGTTGCCGGTGAGCTGGAGGAAGCTCGAGGAGACCGAGGCATTGCCGGAGACCGAGGTCACGTTGAACGGAGGAGCGTAGGCCATGACCTGGTATCCTCCCGATTGGCTCTGGATGATTCCGTCCGCCTCGAAGTAGAACGACGAGTACGAGTAGTAGCGGTTCGGCAGTTGCATCTCGAGTACGCCCGTGGCGACCTTCTGGTAGTAGTGGCCCGAGCCTCCCGGTCCGGTCGACATGGTCTCGTTCTCGAAGACACAATAGGCGGGATTCACCGGTTGGCCGTAGTTGTGTATCGTCCCGCCCGGTGTCCCCTTCACGTAGAACCCGCCCGGGCAGGTCGAGGGGAGGAAGGTGATCGTCCCTTCAGTCGGCTGGGCGAGCAGCGGGACCCCGGCGGAACTGATCGTGAAGGCCGTGCCCACGGTGGGGGGGAGTCCCAGCGCGTACTGGGTGTCGATGCCGCTCTTGAACTCGATGAACGACGTCGCTGCTGCGTTCGTGAACGCGGCCTCGTTATCGTTCATCCAGAGGGGCAAGTACTGGGTGAGGAAGATCCCGAAGAGCGCGAAGAAGACCAGCAGGGAGAGCAGGGTCCCCACGACCGCGACGACCCCCCTCTGGTTCGAACGAAAGCGGCGCGCCCGTCGATAGCGTCGCGCCGACCTAGAAGCTACCCTTCCCCCCATCAGATGGACCGCGACCCAGGGTGCAAGACCCCAAGCAGCGTGAATTAGGCCCGATTCGGGTATAAATAAGTGCGCGGCGGACGCGGGGAATAAACCGGTCCGACGGCGACCCTAAAGCCCCCACCTCCCTACCGAAAGTCGATGACGCTCCGCGAGATCTCGCTCACGCTGCCCAATCGGCCCGGGGCGCTCGCGGGCGTGGCGCGGGCTCTCGCGAGGGTGCGGATCAACCTCGCCGCGATCAGCGTCGACTCCGCCTCGGGAAAGGGACGAGTCCGCCTCATCGTGAACGACCCGGACCGGACGATGACCTTGCTGCGCTCGGCCGGATACGCGGTCGAGGTCCGCGAGATGATCGCGGTCCGCCTCGAGGACCGGGCCGGAAGCTTCCTCAAGGTCCTCGAGACGCTGGCAAAGGAGCACATCAACATCCAGAGCGTGGCGATCCTCGTCGCCCGGGAAGGCAACCAGACGTTGGTAGCCCTATCGACGAACGACCTCGCCCGGACCCGGAAACTCCTCCACCGGGCCGGACTCGCCAGCCGAGCGGCGGAGCGGCTCGTTTCGAACGACGACCTCCTCGCGACGGCCCCCACCATCCCATCCGAGTCCGTCGGCCTTCTGCTCTAACGCTCTTAGAACAAACCGTAAGAGGGCTCGGCCCTCCGGGGAAAGTCGCGCGGTTGTGGTCTAGCGGTTAGGACGGTAGCTTCCCAAGCTACCTACTCGGGTTCGAATCCCGACAACCGCACTCGTTCGGCCGTCGGAGCCACTGCGAGTGGTTCCCTCCCCCGGTCGCGTCGGCAGGGCCGAAACGTCAAACGCCCAAGAATCGAGCGTCCCTTGCGCGCGCCGGTCGAAGGTCGGGCCGACGCGGCGCCTTCTCCTCAGGTCCCGGCTGCCTGACTCGAACAGGCGACCTGAGGATATCCACGGGGGCTGCCGGAGCTCCGGCAGTCTCGCCTACAGTCCCCCGCTCTACCACTGAGCTAAGCCGGGACGCTCTGAGGAGCGGCGGACGACCTATAAACTCTCCGACGGCTCGGCGGTCCACCGTCACACCATGCGCGTTATCGAGCATCGTCGGCACAGTCGCCGGGACCCGGCCGGCATCCACCTCAATCGGGCCGGGGTCGAGCTCGCCCGGCGCGTTGCCCCCACCCTCGGCGCGTTCGACCGGGTGGTGACGTCCCCCAAGCCCCGCGCCGTCGAGACGGCCCAAGCGTTGGGATTCTCGGTCGATGCCATGCTTCCCGAACTCGGCGTGATGCCCGACGATGTCGGCATCGCGGTCGACGAGCTGCATCCGCGCTCCTTCGGAGACTACGTGCGCCTCACCGAACGGAGCGAGGCGATGGCGGAGTACGCGCAGCAACAGGCCCGGCTCATGCGGGAGGAGCTCGAACGGCTCCGGGACGGGGGTCGGCTCCTCATGGTTTCTCACGGCGGGATCATCGAATTCGGCGCCGCGGCGGCCCGCCCCAGCGACGCGAAGGCCTGGGGCGAGCCGGCCGGTTATCTCGAAGGGTTCCGTCTCTCCCTTAGCCGGGGAGAATGGGTCCGGGGCGAGGTCCTCCGAACCCCGAGCTGAGTCGGGGTCGCTTCGTTACCCCAGCGCCCGCCGCAAGCGCGCGGCGACCTCGTCCGGAGTGCCGCTCGCGTCGATCCCACGGAGTAGGCCGCGTTTTCGATAATACTCGAGCAGCGGCGCGGTCTGCTCGGCGTAGACCTTGAGCCGGGTCGTCACCGCCTCGGGTCGGTCGTCGGGCCGCTGGATGAGCGCCGTCCCGTCGTGGTCGCACCGGTCCGCTACCTTCGGCGGTTTCGAAGAGACGTTGTAGACCGATTGGCACTTCGGGCAGAGTCTTCGGTCGGAAAGACGACGGACGAGCAGGTCCGGCGAGATGTCGAAGGAGATCACACGATCGACCTCGGCGAACGTGCCGAGCGCTTCGGCCTGGGCGAGGTTACGAGGGAAACCGTCGAGAAGGTAGCCCCCGCGGGCGTCGGGCTGATTGAGCCGTTCGTGCAGGATTCGAAGGACCAGGTCGTCCGGAACGAGGCGCCCCGCTCGAATGTGGCCGTCTGCTTCGAGGCCGAGAGGAGTTCGAGCGGCCGCCGCGGCGCGGAGCATGTCGCCCGTGGAGAGATGGGGCACTCCGAGTGCGCGGGCGAGCTCGGCGGCCTGGGTGCCCTTGCCGGCCCCGGGGGGACCGAGGAACACGATGCGCTGCATCGTCATCGGGCCCGGACTCTCGGCCGGATACTAAGTGCTTTTCTCGTGAGCCGTATCGCCGATCCGGCTTCCTCGGAAGGCGCGTCCGGCGATCGCCGCCTCGAGGTTCTCGAGGTCGCGACCGGGAACGATGAGCAGCGGGATGCCGGCGCGGGCGAGCGCATCGGCCCCGAGGCGGTCGAACAGGAAGTTCTGACCCGCCTCGCCGGAAGTGCCCGCATGGACCATCGCCCGGAACTCCGGCCACGTGAGTCGTTCGAGGCGTCGAGCGTGCGGGTGCGTCCGCGGGTCCTTCTCGTACACTCCGTCGACGTCGGTCGCGTTCACGACCCTCGCGGCGCGGATCCGGACCGCCACCAGTGCGGCCACCCCGTCGGTGGTATGGCCCGGTTCGGTCCCGCCCAGGATCACCGGCGAGCCCGTGCGCAGTTGCTCGACCACCGCCGGGACCGTCGTCGGAGGGTGCGAAGGCGCCGGAGGGCCGACTCGGCCGGCCAGTAAACGTGCGTGCAGGCGCGTGACCTCGATGCCAACCTCGTCCAATTCGACCTCGGTGAGTCCCAGAGTCCGACCGAGTTGGATGTACTCCCGGGCGGTGCGACCCCCGCCGGTGGTCACGACGATCGGCCGTTCCGCCCCTACGCGGCGCAGAAGGTCGGCCAACTGCTCGAAGTATTTGGTGTCCCCGGTCCCCGTGAGCAGGACGGAGCCTCCGATCGATACGACGACGGGGGCCCGGTCGGAGGTCGGGGCGGAGCGCATCGGGGAGAGGGAGGCCGTCTCGACCTTATCCCTGTCGGCCCAGACGGCGCCGGGTTGAATAGGAGGGGGTGGGTTCGGGGAAATGTGCCAGCGGACCTCGAGCGGGCGAAGGGGGTCGCCGCCCGTCACGCAGTCGAACACCACGTGCGCCCGGGGCTTCGGTTGGCTCTCGGAACGGGTTCCACGGCCGCGCAGGCGGTGCGCGCAATCGCGGAGCGGTTCCCGAACGGAAAGTTCGATTGCGTGGCGAGCTCCCGCGCCACCGAAGAGCTCGCCCGGGAGCTCCGGATACCGGTCCGTCCCCTTCGGGGCGACGACAAGTTCGACCTGATGCTCGACGGCGCGGACGAGGTGACGCCCACGCTCGAAATGACCAAAGGCGGAGGAGGAGCGCTGTTCCGCGAGAAGCTCCTCGCTCGGTTGTCGAGCACGGTGGTGATCATGGTGGACCCGTCAAAGCTCGTCGCGGCGCTCGGGGAGCGGGCGTCCATTCCGGTCGAGGTGGTGCCGTTCGGGCGTCCGATCCTGGAGCGGGAGCTGGCCGCCGAGGGATACCGGGTGCGGCTGCGGGTCGGCCCCGACGGCCGGACGTTCGTCACCGACAACGGCAACGAGATCCTCGACCTCTCCCCGCGGGAACCGATCCGGGAACCCTCGGCCGCGGCGGATGCCATCCGACGCCACACCGGGGTGGTCGAAACCGGCATTTTCGCGGGCCTCGCTAGCCTTGTCATCATCGGCTACCCGGACGGCCGGGTCGAGGAGCGTCGACCGCCCAAAGCCCGTCGAGGCTGACCGACCGCTCGGACGGCGAGCGTCGCCGTTATCCGCCCCGAGGGGTGCGGTCCGTCGACCGCGGCCCGAGGCCGCGCCGAACTATGCAGGGCAAGTACATCCGGACCCGAATCGAGGACCACGTCGGGTACATCGAGATCGGCAAGCCGAAGGCGAACACGTACGACCTCGCGATGATGCGCGAGATCGACGAGGCGGTAGAGGAGTTCCGGTTCGACGAGAACGCCCGCGTCATCGTGCTCACGAGCACGGTGCCGGGCTTCTTCAGCGCCGGCGCGGACATCGAGATGCTGAAGACGAGCCAGCCGGACTTCAAGGCGATGTTCTGCCTTCACTGCCAGGAGACGCTCAACAAGTTCGCGAGCACCCCCAAGATCGTCATCGCCGCCATCAACGGCCACTGCGTCGGCGGGGGGCTCGAGATCGCGCTCTCCACCGACCTCCGCATGATGGCGAAGGACTCCGGCAAGATCGGTCTCCCCGAGGTCACGCTCGGCGTCCTCCCCGGCACCGGCGGCACCCAGCGGCTCCCGCGGCTCATCGGGCAGTCGCGCGCGCTCGACATGATGATCACGGGCAAACTATTGACGCCCGACGAGGCGCTCGACATCGGGCTTGTGAACTACGTCTACCCGAAGGAAACGTTCGCAAAGGACGTCCAGGCGTACGCGAGCGCCCTCGCACACGGCCCCGCCCGCGCCGTGAGCCTCATCAAGCGCTCGGTGCTCGAAGGGGTCGAGATGCCGCTCATCGCGGGCCTCGCGCTCGAGCGCGAGCTGCAGAATCGCCTCTTCGTCACCGAGGACGCAAAGGAAGGGCTGAGCGCGTTCGTCGAGAAGCGGAAGCCCACCTTTAAGGGCCGTTGAACCCTAGGACGCTCGACACCTCATGCCCGACTCGGTCCCGACGGTGAAAGCCCCGACCTCGAAGTCTCTGCAGCAGGGCGGCACGATCGAGCCGGTCCGCGAGATCCTCTGGGGGACGTCCGCCGGGGTGCGCAAGTACGAGACGGCGGAGGAGATCCCGCCCGAGATGCGTAAGCTCGTGGTCAAGCTCATGGTCGTCCAGGCCGACACCGAGTTCGCGTCGATCCAGCAGCACCGCCCGTGGCTCGACCGCGCGCCCACGCTCGAGGACCGGTGGATCGAATCGCGGATCATCGCCGACGAGGCCCGCCACGGCCTCCAGGCGTGCCGGATCCTCCGCGACTTCGGGGAAGAAGGTCAGAAGTTCATCGACGAGCTCCTCACGAAGCGCGAGGGCGAGCACAAGCTCGACGCGTTCAACATGAAGTTCGACCTCTGGAGCGACGTCGGAGCGTTCACCTGCTTCGTCGACCGCGTCGGCGTCTACCAGCTCCGCTCCTTCCAGGAGTGCTCGTACGGCCCGCTCGCCCGGGCGATGCCGCTCATGCTGAGCGAGGAGCAGTTGCACCTCAACTTCGGGGCGAGCGTGCTGCGGCGGATGGTCCAGGACGGGCCGAAATATTCTGGCTCCAAGGAGGAGGCGCAGTCGGCCGTGAACAAGTGGTATCCCCGCGCGCTGGACATGTTCGGCCATTCGAACTCCGATACGAGTCGCCGCGCGATCGAGTACGGTCTCAAGCGATGGACGAACGAAGAGGCCCGCCGCCGCTTCATCGAAGAAGTGACCGGCCTCGTCGCCTCCCTCGGGCTGGCTCTCCCGCCGCCCGAGTTCGACCGGCACGTCCTGTAGCGAGCCGGACGGTTCGCGACCGGCTAACCCACGAGATGTCCACCGGGGCCTGGCCGCAGCAGTAACGTCCGTTCCACGCCGGGCAGACGGGCGAGCCGGCGTCGAATTGTCGCGGCGTCCCGTCGGAGGGTGAAGATGTGCAGGTGCGCCCCCGCGTCGTGAGTGTACGCCGCGACCGGGCGGCCGGCCTCGCGGTTGATCGCGCGGACCTCACCGAGCAGCGCCCGAGAGGTCGGGGTAAGGTAATCGAGCGACGGCCGGGTCGTCTCGCACACCTCCCGGAAGCTATCGCACTCTTCCATGACGAGCGGGAAGAGCCGTCGTGGGTCTCGGGATCCGATCGCCGCGCGGATCTTTCGGATCCGGCCCGGAAGTTCGGCGAGCCGGCGCCGGTACTGCGGGCTCGTCGCGACCGTGGCCTGCATCGCGTCCGCCGAGCGGACCTCCTTGACCGGCGCTCCCTTCACGATCATGACGAGGTCGACCAGCGCCGGCCAATGGTTCGGTCCGTAGAGGGGTCGAGCATAGCAATCACTCCCATCGGGCCGGATGCCGGCGCGCCACTCCACGAACCCGCCGAAGACGGACCGGCAGGCGCTCCCCGAGCCGAGTCGAGCGAGTCGCGAGAGCTCGCGGCCCGAGAGGCGGAGACCGAGGGCCGCCGTCGACGCGCCCGCAAGCGCGGCGAAGCCACTCGCGCTCGAGGCGAGCCCGCTCGCTGTCGGGAAGTTGTTGCGCGAGCGCACCTCGGCTCGGTGCGTCACGTTCGCCCGAGCGCGCACGAGGTCGAGGAAACGGACGACGCCGTCCCGGGGACCGCCCGTCGCCAGCTCGCCGTTCAGTTCGACCTGATCTTCCGAGAGGTTCGGGTCGAAGCGCACCGTGGTCCGCGACCGAAGCCGGTCGAGGGTCACCGAGATCGAGGAGTTGTACGGAAGGGCCCGTTCGCGGTCGCGGACCCCCCAATATTTCACGAACGCGATGTTCGGCGGCGCCTCGTACGTCGCTTCGAGCCGGGGTGCCCGCGCCATCCGATAGAGCCGCACGGTTCCCTACACTACTTATCTACGACGGCCGCTCGCCCCGGACGTGACCCGGCCGAAGACTCCTCTCGAGCCGCATCCGACGGTGCCGCTCCCCGACCTCCCACACGCCGCCCGCCACGGGTTCCATCACGAGGTGGGGTTCAAGATCGACTTCGAGCGGAGCGGCCGCGGTACCTGCACGGTCACCGGCGTGGTCGACCAGCGCCACCTGAACATCAACTCGGTCGTGCACGGCGGCGTCTACGCCACTATCCTGGACACCGCGATGGGGGCGGCCGTGCTCTCGGTGCTCGCCGAGGGCGAAACGACGGCGACCACCTCG
>Ga0074044_10004346_pt1 | contig 11775 bp, 10 predicted proteins | sample BogForMeECP23OM1_FD_94443 | JGI IMG/M metagenome (GOLD analysis project Ga0074044, IMG submission 94443) | Bog forest soil microbial communities from Calvert Island, British Columbia, Canada - Bog Forest MetaG ECP23OM1 | ecosystem: Environmental > Terrestrial > Soil > Wetlands ...
AACCGTTCGTCCAGCGTTCCGATGAGCCGTCGCGTCGCGATGTCCCGCAACCGGTAGGTGCGTTCGTCGGGGATGAGGGAGAGCGACGCGTAGAACCGCGCCAGCGTCCCGCGACCGGGCGCGAGTCGCCCGTCGTCCAGGCGGCGGGCGAGTCGGAGGGCGACCAGGTAGTCGAACAACCCGGTCCACTCGGACTCGCTGAGGTCGGCGACCGCGGCCGCGTGGCCGAGCGTGGCGACGAGTGCGCTCGGGGCGACGGCGCCGTCGGCGCGCAGCGAGGCGACCACCTGCTGGGCGGCCGCCAGGCGGTTCCGGGTGCGCCACGACGCCGGTTCGACCAAGCCCTCGTCTGCCCGGCGGGCGAGGACGGCCGCCTCCTCGAGGTCGTCATCGTCGAGGGCAAGTACCGTGCCGTGGATCGTCCGGTCGAGGCGGTGGCCCGACCGTCCGACCCGCTGGACCAGTCGACCGACCTGGTGGGGGGAGCCGAATTGGATCACGTGGTCGACACTGCCGATATCGATCCCGAGCTCGAGGGACGACGTTGCGACGAGCGCCTTCAACTTCCCCTCGCGGAAGAGGTGCTCCGCCTCCTCTCGGACTTCTCGGGAGAGCGAACCGTGGTGCACCGCGATGGCCAGGTCCGGGGCGAGCCGACTCAACCGGGCGGCGAGCCCTTCGGCGGTGGGACGGGTGTTGACAAAGATGAGAGTGGTCGTGTGGGCGCGGACCTCCTCCTCGACCGCCCGCAGACCCCGCAAGAGCGGTTCGTCGGCCTTCAGCTCGGCCTGGAGCCGCGGTTCGAGGGCCGGGTAGGTATCCGCGGGGCTGCGGGCGGACAGCTCGAGGACGCGCCGTTGCTGGGCGGACTGGACCTCCACGACGCGCGGTACTGGGGCGAGGAACCGCGCCACTTCCGAGGGGTTCCCGACGGTCGCGGAGAGGCCGATCCGTCGGACCTTCCGGCCGGCGAGCGCATCCAACCGTTCGAGCGTGAGCCCCAGTTGGGCCCCTCGGTCCGAACCGACCAGCTCATGGATCTCGTCCACGACGACCGTGCGAACGTTCCGTAGACCCTCCCGGAGCCGCACGCCCACCATGAGGATTTGCAGGGTCTCGGGGGTCGTGAGCAACAGGTCGGGAGGCGTTCGCGATTGGGCCACGCGGGCAGCGGCGGTCGTGTCACCGTGGCGCACCGCCGCCGTGAGACCGACCTCTTCAACCAACGCAACGAGCCGATGTTCCAGGTCCCGGTTGAGCGCCCGGAGTGGAGTGACGTAGAGGATCGAGATGGGCGGACTGGGGTCGGAGAGTCGGCGGCTGAGCAGCGGCAGCAGGGCGGCCTCGGTCTTCCCGGTTCCGGTGGGGGATAGCAGCAGGGCATCCGACTCGCCCCGGAGAACCGGGAATGCGAGCCGCTGGATCTCCGAAAGCTCGCGGATCCCCCGGCGTCCGACCGCCGCGGCGAGCCGGGGGTCGATCCCCTCGAATGCGGTCGGAAGGTCGCTCGCCATCGAGAACGCGAGGAGCACGACGGCGGGGGGGAAAGGACTGTCGGATGTGCTACGGTTCGGCGCTGGGTTCGAGGTCGAGCATTCGAAGCCCGAACGTCTCCCCAAGCGGTCGACCGAACGTGCGGCCGGGGAAGGTCTCGACCACGACCTCCTGCAGGATTCCCACCGTGGCCCGCAGCAGATGGCCGCCCACCAGTCGGTGGTCGGGCCCGGCGACCGCTCCGTGGAGATGGACGGACGGATTCCCATCCACAGTCGCGATCGTCCCGTGGAGCGCGACGACCTCGTGCGGGACCGTCAGCTCGTGCGGTTGGTATTGACGTCCGTCCCAGTACCCGAACGTCGCCGCCCGGAACATTCCGATCCCGAACAAGACGGCGCCGGCGCGCACTCCCTCCTCGCGAGCGAAGTCGTTCAGTGCCTCGAAGAGGTCCTGCCCGTCGTCCAGTCGGAGGACCCACCTGGTGCCAGCTTGCGCTCGTTGCATCGTACGGCTCTCGAGACCCCGAAGGTCCCACGGCGGCAGATACGGTTTTCCGCCCGGCAGGTTTGACGGTAAGCCTTCGATGACCGAGCCCGTGCACCCTCCTTCTCCCCGACTCGACGCTCCCGGTCTCGCCCGGCGTATCGCGGAGGGTGGCCGCTCCGTGATCGCCCTCTCCGGCGGTGTGGACTCGGCTGTCGTGGCGGCCCTCGCCTACGAAGGCCTGGGCACAGACGCGGTCGCCGTCACCCTTCGGGGCCCCGCCGTGGCGCAGGCTGAGGTCGACCGGGCCGTCCGAGTGGCCCTCGAGATCGGCATCGACCATCGCGTGCTCGACGTCGACCCGCTCGAACGCGCCGAGTACCGGGCGAATCCGGTCAACCGCTGTTACTTCTGCCGGTCCGTCGAGGCGGGCCGCCTCCTCGCGTACGGACGCGCGTGGGGGGCGACGCAGTACCTCGACGGCATCCACGCCGACGACCTGAGCGACGATCGCCCGGGCGTGCAGGCCATGAACGAGGCCGGATTCCGCCATCCGCTCGCCGAAAGTGGCTGGACGAAGGCCGACGTACGGCAGGCGGCCCGAGCGCGAGGACTCTCCAACTCAGATCAGCCGTCGGACGCCTGCCTCGCCTCCCGAGTGGCCCACGGGGACGCGATCGACGCCTCCTTGCTGGCCCGCATCGAAGCGGCCGAAAAGATCCTGCTCGACCGCGGGTTTCGGCGGGTGCGGGTTCGGGTCCAGGGCGACCGAGCGCGGATCGAGGTCGACCCACTCGAGGTGGCTCGCCTGTCCGCGCCCCCTCTGAGCACGGAGGTCGTAACCTCGGTTCGGGCGCTCGGGTTCGGCTCGGTCGCGATCGACCCGCTCGGATACGGTCGTCGGCCGGTGCTCGCGGAGTCGTTCCGGTGACGCGCGCGAAGGTCGCCCCCTCGGCCGTCCCGCGACTCCCGGGTCGGTTCCAGCTCGAGACCGACATGGTCCCCCAGGGAGACCAGCCGCAGGCGATCGAGGAGATCGTTCGTCGGGTGGCGGACGGCGAGAAGTACGTCACCCTGCTCGGTGTCACGGGCAGCGGCAAGACGTTCACGATGGCCCACGCGGTCCAGCGTCTGCAGCGGCCGACGCTCGTCGTCAGCCCGAACAAGACCCTCGCCGCGCAGCTCGTGAGCGAGTTCCGGGCGTTGTTCCCGAACGCGGCCGTCGAGTACTTCGTCAGCTACTTCGACTACTACCAGCCCGAAGCCTACGTGCCCCAGATCGACCTGTACATCGAGAAGGACTCCTCGGTCAACGAAGAGATCGACCGATTGCGCCACCGCGCCACCCAAGCCCTGCTCACCCGTCGGGACGTGCTCGTCGTGGCTTCGGTAAGCTGCATCTACGGGTTGGGCTCGCCCGAGGACTATCGCGAGTCGGTGGTGGACCTCCGGGTCGGGCAGACCGTGACCCGGCAGGAGTTGCTCGAACAGCTCGTCCACATGAAGTACCAACGGAACGACGTCGAGTTGAAACGCGGACGCTTCACCGTCCGCGGGGGCACGGTCGACGTGATGGGCGCCGGCGAGACGGTCCACCGGATCGTCCTCGATGGGAAGACCGTTTCCGCGATCGCGGAGCTCGACCCGGTGACGCGGGAGGAGCGTCGGGACCTGGAACAGCTCTCGGTCTTCCCGGCGGCCCACTTCCTGACCGTCGACGACCGCCTGCGGGAGATCCTCCCCCAGATCGAGAAGGAACGCGACGCTCGCGTGAAGGAGCTCCTCAAGGCCGAGAAGATCGTCGAAGCCCAGCGGCTCAAGGGCCGGGTCGACTACGATCTTGAAATGCTCCGCGAGACCGGCTACTGCACGGGCGTCGAGAACTATGCACGCTACTTCTCCGGACGCAAGGCCGGGGAGCCGCCGTACACCCTGATCGACTTCTTCCCGGACGATATGCTGGTGTTCCTGGACGAGTCGCACGTGACCGTCCCCCAGCTCATGGGGATGCACAAGGGGGACCGGAGCCGGAAAGACAACCTCGTCGAATTCGGCTGGCGCCTGCCGTCGTGTCGAGATAACCGCCCCCTCACCTTCCCCGAGTTCCTCGCCCGGGTGCCCCAGGCGGTCTTCGTCTCGGCGACCCCGGGACCGTTCGAGCGCAAGGTCTCGAAGGGAGTGGTCGAGCAGATCATCCGACCGACCGGCCTCGTCGACCCGCCGATCGAGGTCCGGCCCCTGGAGGGCCACATCGAGGACCTGGTCAAAGAACTCCGTGCCTGCGTCGAAGCCGGCGACCGGGCGCTCGTCACCACCCTCACCAAGCGGACGAGCGAGGAGCTTTCCAACTACCTCACCCGCCTCGGGCTGCGCGTCCGCTACCTCCACTCCGAGGTGGAGACGCTGAAGCGGGTCGAGGTCCTCCGCGATCTGCGGATCGGAGAGTTCGACATCCTCGTCGGGATCAACCTGCTCCGCGAGGGCCTCGACCTGCCCGAGGTCAGCTTCGTCGCAATCCTGGATGCGGACAAGGAGGGCTACCTCCGCAGCGAGACCTCCATCGTCCAGACCGCCGGAAGGGCGAGCCGGAACGAGCGGGGACGCGTCGTGCTGTACGCCGATCGGGTCACAGGGTCGATGGCGCGGGCGATGGGAGAGATGAGCCGCCGACGGAGCGTTCAGATCGACTACAACCGAGAACACGGGATCGTGCCCGAGTCGGTCCAGAAGGAGGTCCGCTCGCTGCTCGCGCCGGCCGAGGACGCCGCCTCCGGCTCGCTTTCGACGTCCGGGCTCGGTCGGAAGTGGAAGGAACGCCTTCCGCTCCTGCTCGCCAACCTCGAAGAGGAGATGCGGCTCGCGGCCGAGCGACTCGATTTCGAGGAGGCGGCCCGCATCCGCGACCGCATCCGCGAAGTGAAGCGGGAAGCCGCTGCGAATCCGGACCGGCGGCCCGCGGCGGCCGCCAAGACCTGACCCGGCCCTCCCCGAGTCCTCGCCGTATTGTACCCGCGCCGGCCTACCGAATTCGTGCCCCCCCGGCGTCCCTCCAAATCCCTCCTCCGGGGAGGGCTCTCGACCCTCCGCCGCTCGGGCGCAGTGAGCGACCTCCTCTTCCTGTACGAGTGCGAGACCCGAGACGTCGGTCAGCTCCGTACGGTCGCCGACCGGCTCGGCCTTTCGGTCCAGGCCGCCTCCCACACGTTCCGCAGCCTTTCCCGGCGCGGCCTGGTCGAGCTCCGGGACGGACGATACTGGCCGACGGTCCGGGGCGTCGACTGGCTGCACTCTGCGCTCGGGAGCGTGCGGGACGACCTGGCTGAACGCCTGGATCGGCTCCACATCGTCCGGATCACGCGGGCGGTCGCGACTGGACGGATCGAGAAAGGGGCGACGGTCGCCCTCGAGATCCGCGACGGCACGTTGACCGCCCACGCCGGCGCGGGACACGGCTCCCGGGGTCGCGCGCACTCCCGCGCGGACCCGGGGGACCTGGTCGAGGTGGGCGAACTGGAGGGGATCGTGGCCCTTCCCCACGGTCGGCTGACGGTGCTCACCCTGCCCGCCGATCGCCTCCACGAAGCCGGTCTGGTCGGAGGGGCCCGGCGGGCGGTGGCCCTCCGCCCGAAAGGACTCCTCCTGGCCTTTGGTCTCGAAGCCGGCCATGTCTTGGCGAAAGCAGTACCCGATCGTTCCGTAATCCGTTTCGGAGTGGCGGCCGCGATCGTGGAGGCCACTCGCCTCGGCGTCGACTGCACCCTCGTGGTCGTGGACCGCGACCTGCCGCGGCTGTTCGAGCAGCTCGAGGGGCCGGAGGTGCCGGCGGTCGATTTTCTAGCTCTGGGCGGGGAGCCCCGGCGACTCCCGAAGACCGCCCGTTAGCACCCGGGCGACCTCCCGAACCGCCGCGGGGACGTCGTCCACGAACGTAGTACCGGCCGAGCGGAGAGCGTCGCGCGCCCGCGTCGCGGCGCCTTCGCAGAAATCGATGTGGGTCCCCGGGGGCGGCTCGAGGACGATCACCGGGGTCGCTCGCGCGAACGGGAGGAGATCTTCGAGGTTCGCGAGGTTGGAGGGCCCAACCGCGAACGGTGCGACGACGATCGCGCGAGCCTCCCCGAGCAGGATCCGGTGGCGGGCGCGCGTGTCGGGACTGAGGGGAGCGAACGGCGCCTCGACCGCCGCGACCACTCCCAGCGAGGCGGCGGTTTCGGCGTCGGTGTCCAGCAGGTGCAGCGCTCCCGCGGTCACGCGGTACCCCTCCTCGGTGAGGGCTCGCAGCAAGGGGGCTCCCGCTCCCCCCCCACCTACCACGTGCACGGGGCCCGGGGCCAAGGCCGACGGGGCCGGCCGAGTCTCGGTGATCAGGCTGCGGGGGAGAAGGTACGGAAGGCCACTCCGCGCATCGATCCCGAGCTCCGCCGCAACGCCCCAGACCCGGGCGAGGAGGTCCTCGCTGAGTACGTCGCGGGGGGTGCCGTCGGCGACGCGCCGCCCGCGGGAAAGGACGACGATGCGGTCGGCGTAGCGGGCCGCGAGATTGAGGTCGTGGAGAGCCGCCACTACCGTTACCCTACCGAACCGGGAAAGCGACCGGACCCGGCTCAACAGGTCGAGCTGGTGGGCGATGTCGAGGTGGGAGGTCGGTTCGTCGAGCAGCAGCAGCGGCGTCTCCTGGGCGAGGGCGCGGGCGAGGATCGCCCGCTGCCGCTCGCCGCCGCTGATCGAGAGGATCCCGTCGTCCGCCCGGTCGGCCAAGCCGACCTCCTCGAGAATGCGGGAGGCGAGGGCACGGTCGGACTCGGTCTCGCGGTCGAGGGGGTGGTGATGGGGGTACCGACCGTACAGGACATACTGCCGGAGGGGAACGTCATCGCGCAAGACCTCGTCCTGGGGGACCCAGGCGACCTGCCGCGCGCGTTCGCGGATCGAGAGACGACCGACCGGCGTGCCGAACAGTTCGATCGTCCCCACGTCGGGGGTAAGGAACCCGAGCAGGGATCGGATGAGCGTCGTCTTTCCGGAGCCGTTCGGGCCGGTGAGCGCCACGAACTGACCCCGCGGCACTTCGAAATCCACCGCGTGCAGCGCGACTCGGGCGCCGTACCGGACGCCGAGGTTGGTCACTCGCACCGCGGGGGAGGGGGACATCATGGGCCTCCCATCGGTGCGGAACGACGCTGGCGGTAGAGCAGATACAGGAAGAACGGGACTCCCGCGAAGGCCGTGAAGATTCCGAGCGGCAGCAGGGACCCCGGGAATGCGAGGTAGGAGATATCCCTCGCACTGAGGAGGAAGAGCGCCCCGATCGCCGCGGATCCGGGGATGACGATGCGGTAGTCGGTACCCGCGATCCGTCGGACGATGTGGGGCGAGACCAGTCCCACGAACCCGATGATCCCGGTGAAAGCGACCGCGACCGCGGTAATGAGGGAGGCCAGCAGGATGACCCGGAGCCGGACGGCGGCGGCGCCGCCCCCCGCGCTCTGCGCCACGTCCGAGCCGAGTTGGAGGAGGTTCAGCTCACGTCCGTAGAGGCAGAGGAGGGTCCCGAGGGCCAGAACGGTGCCGAACGCGATCCCGTCCACCTGCCAATCCGCGAGCCCGAGGCCCCCGAGCAGCCAGAAAGTGACCTGCTCGCTACCGGTCGGGTTGTAGAGCAGGACGAGGGAGAGGATCGCCGAAAGGAGGTTCGCAAGGGCGACGCCGGTGAGCAGGAGCGTCTCGACCGAACTGTACCGGCCCCGGGCGACGGCGAGGATGAGGAGGCCGGTCGATACCGCACCTATGAAAGCGAAAACCGGCAGGTACAGGTCGGCGTTCGCGACCCCGACCCGGTACACGTAGAAGATGGCCGCGCCGAGAGTCCCGCCGCTCGAGATCCCGAGCAGGAACGGGTCGGCGAGTGGGTTCCGGAAGACTCCCTGGAGCGACCCTCCGGCGAGTCCGAGGGCCGCCCCGACGATGAGAGCGAGGAGGACCTCCGGAAGGTACAGGTTCCAGACGATGAACGTGTAGACCGAGCAGCGGGCCGCGGACGTACTCGTGCCGGTACAACTCTGGGAGAACAGTCGCCCGCCGGAGATCTCGTTCAAGAGAATCTGGAGGCCGAGACGAACCGGGATATCGACCGCGCCGAGGAGAGCGGAAAAGACGACGAGCAATACTCCCCCGATTACGAGGAGGCCTCCGAGGGCGAAGCGTCTCCAGCGGAGCGTCGTGGGCGACGCCGGCACGCGAATCCCTTCGGCCCTAGGTCGCGACGGGATGGAGGAGCTCGAGGAGCGCCGGAATGCCCAGGAGGATCATCGTGGGGTCCGGTTCGGTGAGCCAGTTGGAATTGATGCCGACTACGTTTCCGGACTGTACCGCACCCAGGGAGGACCAATCCGGCCCCCCCGCATAGGTGCTCTCGTTGAGGCCAAACCCGAGCCCGTAGACGATGATCTGAGGGTCGTCGAGGAGGACCTGGGCGCTCGAGAGTTCTGGGTAGGGCGTGACCGCGTTGGCACTGATGCTGGCGCCGCCGGCGATCTCGATGAGGGACTCCCCGAAAGTTCCCGGACCGAACGTCCAGTAGCCGTTCGAGTCGACAGAGTACGTGACGAGCACGGTCGGATCGACATACGCGGAACCGCTCACGTTGGTGGCGTTGAACAATTCGGACGAGAGCTGTGCGTTGAGAGCGTTCGCCGTTGGTTGTACCCCGAAGATCTCGCCCACCAAGTTGTCATCGTAGAGAACGCCGCTCAGCGTAGGGGGTTGGAGCATGACGACCGGTATGCCGAGTTGGTTGGTGATCTCCTCGACGGCCGCGACCGACACGATGGTGGACGCCAGCACCAGTTGCGGAGTCAGGTTGACCAACATCTCCGGAACGAACTCCGGCCCAACCTGCACGCACATGGAGGAAGACAGGTTCCAGAGGGCGACCTGGTCGGGCGAGTAGTCATCAGAAAGCCCGCCGTCGGCCGCGGCGTAGCAGTCGACCCCGACCACGTGGCTGCGGAGGCCGAGTCGATAGACGACGTCCATGATGCTCGGGCTCAAGACCGCCACGCGCGCCGGATTCAGCGGGACGGTGACCGCTCGACCAAGGTCGTCGGTCAGTTGAAGGGAATGGGACGGCGCGGAGGATCGCGGCGTGAACGCAACGGCGGTCACGGCGACCGCCCCGCCACCGACCACCAGGAGGAGCACGACGACCCACGTGAGCGAGACGGTACGGGGTGAAGGAGCGCCCGAAGGATTTTTCAATGCCATTAGATTTTAGACAATTGCTGTTGAAGATAAGGGTTTCGTGGGGCCTGCCACCCGCGGCCGGGTTTCCCGGCCCCGGGAGGCCAACAACAAAGGATATCTCTCCCGGGACTCCCGGTGGGGTCGGAGGGAGCATAGGCTAATTTGGTAGACCAGCGGGCTCCAGTCAGGGTGACCTTCGGGTCCCCTGGGAATTAGGTCTGCGGAGGGGTGCGCGGCGCCCCAATGACGAATGACTGGAGCGCGCGGAGACACCCGCATATGGGGGTTCAAATCCCCCTGCTCCCACCCACTCCCTTTGGGGACGGGCCTCCTGGTAACGCCCGTTCCCTTCCTACTTACTAACCTAAGTCCCCCTGCTCATCGTCCTTTTTTCTCCTCGGAAAGTAGACACTCATACCTTCCCGAGTTCGCGCCTTCGCGAGTCCTTCGCATCCGTTCGACCGATATCGGGGCCCGGAAGTTTGGCGGGGGACTGTTAGACAATCCAGCCGTTCTCAGGAGGGGGGCGCCCATCCTGGCTCGTCCGCCGCCGCACGTTTCGAGCCGTTGACTCACCCAGCGAAGTCAGGCGATAGACTTTCATGTGCCGATACGCGTCGCCGACGAACCTGCGCTCGACGGTAATGACTTCGCTCGCCAAGAGGCTCTGCAGCACCTTGACCAGGGAACCTTGGCGCACCGGCAGCGCAGCTACCATCCCCCGTTGAGTTGACCCTAGTCGCGCTGCATCATTCGATCCCAAGGGCGCGAGCTGCGAGAGGTGGACGATTACCCTGGCGGCCAAGCCTATCCCCTCACCGGGATCCCCGAACTGAGTCGGCACGATCTCAGCTCAAGAACGGAGCGCGGGGGGTGCGAAGCGCGTTCGAATCGGAATGGTCCGTCCGCGAGAAGTTCACCTGGTCTCGGGATTCCGACCACAAGAGACCGAGCTGATGGAAGTTCGCGGGATCCAACAACATACTAGACCGACCTTAATTTGGTGGTCGGCCGTCAAGGTCATCGCTACCCCTGTTGAACTCCTGACTCCAGTACTCGGCCACCGGCTCTCGGTGATCCCTGGGGTCATGGGAGCGTCATGCCCCACTGACGGAGTCTCGGTGGCGGCGGCTTGAGGTTCCCGGTTTCCCGACGGACCCCGAGGGTCCCGCACAGACCGAGGAAGAGGAGCTCGAGCAGATCGGCGAACCGCAGGAGTTCTTCTCGGAGGACCATCCCGTTGGGTCCTTGCCGCCCTCGCTCGTGTAGAGGAGCCGCAGAATCGACCACCCGTTCTCGAGCATCAGTGCCACGCCCAGGTAGAGGAGGCGCCACGGGACGCTCCGACGGCAGGTCCGCGCTCGCGCTTGGCCCACGAGGCGATACGAACTCTCGATGCCGAACCTCCGTCGGTAGAGGTCGTGGGTACGACGGAGCGGGACGTCATGGGGAGCTTCGAACGGTAGGTGGCCCAGTACCCCGTAGATCAGGTACTGGGCGCCGTGCTGGTTCCACCTCTTCCCCATCTGGTAGCGCACGACCACGTGGACCCGAAACGTCAGCGGAGGTCGTCGCCGCTTCGGGTCTCGGAAGGTGTGTTCGCTGACGTACGACTTCTGCCCCTTCTCCCACCGCTTCCGCTGGCGAGAGCCCACTCGCAGCGGGAAGATGGCGGTGTAGCCCCGCTCGCGTAGCCAGGCCACCACCCCATAGGTGGCGAACTCCCGGTCGAGGTAGACCCGACGAACCGCCACCCCGGCCCGCTCGGCATCGCGGAAGACGAGGGCCAGGGTCTCCGCGAGTCGTCCTCGATGGTCGAGGTAGTGGGCGGCGAGAGCGAAGCGGAACCCATGGACCACCATCGAGAGGGTGACGTACCGGTAGGCGCGATGGGTTCCTCGCTCCTCCTTCGTCTTGACGTACGGGGGCCGGCGAGAGTCGATGGGACCTCCGTAGTAGGGGATCTCGTGGAAGTCCACGGCGACATCCACGGGGTGGGGCGGAACGAAGGGCGCGGTCTGATGACGGAGGGCGAGTGTGAGCGCCCGTTGGGTCTTCCGACGACCCAACGCCTCGAGCACTCTTCGAGCGTGTCGCTCGGAGGGGGCCCGATGGGAACGGGCACAGGCTCGGGCGAGCGAGTGGCGTTGAGCAGCGGCCCGCAAGATGAGGTCCGAGACGGCATGGCGAGTCCTCAGAGGGAACGGGCGCCCGAGGCTGTTGGAAAGGAGGGGATCGAGCCAGGGGCGGGCGCGACGACGGACCTCCCGATCCGTGAGTACCCTCCTCCTTCGATGGCCCGGGTGAAGCGGTGAGTTCTTCTTTCGGTGGGGTGCTCTCCTCTTGGTCGCAAGGCCGGCGCCGCGGCGTGTGGGCCACACACCGACTCGTCCGCGGCGTTCCTCTCTTGAACGCCGGGTTCCATCGGAAGGCGAGGCGGATCAGCCGCTCATCTCAGGCGGTGGATGTCCGAGTATTGGAATCGAGCGACTCTGGAAAGGGGAAGTATCCTCTGCTCTTATTTTCATAGATCGCGAATCTCCTTTCCCCCCG
>Ga0074044_10004347_pt1 | contig 11775 bp, 8 predicted proteins | sample BogForMeECP23OM1_FD_94443 | JGI IMG/M metagenome (GOLD analysis project Ga0074044, IMG submission 94443) | Bog forest soil microbial communities from Calvert Island, British Columbia, Canada - Bog Forest MetaG ECP23OM1 | ecosystem: Environmental > Terrestrial > Soil > Wetlands ...
CACCGCCTTTCCTTCAACGCCAAAGCGGTCCTTATAGAAGTTGGGATCGAGAAAGGGCAGGTCGGGAACGCCGTGCGGTACCATGTCGATCTTGCTGCCCGGCACTTTGAAAATTTCCTGCAGGAACTGCGACGAGAGCTGGCTCATGACGATGAGGCGATCCGACAGTTCTGCGATCTCTTCCATGACCATCAGTTGGTCAGGATTCGGCTCGCGCAGAACCGTGTGCAACGTGGTCACCACCGGCATCTTCAAGCCGCGCAGCAGGTGCAGAATATGGCCTCCGGCCGCGCCACCGAAGATTCCATACTCGTGCTGCAGGCACACCATGTCGATGTTGTTGAAGTTCAGGAATTCAGCCGCGTCCTGATACGACTTGACGTCGTCCTGGGCGAGCGACCACCGCACCCGCGCCGGATAGTCGTATCCTTGTTCCGTGTCATTGACGGGTAGCGCCATCAATCGAGCGGTTCCGTACTCTGAGGATATCGCCGCGCACAGATCGGTGGTGAAGGTAGCAATTCCACATTGTCGTGGAAGATAATTTCCGACCACCGCAATTCGACTGGGCAAAGACGGCTTCGGCTTCGATTTCGACTGCAACCCTGGGCGAACCGCCAAAACCGTCTGTACCGCGGAGCGCGAGGGGACCACTTCCAACCGGCCATCCGGACGCACGGTGACTGGCAGTGACATGAGTTCCCTCACTTTCTCGAGTAGACGGATTTATAACGGCTGATTTGCAGACAAGCCTTGCCGGAATTGGAGTCTGGGTATTTCGTCCGACCTAGGGTTTGCCCGTCGTTAGTATCCGTCGAAAGAGGGCTGCGAACTGGTCAAAATTGACCAGACATGTTGATCAGATGCGTCGAAGCGGCTCCTGCAGATTCACCGGTGAGAGCATTCCTGAGCGACCAATAAAAAAGATGTGGCGCAGTCCTTTCGGCTGCGCCACCAGAGGGGCCAAGCGGTTCGGGGAAAGCCGCGCAGCTCCTTCACATCCCTCCACATCTCTTCACATCGCTTCGCTTACCGCAGCAATCTACACCGGCTCCAATTGGACTTCTGTTCAAAGTTGCACAGTTTGTGAAGTAATTCGGAGCCGTGCCGGAGCGTGTGTCCGCAGCACCCGGCAAAGAACGGTCGAGCAAGAAGAAACCAGCTCAATAACCACAATCGAACAAGTGAGCAAATTTGAACAGTCCTGTCCGGGCACATCAACGATGCTTGTGACTTGAGGTCAAGGTCATGTTCAATCACCCGGGACGCAAAACAATTCTGTGCATCGACGACGATTACAGCATGCTGAATTACCAACGGGCACTGTTCGAAAGACGAGGATTTAAGGTCCTCACTGCCGCCTCCGCCAGGCAAGGCTTACAAATTGCGGTAGCGTGCGCGGTTGCTGCGGTGATCGTCGACTACCACATGCCCGATATGAACGGACATGAGCTCGCTATGGAAATAAAGCGCCTCCGCCCGCAGGTTCCAATCATTATGGTTTCCAGTGACGAAGGGATTGCAGAATCCGCATTGAACGTCGTCGATGCCTTTGTTTCCAAGAACGAAGCATCAAGCCGCTTGTTGCCGGTGGTCACTAGAATCTGCGGAGAGAACCCTCCGGGTTTCAACGAAACCAGAATCACAGCCTGAGGCAGGTATTGCTTTCCCGTGGTTCTGGGGGGGTTACTGCTTTTCACGCGCTCGCGGCTTTCTGCGGTCCTAGGCTCACCAAGCTGGGCTGAGCAATCTTGACCAGATTTGTAGGGAGGCCGCCTATATAAAGGACCGCATGCGTATCAACAGCACTCTACTATGTATCCACCGGAATCCAGCTCAACTGAGTTTGTTGAAGGACAACGGATACGACCTGGCCACCGCTACCAACGGTTCCGACGGTCTGCGGCTGTTCATGTCGCGGCCCGTCGACGCAGTAGTCCTTGAACACCAACTCTCTCTTGTGAACGGCACAGCCATCGCCGATGAGATCAAGCAACTCCGGCCGGAGGTACCCATTGTCATGCTGGTCGATCACCTGGAATTACCCGCCGCGGCGTTCAAGTCTGTAGACGCGCTCGTGGTCAAGTCCGACGGGGCTCACTTCCTGTGGGCGACAGTTCACTTCGTACTGAATGTGAAGCCAACTCAGCGCCACAAAGTACAGAGACAGCGATGGTCCCCAACGCCGAACCATCCACGGCTATCGGTTAGTTCACGGGGAAGAGCGAGCCGTGGGCAGGACAACCATTCCCAATTAGCAACTGCCGAGAGGGACATGCCTTTCTCGCATGAAGTCTGGCGAAACATTCGGGACGGAACCATACAATTCTGACCAGACGCTGGAACAATCGCCGATGTTTTTCTTTGAAAGCTCTTAGCTCCTTCACCGCGCTTCATCTCGCCTCGCAATTGTTGCCGGCAGGTTCGACCGTATCAGAGACTCCGCCTAAAATTGCTCACTTCCCCGGATTTCTTGAGCGACAGATTGTTTCAGCGGGTCCCGATTCCAGAGGGTGTTCATCAATCGCGTGAGGCTACTGCTCTCGTTCAGCCTCACGCAGCAAGCTCAAGATGTGCAGTGCTCGAGTAAGAGCAGCCTGCTCTTTTCCATGGTTTCCTGGCGGGTTTAATGAACTTCGCGAGCGCTTGAGAATCGCGGCCTCTGCATCCTCGATCCGCTGCAGCAACTTGCTCCGGTCAGACCCGAGGACTGCGGCGCGGTAAAGCTTTTCCCAATTTTGCTTGGCATAACGGGCAGAACGGACGTGACCGACGTGGTCACAATGAAAATGAACAGGGCACATCTTGATCTCCGCGCCAGGACGTACGACAGTCTGAACGATTCATTGTTCCTGCTCCTTGTGCCCTCGGCTCTTTGGGTGATCGGCGCAAACATGCGACGTAAACTCTTTGTCGCGCTGCAACTCGAAGTTGCGCATCATTTCATCGAAAGATGCCCCGTCGGGCCGACCAGAAGGTTGGAACCGCCAGCCGCATTCGGAGCAACCAAAGCCCCGAAAACGCTGTTGTTCAATCCATACCAGCTTCCTTCTCATGGCGCGCAAATGCTACAGGTGCCAATTGGGACGGTCTGTCGGGCATCCTACGTTCACGGGGAATCTTTGTTCGTGAGCGCAAGTGTGGGCGCGGGCGATTCGCCCGCGCCTTCTCCGCTGGCCGATTTCGGGGGCCTCGTCCTGAAGTAGCGGAATCTCGGAAGTGTTGGTTCAGGTTGCACGCGTCGTGAGGCGATCAGTATTGCTCAGTATCGGGATCGCATCCAGCTTAGTGTTGACAGGTCTTCGAGAGGGACTCACAACCCGGGCACTCCGAGAGGGTCGCCCTGTTTCGCACAGCATGGCAGGCGAGTTCATCCCCGCATCTGCTGGGGTTTTCCGTTCTGCTCCTAATCTTTATCTTTTCAAGGATGGTTTGTGGAAAACAAAGGCCTCCAAGTGGTGCAGTCTGGCGAGCGGACGAATACCGAGGGGAAACCGGTCAGCAACCTGATACTGCTATCGATCTCCGATAGCGACTTCAACTCGCTGCGTCCTCATCTCGAGTACGTCAGCTTGCCGAACCATCTGATCCTGCACGAGGGCGGTGGAAAGCTGGAGTTTGCGTATTTCCCGAATCGAGGTTTGATTTCTCTCGTGGTCGTAATGAAAGACGGAGCGACCGCCGAAGCGGGCATAGTTGGCAACGAAGGCTTTACCGGAACACCGTCCGCGGTTGGCCTCAGCAGGAGCCCGCTGCAAGCGGTGGTACAAATCACCGGGGATGGATTTCGAATAAAGGTTTCAGCTTTGCAAAGCACTTTGGAATCCACTCCACAACTGCAATTGATGTTGAGCCGCTATGCCGTAGTTCAGGGAATGCAGGTTGCACAAACCGCTGCCTGTAATCGGCTGCACGATATTAAGCAGCGTCTTGCACGATGGTTGCTGATGACTCAGGACCGAGTGGATTCGGAATCGCTGCCCATCACCCATGATTTTCTGGCAACCATGCTAGGCACAGATAGGCCGAGCGTGAGCCTGGCAGCTGGTGTTTTGCAGAAAAAGAAGCTCATCGAGTACACCCGGGGCGCAGTGAAGATCGTGAACCGCAAGCAGCTTGAAGACTCCGCCTGTGAGTGCTACGGGATTACCCAACAGTACAATGGCGAGCTGGGCTTGAAATAAACCCGCGAGCCGCTTCGGAGCCAACTTAGAACGGAATCCTAGTGAAGTCGCCCGAACCGGGCATCGAGCGCAAGATTCAGTTCGAGCACGTTCACGCGCGGCTCGCCCAGAAATCCCCATTGCCGGTTCTCCGAGTTCTCTTGCACCAGGCGTGCGACTTCCACTTCCGGAACCTTGCGTTCCGCAGCCACGCGCCGAATCTGGAATTCGGCCGCCGCCGGCGAAATATCCGCGTCCAGTCCTGAGCCCGATGTCGTCACCAGATCGACGGGGATGGGAGTACCGGGATTCTCGGCCTGCAGCTTGGCAACGTCTCCATTGACGCGAGAGATCAGCTGCGCGTTGGTCGGGCCGAGATTTGAGCCGCCGGAGGCAGTGGCATCGTAGCCAGCGGCGCCCGCACTAGACGGGCGCGAATGGAAGTAGCCCGATCCCGAAAATGGCTGCCCGATCAGGCGCGAGCCAACCACCAGTCCGTCGCGCTGGATCAGCTGCCCGTTGGCCTGCTTGGGGAAAATCAACTGCGCGAGTCCCGTCACCAGCAGGGGATACAGAATTCCCAACAGCACCGTAGTCGCGATCGTCATGAGTACCGCCGTGATCAGATTCTTCTTCATAGGTTCTTCTCGATACGATCTTTACTCGATACCAGTCGATACCAGCTCTTCCCTAGATCAGCTTGATTCCGGTGATGAACATGTCAATCAGCTTGATACCGATGAACGGGACCACCAGTCCGCCAAATCCATACACCAGCAGATTCTGGCGCAGCAGAGATTCGGCGCTCATCGCCTTGTACTTGACTCCGCGCAGCGCCAGCGGAATCAGAGCGACGATGATGAGCGCGTTGAAAATCACCGCCGAAAGCACTGCCGATTGCGGCGTCTGCAGCCGCATGACGTTCAGCGTATTCAGCACCGGAAATGTTCCGGCAAACATAGCCGGAATGATCGCGAAATACTTGGCCACGTCGTTCGCAATCGAGAACGTGGTGAGCGCTCCGCGCGTCATCAGCAGCTGTTTGCCGATCGCCACCACCTCGATAAGCTTGGTGGGATTCGAATCGAGGTCCACCATGTTCCCAGCTTCTTTCGCCGCTTGCGTGCCGGTATTCATGGCCACGCCCACGTCGGCCTGAGCCAGTGCGGGCGCATCGTTCGTGCCGTCGCCCGTCATCGCAACCAGCTTTCCGTCACCCTGCTCGCGGCGAATCAGATCCATCTTGTCTTTCGGAGTCGCCTCCGCCAGAAAATCGTCCACGCCCGCCTCGCGCGCGATAGCCGCCGCCGTCAAGGGGTTGTCGCCGGTGATCATGACCGTCTTGATCCCCATGGCGCGCAGTTGATTGAAACGTTCGCGCATGCCGCCTTTGACGATGTCTTTCAGGTAGATCACGCCCAGCGCCCGCTGATTCTCAGCGACCACCAGCGGAGTTCCTCCCGAGCGCGCGATCTGTTCCACGCTGGCCTGAATCTCTCGCGGCAATGATGTGCCGAACTGCTGCAGATATTTGGTAATCGAGTCGACCGCTCCTTTACGAATCTCGCGGCCGTCCAGATTCACACCCGACATGCGGGTTTGCGCGGTGAAGGGGACGAACACAGCCTCATGCGAAGCCAGCTCACGGCCGCGCAGAGCATACTTTTCCTTTGCGAGCACGACGATCGACCGGCCTTCCGGCGTTTCGTCCGCCAGCGATGAGAGTTGAGCTGCATCGGCCATCTCGGCCGCGGTTATCCCCGGCGCTGGAATAAACTCCGCTGCCTGGCGATTGCCGAGCGTGATCGTTCCCGTCTTATCGAGCAGCAACGTGTTCACGTCTCCGGCCGCTTCCACGGCGCGCCCGGACATGGCCAGCACGTTGTGCTGCACCAGTCGGTCCATGCCGGCAATGCCGATCGCGGACAGCAGGCCGCCAATGGTGGTTGGAATCAGACACACCAGCAGCGAAACGAGCACAAATACCGTCTGCGGCGATCCCGAGTAAATCGCAAATGGCTGCAGCGTAACCACCGCGAGCAGGAAAATGATGGTCAGGCCCGCCAGCAGAATGTTGAGCGCGATCTCGTTCGGGGTCTTCTGCCGCTCGGCGCCCTCGACCAAAGCGATCATTCTGTCGAGGAAGGTTTCGCCGGGATTCGAAGTAATGCGAACTTTGATCACATCGGAAAGCACGCGCGTGCCGCCGGTGACCGCCGACCGGTCTCCTCCAGCTTCGCGGATTACCGGCGCGGATTCGCCCGTAATCGCGGACTCGTCCACCGAGGCAACGCCTTCGATGACTTCGCCATCGCCGGGAATGAGTTCGCCCGCGATTACCAGCACGACATCGCCCGACCGCAACTTCGCACTCGGCACAGTTTCTGTCCCGCCGTTGGGCAGCAACCGCTTGGCCTCGGTTTCAGACCTCGCTTTGCGCAGTGTGTCGGCTTGCGCTTTGCCGCGCCCCTCGGCCATGGCTTCCGCGAAATTCGCAAACAGCACCGTGAACCAGAGCCAGAGCGTGATCTGCAGATTGAATGCGAAGCTCTGCTTCTCGCGAAATAACAGCAAGGTCGTCACCACGCTGCCAACCTCGACCACGAACATGACCGGATTCTTCATCATGGTGCGCGGATCGAGCTTGACCAGCGCGTCGACCAGCGCTCGCCGGATGATTTTTGCGTCCCACAGACTCTTGCTCTTCTTCTCTGCCATGTTTTTCTTCAGGATGTTCTGCCTCAGAAAGTTTTCCCTGCCATCATCAGCAGGTGTTCAAGTACTGGTCCCAGACTGAGAGCCGGGAAAAATGTCAGCGCTCCAACGATCACAATCACCGACACCAGCAGAAGGGAAAACAGAGGTGTGGTTACCGGGAACGTACCCGCAGAAGCGGGCACCGCTTTCTTCTTCGCCAGGTTGCCGGCAATCGCCAGCATAGGGATGATCATGAAGAACCGTCCCACCAGCATGGTGATCGCGCCCGCGGTGTTGTACCAAAGCGTGTTGCCGTTCAATCCGGCAAACGCGGATCCGTTATTGCCCGCCATCGACGTGAACGCGTACAGAATTTGGGTCAGGCCGTGTGGACCAGCATTGGTAATACTCGACGTTCCAAATCCCTCAACCGACGAAATCCCGGTGAGCACCAGAATGATCAGCGGGAAAACCAGCGTGACCAGCATCGCCATCTTCACGTCGTAGGCTTCAATTTTTTTCCCCAGATACTCTGGCGTTCTCCCGACCATCAGCCCGGCGATAAACACCGACAGCACCACGTAGATCAGGATGCCGTACAGGCCCGCGCCCACTCCTCCAAAAACGGTCTCGCTGAGCATGATGTTGACCAGCGGCACCAGTCCGCCCAGCGGAGTATACGAATCATGCACACCGTTGATGGCGCCACAACTTGCGTCCGTGGTGACCGTGGCGAACAACGCAGAATTGGCGATGCCAAAGCGCACTTCCTTGCCTTCCATGTTGCCGCCCGGCTGCAGCGCGGTTGCGTGTTGGTCAACTCCATGCAGCAGAGGATTGCCTTTGGCCTCGGCCCAGTAAGCTGCCGTAACACCGCACAGGAACAGAACCGCCATCGCCGCCCAGACCGCCCAGCCGTGACGCGGCGACCCGGTCATTCGTCCCAGCGTGTAAGTAAGGCCCGCCGGGATGGCGAAGATGGAAAGCATCTGCAACAAGTTGCTAAGTGGCGTGGGATTCTCAAAAGGATGGGAGCTGTTGCCATTGAAGAATCCGCCGCCGTTCGTGCCCAGCATCTTGATCGCCTCTTGCGAAGCGACCGGCCCTTGTGCGATCGTCTGGTCGGTCACGGCGTCCATCACCGCTTTTCCGTCGGGCCCGACCATTGGCTTGCCGTCGGTCCCAGTCTTCTGGACGTGTTGCACTTCGATCAGCTTCGCGGTGTCATAGGGCTTGAAATTTTGCACCACTCCCTGCGAGACCAGCAGCAGCGCATAGACGATACAGGCGGGCAGCAGCACCCATAGGATGGAGCGGGTCATGTCGACCCAGAAATTGCCTATAGTATCTTTCTCTCTGCGATCGATGCCGCGAATGAAAGCAATCGCGAGCGCGATTCCCACCGCCGCCGACGCGAAGTTGTGATAGGCCAGGCCAGCCATTTGCGTGAGATAACTCATGGTCGACTCGCCCGAATAGTTCTGCCAATTGGTGTTGGTGGTGAAAGATGCGGCGGTGTTAAAGGCCAGCACCGGAGCAACACCGGCAAACTTCTGCGGATTCCATGGCAGGAACTGCTGCACCCGCTCGATCAGATACAGCAGCAGCATGGAAGCGCCGCTGAACAACAGCATGGTGAATGCGTATTCCGTCCAGCGCATCTCATGTTTTTCATCAACGCCAGTCACGCGATAAAGCAACCGCTCGATCGGACGAGCCACGGGGTCGAGAAAAGTGCGCTCGCCGCTGAACACTCTTGCCATGAACACGCCGAGCGGCTTAGTGATCGCCAGAATCAGAGCCAGAAATACGCCGATCTGTATCCAGCCATTGCTTGTCATTTCAGAATTTCTCCGGTCTCAGCAACGCGTAGAGCAGGTACACCATCAACCCTGCACTTACTATCAGCATGATGATCGATTCAGCATTCATTTTGATTTTGTCCTCAGCGAATTCGATCGCAGAATTGCACATAGCCGAGCGATAGCACGAAGAAGACTATCGCGACCACCACAAAGATCACGTCCTGCATACCGGATATCCTCCTCAGCAAACGCGCACAACAGGAGCAAGAGACGAATGATTCCAATCAGATCGGAGGCGGCTTTCGCGCCATCTTCATTAAATTCGGAGCGCCGTAAAAAGGGGGTAAAGAGTTCATAAGAAAGTCATAAAGAAAAAAGTCCTTCCTGACAGGACAGACTTCCAGAGATGCTCACTAACTAGGATGTATATTCCAGTGCAATGAACAACGAACAATGAACAATGAACAAAGACCGATGAACACAAATGGCCCCAGGTCATTCTCCTGACCCGATCACTCAGGCTTCCCCGCGAGCAAGCCTGCACTCAGCCCTAGAACTTGACCATGATGGCCATCCTGATGCTGGGTTCATCCTTCCGCAGGTCTGGGGTCCAGAGGCCCCCGTGCGAATTCGCATTGCAATACGCTTGCGCGCTGCCGAGGTTGCCGCCGTTCGGGTCGGTGGGGTTAGCGGGGTTCACCGCCCACCCAATCCCGGTCGAACTATTGTCGTTGCAAGCATAGAACTGGGGAGATCCATTGTTGCCGCCCGGAGGAGTGACCCCACCTCGGCCCGTGAAATACGGCACACTCGCGTGTCGATAGCCGAACTCCCACAGGAAAGTGATGTACTGTCTGGGCATGTAGTCAAAGGTGACAGAGTTGTCCCAGGCTTTGTACGCGAGTCCAGGATTCGCAGGGAAGTAAGGCGAGCCGGTGACTGCAGTCGCTCCATCGATCGGCGGAAGTAGCGTCAGATAACGCCCCGGATTGTCCAATACGCCGCCACCGAGCGTCACTCCGTACAGGTCCTTCTTGAACCAGAAGCGGTTGTATGCCATCCAACCCGCGAAAACTTGCTTGTAGGCAGTGATCTGGCCCGCGGATCTCTTATCTCCAAAGCAGGCCGCTCCGCCACCGTATTCGCATCCCAGATCGCCGGTGAGCGAGAACGCCATCTTGTCCAGAGTCTTTTCCGGATGGTCGTAGTATTTGATCTCGACGCTGTCATCCGTGTGGATGCGCGAACGAGCGCCGTTCAGGCCCAGCGTGTCTTCACCCATTCCGTAGTTGTTGAAGACCAGCGAAACCCAAGGCTTCGGACGGTATAATATCTGTCCGCCCAGCCCGGGCCGGTTGGCGTATCTCGAATAGGATTGCCATCCATTGATGAACCACGGCTCAATCTTCAGTTTGTCGGTGGGAAACCACTGCACCCGGACGCCATTGAAAAACCAGGGCGTGTTAGAAGAGACATAAGACGGTTGGTAAGTCCAGTTATCGAAGTTGTAGTAGCTGAAGAGTCCGATGTAGGAAACAAAGATTCCCGCGTCGACGTTGAGGCCGTGGTTCACATTGAAGTGGTATCCGCCGTAGGCTTCGGAAAAATATTTGTACGCGCCAGTGAGGTCCCATTGGCCGCGTCCCACGCTGCCGTCGTTCCGCGGTGTCGTAACGGCGAACATTCCCCCCATGGTCAGGATCCGGCCGCGAACATTTTGCCAGTGGAAGTCGCCCCCGACGCTGATCTGCTCGACCTGGACTTCGTTCGACCGGAAAATCTCGGTCGAGCCACCCAGTGTGTCATCCTCCGGATGATTCAGGCTGCTTACGAAATCCGTATCAAATCTGATCTCAGGAGTGAAGAACTTCGAATCCCACACCGCGTCTTTGTTGCGTGGAGTGCCGTTCAGCCAAGTCCAATCGGCATAAGCAAAAGGCTCGGTCGGGGCCGGCTTCTCGGCCTTGGCTGCCGAGGAATCGCTCGACGTTTCCGCCACTGCCTCAGCCGGCGCGGCCACCGACAACGACGCCGCTTTTGCCGGCACTACTGGCGCAAGGGACGCGTTGGTTGTCACCGAGCGGCTCTTTAGTTCCGCTTCGAGCAGTTCGATGCGCGCTTTCATGGCGGCCAGTTCTCTTGCGATATCGGCCGAGCTGACCGGATCTGGTGCGGCCGTCGCGGGACGAACCGGAGACACGTCCGTTACCGGCCCCGGCTCGTTCAGCGCCACCACCTTCGCCGGAGCATCCGCTTGCGTCGGAGTCTGCGCGTAACACCGCGCGGTCTGACCGAGCGCGAGACTCAAAATAAGTAGCGAAGGGAAAGTTGAAACCGCTGCGGCTTTACCTACTAGAGCTTTTGTAATTTTCAAGTTCGAATCCTTCCCGGCCCGAAGTCCGGTTCCTTTAATTCATAATTGAATGGCAGTCGTCCACCCTGACCCCAGGGGCCCACCGCTTTTGTCGTAGTCAACTCGCTATCACATCCGAAAACCCGTAAGGGTCGCGTAAAAAGTTCATAAAGAGCACATAAAGACTCTGGAACATCACGGCCTTTTTCTGGGAGGCGCGGCGAGCCAACGTTGCAGGATGTATAAGACCCTTTCGGCGTGATGGCGATTATGGAGGCCTAACGATGCAGTAGGGGCCGCAAAACTGACCACAGTCAGATAACCGGACTGCTCAGATGCCTTGCGGAGAAATTGGCACAAACATCAGCCGGCAGCACGAACGAGAGCATGTTCTCTGGCCCGTTTCTGGATAACTTCCGTATTGCCGACCAACCGGGACTGTCTGGGTTGGTGAACACTGGCTGTCTATCGAGAGCATTGCGAAGAATGGATCGACCGCGTAATGGAGTAGGAGGCCACTGAGAAGCAATGCCCGGCGTCCGTCCTTCGGACGCCCGCTCGCTGGCAATCCCCTAGCGGATTCGTTTGAAGCCGCCAGGTGCGCGAGGGATGAGGCAGGTATTTACCGGCCCATCGAAGAGATAAGCTCCGCCCCTTTAGAATGGCTGTGGGGCTGAGGACTCACCATCCCAGGCCCGTGCGCCTGAGTCCATGAAACCTAAAAGCTACCCCGACCCTAAGCCTTATCCCGAGAAGG
>Ga0074044_10004348_pt1 | contig 11774 bp, 10 predicted proteins | sample BogForMeECP23OM1_FD_94443 | JGI IMG/M metagenome (GOLD analysis project Ga0074044, IMG submission 94443) | Bog forest soil microbial communities from Calvert Island, British Columbia, Canada - Bog Forest MetaG ECP23OM1 | ecosystem: Environmental > Terrestrial > Soil > Wetlands ...
ACGTCACCAACACAGGCCGCTCTGCAATCCGCGTGGAAAGTTCCTGCAACAGCGAATACTCCTCGTGCAGATCCCGCAGAAAAAGCTGCTCCACCTGCAATCCGCCCGCATCCCACCATGCCAGCCCCACGAGGAACGCATACGTGCCCGTACCTCCCGCCAGCCCGGTCGTTTCCGTATCGAGAAACAGCCACTTCTCCGGATCCTCCAGCGCCTCCTGGGTATGGCGCGCTGAGCGCTTGCAGGGAGCTGGTGCTTTCGTTAGCAATTCCAACGCGCTCAACGATGGCGGACAAAACTCCGGTGTCGAAAACCAGTTCCGTATTGCCAGATGTTCGCCGTACTGGTTTCGACCAATCCCGCCGCCCAACAGCAAACTGATCGGGTCGGTCTCATCCGGCAATCGCAACTCCACCCGTCGCACAGGAATCGCGCGGGTAGGCCGTAGCGCCGCCAATCGTGAAAATTTGTCGGTTGCAGTCCTCATTTCAGTTGAACGTCACGCGAGCAACCTCTCCAGAATCGTCAGTGCCGCCTGTTTCGCGCGCGCGGCCAAATCTCCCGCCGGCCCGACACACGACGGACAACCCGCTTCGCAAGAACACGCCTGAATCAATTCCTGCGTCTTTTCAATCAACAACTCATGCGCGCGGAACAGCGGCTCCGAAAATCCAATTCCTCCCGGGTACGCATCGTATAAATATAAATTCGGCTCAAAGATTTCCTTTTGCGCGCTCATCTTCGGTTCCCCTGCGCTACTGTGAAGATCGCTTGTCTCCCCCCCGAAAGCTGCCTCAGCCATTCCCGGCAAAGGTGGGCGCTCTCCAATCGCCGTGCCCAAATCCCGCTTGTCGCACATCAGCAGCAAAGTCGCCACCGATTCCATCGCGTGCAGTAACCCGAACATGCCCGATTGCCGCTCACTGATCGAAAACGGAAGCGATTCGAGCAGCGCCCGCTCCAGCGTCATCCAGTATGACGTCGTGTGCATCTCGTTCTCGGGTAGTTCGAGCCTCCCGGCCCCAATATTCTCATTCGTGAAAAACTTAATCTTCTTGAAGCCCACCACCTGCGATCGTACCAGCACATCTCCGTGCGAGCGCGATGCACGAATCTCCGGTTGCTCTTCCTTGGCCCGCGCCGTCTCCGCAATCTCCAACACTCGCACCTGCGTGTATTTGATCGCGTCGGTGTAATAATCCACCTCCACCTGCTTCACGTACGCCTTCCTCTCCTTAAAATCCAGATGCTCTACGTGATATTGCTGCGCTCCATGTAGATATATCGCTTTCTCATGCACCGTTGTCAGCGCGCTCACAAAATCCACCTCGCCGATCACCACCGGCGCGCCTGTCATATCGATGACCACGAAATTGTCGCTGGTCACCGATCGCAGACTGATGGTGTCCGCGGGATACGCCTCGTGCGTCCAGTGATAGTTCTCTCCCGCGCGATGCAGATAACCTGCCTCCGCCAGTCGCTTACACAAATCCTGCACATCCACTTCACCGAATTTCTCTCCGGGCCCAATCGGCAGCTCAAATGCGGCGCATTTCAAGTGATTGAGCAGAATTTCCAGATTGTCCGGCTGAATGAACGCGTGCTCCGGCGTATTCCCGAAAAAATAATCCGGGTGCCGCACAATGAACTGATCGAGCGGCGCCGAAGAAGCCACCATCAGCGCGCACGAGCTTCCGCTCCTTCTACCCGCACGCCCGGCCCGCTGCCACGTGGCTGCAATCGTTCCCGGATAGCCTGCCATTACCACCGTATCCAGCGATCCCACGTCGATCCCCAGCTCCATCGCCGAAGTGGTCACTACGCCGCGAATCCACCCCTCACGCAACCCGCGTTCAATTACCCGCCGCTCTCTCGGCAGATAACCACCCCGATACCCGCGAATCGTCTCCCGCTTACCCGGCATTTGTGGATTCGCCTGCTGCAGATACGTCAGAATAATCTCAGTGTGTAGTCGCGAATTCGCAAAGACCATCGTCTGCAAATCATGTTGCAGAAATTCCTGTGAAACCCGCGAGGCTTCATGGATGTAACTCCGCCGAATCCCCAACGCCCGGTTCACCACTGGCGGATTGTAGAAAACGAACGTCTTTTCCCCCGCTGGCGCCCCGTTTTCGGCCTGTACCTCCACCTCATCTTCGATCAACCGCGAAGCCAGCTCTCCCGGATTCGCAATCGTCGCCGAACAGGAAATAATTTGAGGCGTCCGTCCATAAAACCGAGCAATTCTCCTCAGCCGCCGCAACACGTTGCACACATGGCTGCCGAACACCCCGCGATACGTATGCAGCTCATCAAGCACGATGTACCGCAAGTTCTCAAACAGCCGCGTCCACCGGGTATGGTGCGGCAAAATTCCCGTATGCAGCATGTCCGGATTCGTCAAAATAATGTGACTTTTCTCCCGGATGGCCTTCCGGGCATCGCTCGGCGTGTCCCCGTCGTAGGTGAACACACCGAACCGGTTCTCCAAGCGTTGATTCAAGTCATACAATTCCGCCAGCTGATCCTGCGCCAACGCCTTTGTCGGAAACAGATACATCGCCCGCGCATCCGCGTCTGCCAAAATCGCGTCCAAAACCGGCAAGTTGTAGCACAGCGTCTTCCCGCTAGCCGTCGGGGTCACAATCACCACATTCTTCCCAGCGTGCACCGCCTCCGCCGCCCCAGCCTGATGCGAATACAACTGCTGAATGCCTTTCGCCGCATAGGCCGCCTTCAGATCGTCGTGCACCCAGGCCGGGAAATCCGCCCACTGCGCTGCGCGCGCCGGGTAACGCCGCACGGCCGTTAAAATTTCCCCGTTCCTATCCCGCTCTGCAAACTTGTCCAGCACCTCAGACACTCGCGCCAACGCGCTCGAGCTCCGCTCTTTTTCCCTTCGCGCAATGTCGATCGGGGTAACCCCAGCCAAGCGTACGGCGAGAGAATCCGGCATGAAGGGTATCTCCAGTTATTCGCCTTTTGTTCGCTTAGGCTAGCACGGCAACCCTGGGCCTGCAACCATGATTTTTGATTTTGTGTGGAACTTTGCTGACGGTCGAAAGGGAATTACTGTCCGGCGTTTGATGCGATGGTTTCGATCACCGCGATGTTCGGAACCAGGTTGAGGGGTAGATCATGTCGTTGTTGCAGGTAGGACGGAGCGTAGTAGGAGATCCAGACCTTGCCGGCCGTGTCTTCGGCTACCAGAATCTTCAGAGGTAGATCGATCGCCACACTCGGCGAGGCCAGCATCAGCGGCGTCCCGCCTTTGGGATTGCCAAAAATCAGCAATTTCGTATTCGGCATTTGCAGCCCAACCTTGGCCGCCTCACCGCTATGATCCACCACGACGAACAGCTTCACATTCTTCGCCTGTAGCATGGCCTCCAGTTTGTTCACCGTTTCGTCTACGGAATGCTGGCTCGCAATCCGCACAATTCCATTTGCTGAAACAGTAGACATGGAAACCTCCTTAACATCCGGCGAAGGATTCGCCGAAACATGCCGCGTGGCCACCAGATAGTAGCTCATGGCCAGCCCCAGCACGCCGAGCAAAATCGCGACCGCTACGGCAAGCGCCGAGCGGTCATCGAATGATCGCGAACCTTTTCTCAGTAGCGCGATCAACCGCATATACCGCATCAGCGACAACACCGAAACCAGCACGCCCAAAAGAATCAAAATCGTACCGAACCATAGCGAATAACCATAAGAAACGGTGGGAAGGCCAGGCCGAAGCAACATGAGTTCTTGAAGAAAAATCCCAAAGCGGGCCAGCACAAACCCCAGCGCCATCAGCGCCAGGCCTGTACGAATCCACGCCAGGAACGTCCGCTCGACCGCCAGATAATCCGCCGGGCTAGGGTGATATTTTTCCGGCTCTTCCATCGCAAATTCCTTCGAGCAGCTTTACTTTAAGCGCGTCTGCTGCGCGACGCAGGACCGCAACATGCGATCTCGAGTATTCCCCCCAATTCCTACGGCGTCACTTTCACCATGACCACCGAATGCGCCCCAACCTTCGCCGAATAGCTCCCCGTAAACGACCCCACATCCTGGTGCGCCAACAAATCACGCACCCTCGCCGGAACGGTCTTTGGATACCCTATCTGTTCCCACGCCACACGTACATCACTTTCCGTCGTCCCGCGATTAAACAGAATCACCGCCCGGCTTCCATCGCTCAGCACCTTCGCCCAGGCTTCCAGATCACCGCTCTTCGCGACCCGATGCCCTTCACGTCCCAACTTGTCCTGATTAATCGCTATTACCTCGGCGTTGTTCAAAATCTCCTCAATCTCCGGCGCCATGGACCGCACGTCATTCCCGGAAATCAACGGGGCGGCCAGCAGCGCCCAAAAGCTGAAATGCGCCCGATACTCGGGAATGGTCATGCCACCGTTTCCAACTTCCATCATGTCCGGGTCATTCCAATGTCCCGGCCCTGCAAATGTCTCCAATCCAACCTGCAAATCCAGAATGTCTGTAAACCCCAACTGCCAACCACTCCCGCCTGGCCCTTTTTTCTTGCTGCTCCATGTATCGCGGATCTCACCCGTGGTGCGCCACAAATTCCCGACGCCATTTGCCCACAGCCACGGTTTCGCCGTGCCCCACTCGCACATGCTGAATACAATCGGCCTGCCCGTCGCTAACAATGCGTCGCTCATTGTCGAGTAAGCCTCTTCTGCACTCCGCTTCCCTGTGTTGCACCAATCGTACTTCAAATAATCAACGCCCCAGCGGGCGTACTGCAGCGCATCTTGATATTCATGCCCCATGCTTCCTGGCCGCCCGGCGCAAGTTTTCGTCCCTGCGTCCGAATAAATCCCAAACTTCAGTCCTTTAGCATGCACATAATCAGCCAGCGCCTTGATCCCGGAAGGGAAACGCTGCACATCCGCCACGATAAATCCATTTTCATCCCGGCTCACCTGCCAGCAATCGTCGATCACAACGTACTGATATCCGGCGTCCTTCATCCCATTTGTTGCGATCGCGTCCGCCACAGACTTGATCAAATCCTCGCTCACGTTACAGGCAAACTTGTTCCAACTGTTCCATCCCATGGGGGGAGTTTGTGCCAGCGAATTTCGTTCGATTTGTGCGCGAAGGGGCAGCGCAAAAACAATCATCACTGTCAGTGCAAACCCAAAACCTTTCGCCCAATTCCAAGTTTTCTTCATCAGTCTCCTCCCACGGACTTCTCCATCAGGTAAAATGCAAGGGCCTGATTCGCCTGTGTCCAGGCCAGCGGCGTATGAACGTTCGCAATATATCTTCCACGCTTCAGGAAATAAAGCTCGGGACACTCTCCCTTTGCGGTCACCTGAGCCATCGATCGATTGAAGTAATGCACCTGCTTCTCAAAACTTGTGCGATCCGTTCTATCCACTAAAAACCGCTTACCGTAGATGACCGAAAGCACCGAGTCAAAAATGCACCACTGTGCTTCACATCCCGGCTGAAGGAGCGCATCGCGGTATTTCAGGCGCTCGCTGAAGTCCGTACTCATCTGTCCGGGTGTGAACCATTCGTCATAATCCTGGCAAAAGTAAGAATCTCCGGCATACCGCTTGATACCAATCTCGCCCTTCAACCTCGCCTGTACAAGGTTCAAGATGCCATCCTCAATGGCACGCTCCCGCACCACGTCCAAGGGATGAATCAAAAACAGAAGCGCCGAATCCGCCAATCGGTCCGGAGGCGATTCGAACGGCAACGTGGCCTTCAGTCGCTCTCGCCCCTCCGCAATCAATGTTCGCAATTTCTCAGGTCCAACAGGGTCCACCAGCCCGGCCGTGCCGTCCCGGCCCCTGTCCCCGACCTCCTGGTACCTTTGCATCTCTTCGAGCCCTGCCACTACGGCGCCCACGCTCGAATTGTTGACCTTACGGCCCTCTTCCCACGCGCCACTGTCTTGATCCTGCCAGTATTCGATGGCTTCGAAATATGCAGGAAACATCCGATAAATTGCATAATCGGCTGCGTTCATCGGCAGCGCCCTGAGGTTCGCCAGCAGAAAACGGAACCACAACACGTGGCCCAGGGAATCATTTTGTGCGTGCGGCCATTTTTCCGGTAGCTCTCCAAGCGTATCTGCTGGGAATCGGATGTGTGGCCGGCGGTTCGCGTCTTCCCGTAGAACGTGCGCCGGGTCATCGATAATTTGCCGAAATCGCGGCAGTTGTCTCGCCAGAAACTTTGTCAGGCCGCGCATACACGCAACGGCTTGGTCTAACTTCCCCCGCCGCCGCAAGGAATCCGCGACCATCACATTGTCGCGGATCCAAACATTCTGGTAGCCGGTTGTGGAATTTGTCGTCTGGCTCGAACTCGCTGCAAACAATCCATTCCCCACGGGAGAGATCTCATGGCTTCGGTGCGCGGCCAGCACTTCTTTGAGTTTTCCAATGCTCTCCAGCGTGTACTTTTCCGCGATTAAGTGCCGCAGCAATCCATTTTCAAAGCCCAATCCTTTTTGCCCCCAGTCCCGAACGGTCACAAACGTCCGCAAGATTCTAACTCACCCCACCCGGCGATAGGTGGCAGTTCCTTTTTGCTTGAAACCCGAAACGCCGAATTGAGCGAACATAACTCCGGCGTTAACACCACTCCCCTTGTGCCCAACTGGAAAATGGCGGGAACAAAACATCGCTCGTCGGTGTCTGAAACATCGTAGTCGTTCCCGTCGTATCTTCATGGCAGAGGCACGCTGCACGGGTTTGACCTTTGCGCGCCATTGATCTCCCAGAGGGTGCCAGGTCCATGAATACGGGGGAATCGGAAGCGAGCCGCTCAGAACGTCGTAGGGCGCCCCGCTATCCCTATCAGGCAGTACTCGAAATCGAATGGGGTTCCGCCAGGCTCAATGCTCGCACGCGAGACATTAGCGCCGGCGGAATGTTCATCGAAGCCGACGATGTTCTTTGGGTCGGCGCCGGATTTCGCGCGCGTCTCGCCGTCGATCGGCCTCTTTGGGTGGATTGCTCGGTCAAGCGCGTCGAACCAGGCCTGGGGATGGGCGTTACCGTTGAACTCAGGGAAGATCAAAGCCAGCGTCACTATCAGGCGCTACTCGCGAAACTCGCGGACACCTAGCCTTCCCGCCGTATACTATTTTTCATGACGCATTGCCTGGATTGTGGGTCAGAGCGCACCAGCGATCAATGTCCCAACTGCGGGCTGACCTCCGCTGCGGCGGAACTTGTTTTCCGTCGCCGCCTCATTCGCCAGATGGCATTCTTTTTGCTTGGTTCGCTGCTCTTCCCTTACCTCAGCCAGGTCTATCCTCCGCTTGACCTCGACGCGATGCTCGTCTTCTTCGGACTGGTCTTCTTCGCTGCCCTCGCCATCGCGATCTTCCTCGACCGTCAGGCCCGCAACCGCAAAGATATCGAAGTCCTCCGCCACCTTTTCACGGGGCTGATTCCAATTCCCTTCCTTCTTTCCTTCGGCATCTTCCTCAATGGCAGACTCGATTCGCCGAAAAGTGTTGCTTATCATCCCACCGTCGTTGTTGGGCGCTACCAGATGAAAGGCGTTGTCCGCGGCACCCGCCGCCTCTTTGTCCAATCCTGGCGGGAAGGCAGAAAAATCGAGCGACTGGCCGTCGACCCCGACGACTTCGATCGTTTTCACATCGGAGACAGGGTCAATGTGGGCGAGGAATCCGGTGCCTTGGGCATTCCCTGGTTTTACGGCGTGTATCGTTCCGGACAAACCAGTGTCCCGCTTCCCCCGACAACTCATCTGAAGCCCGGAACTCCGTCACAGGAAGCTACGCCCGGTCTGCCGGCTTCTCAATAAATCGGCCTTCCATTTATTCCGAGCGGAATCTGCAACTCCAAGAAGTGGCCGCCTTTTCCGAGCCGGAACCGTATCCGTTCCATTGAGCCCACGTCTCTTCCTACAAAATCCGGCGTCTCGATCGGTTTGTCCGGCACGTCTGCCACCGACCATTCCACCGCGTCGCCCACCACTTTGATCTTTTGCGGATCGATATCGAAAACTTCCTGGTCTTGAACGTTCACCAGCAGGTAGCGTTTCCACAGCCGTACCAGCAGTACGCCTTTTTTCTCCGAATGATAAATATTCCAGGAATTGGGCGCGTTATCGTTGAACTTCACAATCGCAAATTCCAGGGTGTGCCATGTCAGCTTTTTGGCCGAATCGGCTTGAGCTTGCGGTTGCTTTTGTTCGCGCGCGTGGCCGACAAAGGACACGCAAACCAAAATCACAGCGGTGCCGGTCCTGCAAATTCGCGGATGACGGTTCATTTCCCGAAACCACATTGGCGCCACAGGCTGCCCCACTCCCACAATCCAAATCCTGTCTGTGCCGGCACGGTGTGTCCCACCTGCCGAGCCAGCATGGTGATCTGTCCGCGGTGATGCGAATCGTGCGCGATCAAATAGCGCACAAACGCCACCACGTCCGGCTTGAAGTGCGGTACCTTCCCCGCTGGGTCGTCCAGCGCTTTTTCGAGCAGTGCGCGTATCGCCGCCGCGCTCGCCTTCCCTGCCGCCTGTACCTCTGCTTTTCTCGCCTTGTCGGGATCGAGCTTCGCCCGATGCTGACCGTTCTTATCCGCCGCCTCAAGCCACATCAATCGCACATGATGGATGTGCACGGCAATCGCCCCAACTGACCGCCCTTTGCCCGAAGGAGGCGGTGCCTGCCAAGCTGCTTCCGCAATACTGTTCAGCGGCAGCTGATTCGCCTTTTCATTAATTGCAAACGTTTCAACCAAGGACTTCTTGAAATCCATGCTGGCCGTCTTTCCCCCAGCTCCAGCGTTCATCGCCATCTTCAACTCTCCCCCCGCCCGAACTTCTCCCTTCCTACGCAAAGTGTACGACATCCCTGCCCGCTGCGCCTCCCAGCCCGGGGTGCGGGAGCCACTTCGATCTTGCTAAAATCTTTGCCAGAGGAAACACCCGCATTCAAACTCGCCGCTCAATCCTCGAACAATCTTTCTTCTCGAGCTGTCTCTGGCTCTCTGGACTTGAGCGTCTGTCTTGGCCTTACGCCTCGTCCGCAGGCACACTGGCTGGCATCATTCCCTTCTCGAACGAAGGCCGCGAGCCCGTCAATGAACTGCTCGGCGATGAACTCGACGGCCGCCTCTTCACCGACCTTTCCCTCTTAACTCCGGAAAACCCGGTACCACCCACCAATCAGTTCTACATCCGTACCCGCGCCTCAAAATTCTTGAACACCACAAAACCCTGGTCCATCCAATGCAAGGGTCTGATCGAAGCCCCTCAAGTTCTTTCCCTGTCGGACTTCGCCCAATCCGCCCGCCCCATGGGCCTCCATCTAATGGAATGCGCTGGAAATTCCCGCAGCACCCATTTCGGCATGATCAGTGTTGCCGATTGGCACGGCATTCCGGTTCATGAAATTCTGCAATCCTTCAAATCCTCCACAACTAGCGTTCGCATCCTCATTTCCGGCTTCGACCACTACTCCACCGAATCCAGCAGTTCTATCCCCGGGGCGAGCTGGATCTTCACACCCGACCAACTGGAATCCTCCGGCGCTTTCCTCGCCACCAGAATGAACGGCCAGCCACTCACCCGCGATCACGGTTCGCCGATACGTCTTCTCGTCCCCAACTGGTACGGTTGCGCCTGCATCAAGTGGGTGAATGAGATATCCTTCGTCCCAGAAGAGGCCCCGGCCACCTTGCAAATGCAGGAGTATGCCTCCCGTACCATGCAGGAGGGCGTTCCCAAACTTGCCCGGGAATACAAACCAGCTACGCTGGACGTCGCGGCCATGCCCGTCCGCATCGAGAAATGGTTCGTAAACGGGAAAATCGAATTTCACGTCATTGGCATCCAGTGGGGCGGCTCGCAACCCGCAGACGCCCTCGAAATCCAATTCAACCCAACCGAGCCTTACGTGCAAGTCCAGGATTTCCGACCCTCTTCGACCACCACCTGGAACTTTTGGAAGCACATCTGGACCCCATCGTCCTCGGGCCGCTACCTCATCCGCCTTCGCCCCCAATCCAGTACGATCCTTGCCCGTCGCCTCCGCTCGGGCTACTACCTCCGCCACGTCGACATCAACAACCTTTGAACTACAGCACCCCGCTCAGACCGTGGGGGGGGCGTCGCAGTTTTTACCCTGGCAGGCAATCGACCAGACTTGGCGCTGCGCACAGTTCTTCGAGTCTTGTTCCAAGCCTTCATTTCATAGAAGACTAAACCGGAGTCAGGGGTTCGAGAAAATGCATTGAGGCGGGCAAAAAAAATTGAGGGCGCTGGAACCTTGCGATTCCCACGCCCTCTTTCAATTGTGCCGCAAAGTTTTTAAGGCTTCCCGGCTCAATCTAGGGATAATCTATTCCTCACACTTTTCCTTGGCAAGAGGTTTCCGCCAAATCTCCTGTGCATTTCTGTGCATCCCTGTGCAAAACCCGCCGAGCTTTTTTCATCCAATCCGCCTCAGAAATAAGAAAGGGCGGCATGTATGTGCGGTCCTTTCCTGTCCTGTATTTCCCCGAGTTTTAGAAGATTCCGCCGGTCACGCGCACGACTTCCCCTGTCAAATACTTGGAATCGGCGGAAGCCAGATACACGGCTGTTGGAGCGATGTCGTCGGTCTGTCCAATTCTTCCAAGTGGCGATTGCGATTCAACCCACTTCTGGAAATCACTTCCTGCGAATCCCGCGGTGTGAACGCCTTCCGTCTCGATCATCCCGGGATTAATCGAATTGACGCGGATCTTCTTCGCCCCCAATTCCTTGGCCAGGATCCCGGTAATTGCATCCACCGCTGCTTTGGTCCCGGTGTAAATCGAGCTGTTTGGTGGAAGAATCGTGCTGACTCCCGAACCGATGTTGATGATGCTTCCGCCTTCCGGACCGATGAGTTTCACAGCTTCTTTGGTGGTCAGCAAGAGCCCCAATACATTCAGATTGTAGGTGCGATGGAAAAGCTCTTCCGTCGTTCCGTCGAGCGGCGCGAACTCATAGACGCCTGCATTGTTCACCAGGATGTTCAGCTTTCCATACGCTTTCTTGGTCTCGGCAAACAAGTGGGTAATATCCCCCTGCTTCGACACATCCCCCTGAACCGCGATCGCCTTTCCGCCTTTCGCAGTGATTTCCTTCACCACGCGGTCGGCGCCTTCCTTGCTGGACGAATAATTCACAACAACCGAAGCGCCTTCCGCTGCAAGCGCTTTCGCGATTGCAGCCCCAATACCCTTGGAAGCCCCGGTAACTACGGCGACTTGATTCGTAAGCTTGGCCATAATCCACGCCCTTTCTCTGAAGTATCTCGTTTCGATATTTAGACAACCGTCTAATTGATGTAGATGCGGTGAGATAGGTTACAGGGTTTGTTTGCGGAATAATCTCTCAGGAACCGACAGGACAGCGGGGAAAGTACAAGGGAGAGACGGTGCCCTGGTGGATTTTCGCCGGCAGAGCTCCCCCTCATCGGAAGAGTTTAGAGGTGAGAGAAGGGAAATGGCTATAATGCCAAGGATCGCGAGGGGGACAGTTGACCAAGCGACTGTGGAGAATGGTCGGACGGGCGTACCCGCGTTGCAGCACCATCACGCAGGCAATCGCCTACAACGTGTTTTTGGCGTTTTTCCCGACAATGCTGTTGGCGGTTGGGTTTGCCTCGACGTGGATCGGAAGCAAAAGCGGAACGCTCGAAGCCTTTCGGAATTTCACGGACTTTTTGCCGCCGGGAAGTCAGGCCATCGTCGCTGATTTTCTTGACAAGCGCGGGCCGGATGTCTGGAA
>Ga0074044_10004349_pt1 | contig 11770 bp, 13 predicted proteins | sample BogForMeECP23OM1_FD_94443 | JGI IMG/M metagenome (GOLD analysis project Ga0074044, IMG submission 94443) | Bog forest soil microbial communities from Calvert Island, British Columbia, Canada - Bog Forest MetaG ECP23OM1 | ecosystem: Environmental > Terrestrial > Soil > Wetlands ...
ACAACTGCAGGACAAGATTATCGAGAAGGCCAAAGCCGAGCGCGGCGAAGTGAAAGAAGAAGAGGAATAATTTCGTGTGGTGACGGGGCTCGGCCCCGTCCCGTTCGCCAGGGATGGCCGCCTGCGGCCGTCCAAAATACCGATTCACCCCAAGCCTTTTGTGGCGTACCATTCCTTTTTCTTCTTTCTTTCTTCTTTCTTAAGGAGGCACGTATGCCCAAGCGGACTTCCCCGATCTGCTCCCGCTTGTACTTGGCAACCCTCGTTCTATTACTCATCTCCCAATCTGCCATGGCTCAGGAAAGCAAGACCGTGGTGCTGGAACTCGACCACGCGTCCGTCTGCGGTTCGAATCTCGACGCGCTTCGCCAGGCCTTTACCGATGTGGGCTTGACTCCAGACTTCGGTGGTCCCCACGGCAACGGCATTACCCAGATGGCCAGTATCGGCTTCGACGACGGGACTTACCTGGAGCTGATTGCGCCAGTAAAGCCGGGCGGGACCGTCGGTTCCGACTGGGCGAAATACATGTCCGACGATGCGGTCACCTGCGCCTGGGCGGTGGGCTCCAACGTGTTGCTGCAGGAAGCGGATCGCCTGAAGAAGGCCGGCATTTCCGTCACGACTCCCGAGCGTGGCAGCCGCAAGCGCCCCGACGGCATGTCGATCGAGTGGATGACCGCCGACGTAGGCTCTGGCACCCCGGGTTCCACCCTGCCTTTCATCATCGAAGACCAGACGCCGCGCGCCTGGCGCGTCCAGACTTCGGCCAGCGTGCAAGGAGCGCCAGTCAGCGGAATCGAATACATCGTACTCGGCGTCAACAACCTCGATGCCTCGATTGCCCTGTTCCGCAAGGCCTACGGCTGGGCCGACCCGCTCACTGAGATCCAAAAAGATATCGGTAAACTCGCCTACTTCCCTGGCGAGCCTGTAATCCTGGCCGCTCCGGCGGGCGGAGGTTGGCTCTCCGACCATCTAGCCAAGTACGGCGAAACCCCGGTAGCCTACCTGCTAGCCACGCGCGACTTCCCCGGCGCGACCAAAAAGTACAAACTCTCCGGCGGCAAAACCTGGTTCGGCCAGAAGACGGCCTGGTTCGACGTCGGCAAGTTGAAAGGCGTGCGCCTGGGGGTAATCGGGCAGTAGGTTGTGTAGCGCGGACACTCCTGTCCGCGAAAGGCCGACACCGTATCCGCCGCCGGGAGGACTCCAACTTCGGCGGACAAGAGTGTCCGCCCCACAACTAGCAACCCGGAACCGAGAACTGCTACCATCCCCTTCATAGTGTCCGCAGCCAAAGATGATCCAGTTCTGAAAGATCGCCTGGTCTCCGCCGCCCCGGTCGAAGACGATTCCTCTTTCGAACTAAAGCTCCGCCCGCAGCGCCTGCAAGAATTCATCGGCCAGAACAAAGTCAAAGAGAATCTGGACGTAGCCATCCAAGCCGCCAGGTCCCGCGGCGAAGCGCTGGACCACGTTCTTCTCTACGGCCCGCCCGGCTTGGGCAAGACAACGCTAGCCAACATCATCGCCAACGAGCTCGGCGCCGCCTTCCAGCAAACCTCCGGCCCCACGCTGCAGATCAAAGGCGACCTGACCGCGATCCTCACCAATCTCCGCGACCGCCAGGTGCTCTTCATTGACGAAGTCCACCGACTGCAGCCCGCGCTCGAAGAGATCCTCTATTCCGCGCTCGAAGACTACAAACTAGACATCATGATCGGCCAGGGCCCGTCCGCGCGCACCCACACTATGGACGTAAAGCCTTTCACTTTCATCGGAGCCACCACCCGCGCCGGACTCCTCTCCGCGCCCCTGCGCTCGCGTTTCGGGCTGCTCCTGCGCCTCGAGTTCTACACCCACGACGACCTCCGCGTCATCGTAGAGCGTTCCGCCGAAATTCTAGGCGTAAGTATCGATCGCCCCGGAGCCATCGAAATCGCCAGCCGCTCCCGAGGAACGCCGCGTATCGCCAACCGCCTGCTGCGCCGTGTGCGCGACTACGCCCAGGTCCGAGCCAACGGCTCCATCGATCTCGCTACCGCCCAGTCCGCGCTCAGCATGTTGGAAGTGGACCGCCACGGCTTCGACGAGGTCGACCGCAAGCTTCTGCTGACCATCATCGAGAAATACCAGGGAGGCCCCGTAGGCCTCAACACTCTAGGCGCCGCCCTAGCCGAAGAACCCGACGCCATAGAAGAAATCTACGAACCGTTTCTGATTCAGATCGGCTTTCTGAATCGCACTCCAAGAGGCCGAGTTGCCACGCAGCTAGCCTACGAACATTTCGGCATAACTCCCAACCGCCGCCAAAGCTCCCTCTTCTAGAGCATGTGTGGTGACGGGGCTCTGCCCCGTCCAGCGCTCACGTAGGGACGGCCGCCCCCGGCCCCGTCCAGGCCGAGCGAAGCTCGGCGGCAAGCCCTCGGTTTGACTTCCACCGCCGCAATCTGCGTTAATCGCTATTCGTCATCGTCCCCAAGAAACGCAGGAGGAATCATGCGCGAAGTGATCGCCACCGCGCAGGCCCCGCAAGCCATCGGCCCCTACTCGCAGGCCATTCGAGCCCAAGGCCTGATCTTTACCTCCGGACAGATCGCCATCGATCCCGCCACTCAGCAGGTCATCGCCGGCGACATAAGCGCGCAGACCGACCGCGTGCTCAAGAATTTAGCCGCCATCCTGCACGCCTCGGGCAGCTCTCTGGAGAAAGTTCTGCGCTGCACTGTCTTCCTGAAAAACATGGGAGACTTCGCTGCCATGAACGAAGTCTATGGCCGCTATTTCAAGCAGTCGCCGCCAGCCCGCTCCACTGTGGAGGCAGCCCGGCTTCCAAAGGACGTGTTGGTCGAAATTGACGTGATCGCGCTGGCTTGACGAACGGACAGAACTATCGAAGAATCTTGCAGATTTCAGAAAGGGACATTATGAAAACTCTTGTTGTCATACTTGTCATCACGCTGCTAGCACTAGCCAGTCTGGCCATCGCCCAGACGGCACCAGCTAAGAAGGCGCCGGCGCTGCCTGCGACCAGCAGGCCCACCAAGGTCACAGGAGAGCCTACCAAGACCGCCAGCGGCCTCGAATATTGGGACATCAAAGTCGGTACCGGCGCGGTGGCCGAAAGCGGACAGCACGTAAGAGTCGACTACACCGGCTGGCTCACCAACGGCAAGAAGTTCGACAGCTCGGTCGGAACCGGCCGTCCCTTTGAATTCGTGCTGGGCGCCGGCCAGGTCATCAAGGGCTGGGACGAAGGTGTAACCGGCATGAAGGTAGGTGGTAAGCGCCAACTCCGCATCCCGCCAGATCTAGCCTACGGAGAAAAGGGTTATCCGGGGGTGATTCCAGCCAATTCAACCCTGATCTTCGACGTGCAATTACTAGATGTGAAGTAGCTCGTGTGGAGACGGGGCTTTGCCCCGTCCAAGCCGAGCAAAGCTCGGCCGCAGTCGGCGCTGTCCAGGCAGACAAAGGCCCGCAGGATTTTCACATCTCTGCGGGCTCTGATCTCTTACGCTTTAACCACTTTGCCGCTGCGCAGGCACGAAGTGCAAACGCGGATGTGTTTGGTAGCGGCTCCTACCTTGGCGTGAACCGGGCGCAGATTGACGTTCCAGCGCCGTTTGCTGACATTGTGGGCGTGGCTGATGGTATTTCCGAACTGCGGCCCCTTGCCGCAGATATCACAAACTCGTGCCATAACTCTAGAATCCTTCCAGGCCTGTTGCCGAAACCTAGATTTTACAGGAATCCGCTGAATTTCGCCACGGGCGTTGCCTTGCGGACTCACGTAGCGACGGCCGCCCCCGGCCGTCCAGCCGAGCACAGCTCGGGAGCGTCTACGCCGCCTTGCCCATCACCGGTTCCGAGCAATGGCTGCACCGCCGCGCATCAATCGGAATCTCGCTCAAACATTCCGGACACTTCTTGGTAGTCGGATCCGCCGGCGCCGGATCCTTGCGCGTTCGCGCAATCAACGCATTGATCGGGGTTACTACAAAAAAGTAAACCGCGGCCGCGACCAGCACAAACGAAATCAGGGCGTTCACGAATTCACCGTACAGGAAAGTGCTGCCGTTGAGGGTCCACTTGAGCGCGGAGAAATCCGGCGCTTTCACGATGGCGGCGATCAGAGGTGTAAGCAGGTCCTTGGTAAGGGCCGTGACCACTCCGCCAAACGCCGCGCCAATCACGACGCCCACCGCCAGATCCACCACGTTACCGCGCAAGATAAACTGCTTGAATCCGGAGAGCATTTGGAAGAATCCTCCTAGCGTTAGACAGGAAGCCTATCGCCTGCCTGCGGACCCCGTCAACTAGAGCCGCGAGAGCAGAGTGTCTGCGTTTCTTTTGTTATCGACAAGCGCGCCGCTAGCGATCTAAATTATGGGTGAGCGATATGGTGGAGAAACGCAAAGCGTCTTTGGAACAAGAACTCGCCTGGTATGAGTCCAATAAAGCCGAGTGGTTGAACACTCATCTCGGCAAGTTCGCCTTGGTTGGAAAGAAAAGGGCGGTTGGCTTTTACCCCACGTACGAAGCCGCGTTTGAAGCTGGACTCGACGAGTTCGGCATCGGCACCGACTTTCTTATCAAGCAAGTCGTGGAACACGAACCCGTGTTCGTGATTTACTGACCAATGGACGGAGTAAAGTATTCCCGTTCCTACTCCCGTGGCGAACTCCGAAAGACTGGCCCTAAAATTACCGTCACCATCGGTCATCCTCAAGCCACACGCACCCTAGCTCGGCAAAAAGGCATTGAGCTCCAGAAGCCTCTTAGAATAGAAGCTCTCATCGACACCGGTGCATCCCGCACGGTGATCAATCCTCAAGTTGCGGCTACTTGCGGTCTTCGACAAACGGGCTTGGCGCGCATTTCCAGCGCCGGCCATGTCGCTGAGAGACAGGAATTCGTCGGCGCCATCCACTTTCCGGGCCAAGAACTGAGTGGGTTCGATCCGACGAGCCTCGTCGCGTGCCCGCTACCAGGCCAGGACGTATCGTGCTTGATAGGCCGCGACGTTCTGGAGCGTTGGAGCGTTACTTATGATGGACGCACTGGAGTAGTCGAGGTTGAGGAATAGACCAGAGTCCAGGCTCTCGGTCCCAGTGTGTGTGGTTCCAGAAAAACAAGTTCAGCAGCTCTTCATATCCGCATCGGCATAACAATATACCGGTACTTGTAATCTTCGCCTTCCGCAGGTCGAAGCTGCCCGGCCGACTGCGCATCCTTCAACTCCAGTTTCACTTCGCACGACCCGGTGGCTTTGATGAAGTCCATCAGGTACTGCGCGTTGAACCCGATCGCCATCGGCTCGCCGTCATAGGCGACTTCAATCGAATCCTCTGACTCGCCCGTCTCGGTTGACGACGCGGAGATCTTCAGCTCGCCTTTCTCCAGGCGCAGCCGCACGGCGCGCGACCGCTCATCGGCAAACTGTGCCACGCGCGCAATCGCCGCTCCCAGTTCTTCACCCTGCAACGTGATCGACTTCGAGATATCTTTCGGCAGCACCGCCTCGTAGTTGGGGAACTGCCCCGTAAGCTGTCGCGACGTCAGCAACCGAGGCCCCACGCGGAAGAACAGCGTGGACTCGTCCTTCGCGAAATCGATGGTCTCGACATCCGAATCGAGCAACGATTTCAACTCATCCATCGCCTTCTTGGGAATTAGCGTTTTCATTTCGCCGGAAACCCCTTCGAACTTCTCTCCGCCGCGCTCCACATGCGCTAACCGATGGCCATCGGTTGCAACCATCGTGATCGACTCTGGCTTCAGCACCATCAGCGCACCATTCAGCGTGTAGCGGGACTCCTCGCTGGCAATTGCGAATCCCGTCTTCGCAATCATCGACCGCAGCACTCCGGCCGGAATCTTGATTGCCCCTGCTGATGGAAATACTGGCAGACTGGGAAAATTCGACCTCGCCATGCCCACCATCTTCGTGTTCGACCGCCCGCAGCGAATACTGACCCAATGGTTCTCCAGCAGTTTGATAGTGATGTCCGCGTCCGGCAGCAGCTTCGCGTAGTCGTAAAACTTGCGCGCCGGAATGGTGCACGCCCCTTCCTTCTTGACTTTGGCATTACACGACGTACGCAGGCTCAGATCAAGGTCGGTCGCTGTCAGCGATAATTTGTCCCCCCCAGCCTCAAAAAGATAATTGGAGAGAATAGGGATTGTGGTCTTACGCTCCACCACACCCTGAGTGGCTGTTAGTTCGCGAAGAAGTTCAGATTTGCTGACCGTAATTTCCATGGTCGCTGTAGCTGCGGCAGGGGCGACTTCCACCGGCATATTGGATCTCCCAACTCTAGAACTGGTTCAGGTTGAGCATAGCCTCAAGAACTGTTAAACAGCTCTACTTCTGTTCTCTTCTTATATCAAATACAAAAGCAAGAAGACCAGTAGTAACCGTAGGCGCTTCGGAGAAGTGGAAAACTGGTCCATGTCCCTGCGATGCAGTGGCTTCCATATCAACTCCTCGTGTGGAGAACCACTCCCCGGCTTAGCGGATGCCATCGGAATCCCGGGACCGCTCCAAACTTTCTATCCTGTCTCCCACAGTTTCCACAAACACTCCACAGCCAGAAGGCGGGAAAAATGGCTGGATGAGTGGAAAAATCGCTGGAAACCAAAACTTACGCGCCCAATTGCTCAGTCAGTTTATTGAGCAGCCTGTTCAAATCCTTGTCGTTCTTGCGAACTTCTTCAATCTTATCTACCGAGTGCAACACCGTTGTATGGTGCTTGCCTCCGAACTGGCGCCCGATTTCAGGCAGGGAAGCTTCCGTGAGGTGCTTGGCCAGGTACATCGCAATCTGCCGCGGATACACAATTGAACGCGAATTATTCTTGGCCTTGATTTCCACCAGGCGCAGGCCAAATTGCTCAGCCACCGCTTTCTGAATGGATTCAATTGTCACCTTGCGGGCCTGCGAATCGATGAAATTTTTCAGTACCTGCTGCGTGTAGGGAAGCGTAATCTCCGCCCCAATCAGCGAAGAATGTGCTACTAGGCGGATCAACGCGCCTTCCAATTCCCGCACATTCGAGCGAATGTTCGACGCAATAAACAACGCCACATCCGTCGGCAGCGTGACCCGTTCCTGCTCCGACTTCTTTTGCAGAATAGCGACTTTCGTCTCCAGGTCGGGCGGTTGAATATCGGCAATCAGTCCCCACTCACACCGGCTGCGCAAGCGGTCTTCAAACTCCGCCAACTCCTTCGGCGGACGGTCGCTGGCGATCACGATCTGCTTCATCGACTCGTGCAGCGCATTAAACGTGTGGAAAAACTCTTCCTGCGTGCGCTCTTTCTGCGCCAGAAACTGGATATCGTCCATCAGCAGCACGTCGACCGTCCGGAATTTATCCCGGAAGCTGATCATCTTGTCGTAGCGCAGCGAGTTGATCATCTCGTTGGTGAACTTCTCGCTCGACACGTAGCAGATCGCCGCCTGCGGCGTTCGCCGCTTGACCTCGTGCCCGATTGCCTGCATCAGGTGCGTCTTGCCCATCCCCACGCCGCCGTACAGGAACAGCGGGTTGTAAGCTTTCGAAGGCCGCTCCGCCACCGCCTGGCAGGCCGCGTGCGCAAACTGGTTCCCGCTGCCGATCACGAACGCGTCAAAGGTATAGCGCGGGTTTAATTGCGCAGCGCTGTCCCAGTCGAACCGCCCCTGCGCCGGATGCGATCCCGTCACCGCCTGCGGTCCGGCGCCTCCACTGGCGCTCGGAGCCGACAGCCCGCCGTTATGCCGGATCGGTGTGTTCGAGGGGTCGTCCTCCGCGGTAACGAATTTCACATCCTCGTACCCAAGCCCAAGATTGTCGACCGCTTCCTGAATCAAATCTGCGTACTTGTCGCCCACGTGACGGAACTCGGCGGTCGGAACGCGCACGAACAGAACCCCATTGCTGGCGTGGCTGTACCGCGTCGGCTTCAACCATGTGTCGTAGGAGTGCCGGTTGACCTTCTTTTCCAGGGCGTCAAGGATGCGCACCCAAGGGTTCGGGATGATGGCGGAGCTGCTGAGAGACATTTTTGTCAGAATAACGAAAGCGCCGGCGTCTAAACGTCCGGGAGAAATCCATCCGTGAAATTTTGTGTTCTTCTTTTACTGCAGACAGCTTCTGTTTTGCAGCACCGACTATCGGTGAAATTTATTACGAGACGAACGGGATAGTAGCACAAAAAAATCGCCGCGGCGGTGTTCTTGCAACAAAAATCTTCTGCGCAAACACGAAATCGACTCGCGATTTGTTTGCGCTGTCAAGTGTCGAGAAACTAACTGCCACGCAAACTGTGCAACGGAGATGCTCACGTAGGGACGGCCCCCCTCGGCCGTCCAGCGGAGCGCAGCTCCGCAGCCCTACGAAACTGGCCGCCGCTCCCGTCTCGCCGTAGCCGCCGTCTTGTAATTCCCCGGATACACCACCACCGACCGTCGTCCGCCCTCGCCGTCACTCTCGGTGCGCAAATCTTTTTCCTCACGCAAAGCCAGATGCACGATCCGCCGCTCCCGCGACGACATCGGCCCGAACCGGTACGGCTCGCTCGTCCGCCGCACATGCTCCGCTGCCACCCGCGCCGCCATCTGCAACTCGTCGATCCGCATCGCCCGGAAATTCTTGCAGTCGAACCAGATCTTCTCGTGCTCGCTGCCTTGCAGGCGCAGCACCTCCGAAGCCAGCAGCTCGAACGACCGCAGCAACTCACCACTCCGCTCCAGCAACAGCCCCGAATCCGGCCCCGCAAACTCCACCAGAATTTCCGGATGCTCCCACTCGCGATTCTGTGCGATCGCAGGATCCACCGTGATCCGGTACTTCAGCTTGAAGCCGCCATGAGAAATGACAGCCTGCAAAAATTCCCCAATCTGTTTAGCAGCAGCAACCTTGTCAGTAATCGGCATAAGTAGTTCTCAGTTCTCAGTTCTCAGTTTCCATCAAACCCACGTAGGAGATACTACGAACGGTTTCACTGACAACTGAAAACTGACAACTGAGAGCTCACTTCTCCTTCTTCCGTGCCCGCTTCGCCATCATCTCCCGCATCTCCCGCCCCAGCGAGGTGCGGTTGAGTGCCGCCTGTTGCACGATGCCGATGAGTTGGCCCATGGCCCAGTACAGGCCCAGACCCGCCGGCAGGTTGAAGCTGATGTAGCCCATCATCACCGGCATCATCAAGTTCATCATTTTCTGCTGCGCCGGATCCATACCTCCCTGCGGTGTCATCCGTTGCATGAAGAACATCGTGACCACAATCGCAATCGGCAGGACGTAGTGAGGATCGGGCGCCGAAAGATCCTTGATCCACAGCCACGGCGCATGCCTCAGATCCATCGCCACGTTCAGCATCCGGTAGTACGCGAAAAGGAACGGCATCTGGATCAGCAGCGGCAGACATCCGCCCGCTGGATTCACGCCTTCCTTCTTGTACAGCGCCGAGATCTCCTCGTTCATCTTCGCTTTTTCGGGATCGCGCAGGCTGTACTTCTTATATTTCTCCTGGATCTGCTTGATCTGCGGCGCCACGCGCTGCATCTTCAGCATCGATTTCATCTGCGAAAGCCGCAGCGGCAACAGCGCCAGATTGATGACCAGTGTCTGCAGCAGGATCGCCCAGCCCCAGTTGTGGATGTAGCCGTACATCCACTTCAGCCACAAAAACAGCGGCCGCGCGATGATTCCCAGCCAGCCGAAGTCGATGATCGCGCGCAAATCCGGCTCCGCGCCCGTGATCCCCGGCACGCTCACCGATTGCAAGTCCGCCAGCGCTTTCGGGCCCACATAGATCCGCGCTTCGGTCGCTCCCCTCAGGCTGCCCACCGCAGCGCCCAGCACGTCCACCTTATCCATCTGCTTGTCGCTGGGGTCCGACGGCTTGTGCGGAATTTCAATCCCATTGCGCAGCGTGACCATCGCCGAGTTTTGCGGATCCTTCGGCAAAAATACTGCCGCGAAATACTGATCCGAAACTCCCGCCCAGTTAAACGGTCCCGGCAGCGTCCCGCCCCCGCTGATCTTCTTGATCGCCAGCCGTTCAACCTTGTCGTCGTACTGATACGCAATCTGCCCAATCGCGTACTGCGGACCGGTCATATCCGCGCCGAATCCCGCCGGCCACATCGGAAACGCCGCGACCTGCGCCCCCTTCTGATAGACCGCGGTCTTCACCCCAACCACATAGCTGGTCCGATCGAACGTGAAACTCTTCTCCACCGAGACGTCGCCGTCGCCATAAGCAAACTTAATTTCATCCGGAGCGGGTGCCCCATCCTTCCGCGCACTTTGCGGGAGGGTGGGTGTCGCCACATACAAAACCGAGTTCAGCTTGTTCCGCAGCCCCTCGTCATACGTCCACAACGTCAGCGGATAGCCGTACTTCTCCGACGCCATGGCATTCACCAGTTCGAGCTGACCACCCTTATCGTCGGTGTATTTCTTCAGCACCCACGACTTCACGCGCCCGCCGCGTTCGGTGAACACGATCCGGTAGACGTCGTTCTCAATCACCGTTTCCGACTCGCTGGTAGCCTGTAGAGACGGGGCTTGCCCCGTCTTCGTAGCGGTCTTCGAACTCTGAGCTGGAGGTTGCGCTGGGCTTTGCGAAGGAAGCTGCGCCTGATTCTGCGCCGGCGCCGCCTGCGAGCTTTCCGGCTTCGCCGGAGGCTGCGGCCCATACTTCTTCAGCAGCGGCTGGAACAGCATGATGATCAGGAACGTCAGCGCAAACACCAGCAGCAGCTTGCGTTCCATCCCGGGTTCTTGTTGAGGATTCTTGAATTCGGCCAAATCAGTCAGCTCGTAATCTCTTATAAGTTACACGTAGGAACGGCCGCCCGCGGCCGTCCAGCCGAGCGAAGCTCGGCGCCTTCTGTGCGCAACGCTCCATCTTTCACCACCGCATCCAACCCGCCCTTAGCCAGCGGATGACAACGCAAAAGCCGCCAAGCCGCCATCAGTCCGCCGCGCACTACGCCATAGCGCTCGACCGCTTCCATAGCGTATTCCGAACAAGTAGGCACATAACGGCAAGCCGGCGGGAACGCAGGCGAAATCCACCGCTTGTAAATCCGCAACAGCCACAGCGCGAGCGCTTTCATTTCTCCGCCACTTTCTTTGCGATCACGTTCAGCGCCCGGCCCACTTCCTCGAGCACCAGAGAAAATTCCAAAGTAAGCACCGACTTCTTCGGATTGATCACCACATCCACCGAGCAGGCGCCCTCTAGCACCGAGCGTTGCCGCCGCACCGCTTCCCTCAGCCGCCGCTTGATCCGGTTCCGCTCCACCGCGCCGCCCAGCACGCGACCGACCGTGAACCCGACCCGCGAACTCGTCTCTGGCGACGCGCCCTCCGCCTGCCGCAGATAGAATACGGTCATGTGCGGAGAAAAGTGCCGCCGTCCTTGTTTGTACACGCGATCGAAGTCGCAGTGCTTCAACAGCCGCGCCGCGCGCGGAAAGCTGGCTCCCGCCTGCTCTTGAGTACGCTTCGGAGCGTCAGCGTTCACCAACTCACCATCCTGAAGAGCCCAGTTGCCACTCACCAGCAGCGAGCCCCCGCTTTTTCTGGCAACTGGCAACTGGCAACTGATGTACGGGGAAAGACTACTCGCGGAAACCCGGTTTCACCGAGACGCGCTTGCGTCCCTTGGCCCGGCGGCGCGACAGCACTGCGGCCCCGCTTTTCGTCTTCATGCGAGTCCGGAACCCGTGCTTCTTCGAGCGCTTGCGCCGGTTGGGTTGAAATG
>Ga0074044_10004350_pt1 | contig 11766 bp, 17 predicted proteins | sample BogForMeECP23OM1_FD_94443 | JGI IMG/M metagenome (GOLD analysis project Ga0074044, IMG submission 94443) | Bog forest soil microbial communities from Calvert Island, British Columbia, Canada - Bog Forest MetaG ECP23OM1 | ecosystem: Environmental > Terrestrial > Soil > Wetlands ...
ATGCGTGTCTCCTGTTGCCGCATCCGTGGGAACACCCTAAACTGGCCCCAGCGCAACAAAAGAAACAAAATCTGGCAAGGTCAAATTGGCAGTCAAGATCAACCTTTCATGGTGCCAGCCTAGGGCCCCCGCATCTTCGGGTCCCTGCGCTCGACAACCATACACGGCTAACCGATGATATCTAAAGGCGCGGGCTGTTCATGCGCGGTCATGCCCCCGCCGGCAAAGAGTGACCGCTTTCTGCGGCAAGTTGGTGTCGGCAGAATTCGACCGGGGGTCATCTAGTGGGTGTAAACGAGGCCGTCTTTTCAGTCGATACACATCTGTTTCGAGAACTCGGCGATTTGCTCGTCGGGAGGGACTCGACCGCGCTCTTCGAATTGATTAAGAACGCTTACGACGCGGACGCCTCTGAGGTCACGGTGATAGGCACTAACCTCGACAACCCCGAAGCCGGAGAGATCGCGGTCGCGGACAACGGCTGCGGAATGGACCAGGAGGTTTTCCGAGAGGGCTTCCTGCGCATTGCCTCTCGTTTGAAGGACATTGGAGATCGCCGCTCGGAAACCTATTATCGGCCGTTCACAGGTGCGAAGGGTATCGGCAGGCTCTCGGCACACAAGTTAGCCAAGTTGCTTCAGGTCGAATCGGTGCGCGGCATGGCAGGTGGGCAATCCCGGGTAGGAATATTCGCTACAATTGACTGGGATGCCATCGAGGCTTTCCCGACGTTAGAACAGATCACCGAGGGGAGAGAGGTCATCATTCGGCCCGAGGCTTTTGATTGTGATCTAAGGGCCGGCACCCGGATCGTCTTGCGGCGGTTAAGAAGACGCTGGACTCCAAAAGAGCGAGTAAGGTTTGTGGAGGAGTGTAGATCATTTGGTCCGCCGGACGAGCTCACCACCAACCTCGTCCCACGTTTCTTGTCGGAACCGCTAATCTTCCGCCAACCCACCCCTCGCGAGAAGCACGCCAACGATCCAGGGTTTGTGCTCAATCTGGAAGGCGAGTTCACTACCGGAGAGAACCTTTGGCCGACAATCGTGGCCAGTTCTCAGTGGGTCATCGAGGTAGATGCGGCTCGTCCGGAGGGCGATCAAACACCAGAAGTCAAGTTCGGCATCGGGCCAACGAAAACAGCGGCCCTTGATCATCCATCCTGGGGCCGAAGAATTTTCACGACTCCTCGCCCCAAACCGGCGACTGGCCCCTACTTTCAAGCGCGAATCTTCCTCCAGGTAGATCCCAAAGGGTCCCCCTCCGACCGACGCCGCATTCGAGGCGAGAGTGGCATAAAGGTCTATGTTGAAGGATTTCGAATTCTCCCTTATGGGGAGCCGGGGAACGACTGGCTGTCGCTTGACGCGAACTACTCGCGTCGGTCGAATCTCGACTTTGGCGATGTGGTCAGCCGGCTGTTCGGTGAGGCAGAGGAGGATGAGCATTGGGAGGAGCTGCATCTGGCGAATCGAAGTTATTTTGGCGGGGTCTTCCTGACTCAGGAGGGCGCTGCTGGTCTTCGTCCGTTGATCAACCGTGAGGGGTTCCTGCCGGACCCCGCATTCGAGTTCCTTCGGAACACGGTGCGTCAAGCCATCGACCTCGGCACACGGGTACGTGCGGCGGCGACGTTTCGTGAACGAGAGGCGGCCCGAGCAGCCAAGACCGCACGACGGGGGAGCACTGCGACAGCACTGGTCGGGACGGGGCAAACGGCTCCCAGCCCCCACTCCCCACCTATGGTCCGTCCAACGGGAGCTCCGCCCGAGCCCCTTCAGGTGACCGTCGACCAAGTCACTGAACAGATTCGAGAGGCGAGGGATCTCTTGGTCGCAGGCAATGTGGCCGGTGCGGGCGCAATACTGACGCGCGTGCCTGAAGTGATGGAATCGATATCTGACACCGCCGAGCGGATTGCCGAAGAGGGCCCCATGATTCGTGTACTTGCTTCGGTCGGCACGCAAATGTCAGCGTTTGTCCACGAAATCCGCTCTCTCTTAAGCACGGCTAGCGCAGTCGAGGAGTCGATCGAACGACTTCTGGCGGCCGACAGTGGAATGTCGGACGACTCGAGAAGAAAACTCTCGGTGATTCGTGGGACTATCGGTGAGCTTCGGAGGTATCTTGAACGACAGGCCTCGTACCTGACGGATATTGTGACGCCAGACGCTAGGCGAAGAAGAAGTCGTCAAAACATTGCAGAGCGATTTGAGTCCGGAGTGAGACTTCTCCGTACGGCAGCGGAGCGAAGGAGAATAGAGATTGCGAACGCCATTCCGACCAATCTGAAGTCGCCCCCCATGTTCCCGGCGGAGCTGACATCAGTCTTCTCAAATTTGATTAGCAACGCGATCAAAGCAGCTGGACCTGGTGGAAGGGTTTTAGCGACCGGAGATCAGTCCGGTAGGCATGTTATCATCCGAGTAGAGAACACGGGGAGCCGAGTTGACCTAGCGAATGCAGAGCACTGGTTTCGCCCGTTCGAGTCGAGCACGACCGACGTTGATTCGTACCTCGGTCAAGGCATGGGGCTTGGACTCACGATCACTCGCAACATGCTGGAGCCGTACGGGGCGACGATTCGGTTTGTCGAACCCTCGACCGGATCCAGCACCGCCTTGGAAATCGTCTTTCCCGGTTGAGGTGCAGCGTGGACACGACTAAATGCCCGACCGTCCTCGTCCTCGATGATCAAGCGCCATTACTAAGCGATGAGATCAATAACCTACCTCCCGACCTTGCGAAATGCTTTAGGGTCCGGGGTCCGGAGGAGGCGACGGACGCTGACCTTAAGGCCGCTCATCTAGTCCTCGTGGATTATAAGCTGGATGAGTGGAAGGAGAACAACACAAGCAGCGGTTTGTGTAAGTACGTTCCGAACGGACTCGCTCTCACCGCGATCCTGCAGCAGCGAGCTATTAGTAGCGCGCACCCCGTCGCCTTCGCAATCCACTCAGCTCACTTGCCGGAGTTAACCGACCCTCTTCCGCACGAACCTAGACTTCACCTGCTGTCCCGAATCTGCAACATCGATTGGGCTTTCGAGAAAGACGATCCTCGTGGGCAGGAGATCAAGTACCGACAGATAGTTTCGTTGGCAGAGGCCGTGTGCCAGTTGCCGGACGCGTGGCCCCGAGCCGATGGGGAGAAGACGCGAGCCAAAGCACAGAAACTTCTGCAGATCAACGAAGCTCTTCCGTGGGCTGTCCAAACATGGTCCGACGTGGAGAGGGCTCGACCGCCGTTAGATGAATTGGTCCAACGCGTCCACGGGCTGCTCTTTCTTCGATGGGTTCTGCAGCGTGTGCTTTCTTATCCATGCTTCCTGCTAGATGAGACTTGGCTCGCCGCCCGACTGGCCGTGACCCGTGCATCTCTCCGCGACGCCCTGCCTGTTGGTCTGAGCGATCTATTTGGGCCAGTCGAGTATACAGGAATCCTCACTGCTTTCAGAGGAAAACGGTGGTGGCGGATGGGCGTGGAGTACGTTCTTTGGGACATCGGAGGCAAGAGTTCGCTCGGTGCTCACGAGCTCAGGCGCTTGCTAATTGAGAAACGCGGTTTTCCGCTGATCCCCACCGAATCATTGCATCCAGTAGTCTGCCTCGACACTGATTTCCTCCCCTTGGAGCAGCTCTATGATCCCAGTGAGGCGGTGAGGATATTGCCGGACGACTGGCCTCCATATGCGGAGCAAGCCTGGACCACCATTCAAGTCGCTCTAGGCGATAAGCGTATGAACGGACTGGTCATCGAGGCCGACCGGCCTCGGTTGGATGACCTGGAACAAGCAGAGGTTCAATAGCGCATGTCGATCCAGTTGTCGATAACCGAGGTTTGTGAAGAGATTCGGCACCTCCGCGACGCCGCATCGGACTTACTCGACCCGTCGGCATACGGCGTACTCTCTGAGTTCGAGCGATCGCTGGAAGCAATCGCATGGACCAAGCCGGGGCATGCGACAGATTGGAAGTTGTCTCGCGAACAGCCACTGAAGACTAACGTTAGTAACGGCGAGTTCTGCTGCAATAACAAGAGGGGTGCCCACAACTGTTTTGCGAAGATAACCAGCATTTGGAGTATTACCCCAGTCGACCCGGTGAGACGACAGAGAATCACGGCTTTTCAGGTGTGTGGTAAGGCTTCGGTCCACGTCGAACTGTTCGATGAATCCGGGATGGAAAAGGAGCACGCGCTGGGGAGCTGGCGAATAGAGCTTGGGGACCAGAGTGCGCCAGGATGCTACTTTCACGCACAGATCTTAGCGGAGAAAGATCGTACGGATCGACCGTTTCCTCACTCGTTGGACGTTCCGCGACTGCCCTGTTATCTCTTTACGCCTATGGCAGTCACCGAATTTGTGTTAGGGGAACTGTTCCAAGACAAGTGGAAAAGTCCCCAACGGCAGGTATTGCCGGCTATTAAAGGCTGGGCGCGTATTCAGCGTAGCCGAATGCTAAAGATATTTCTTTGGCACATACGGCAATCCCAATCCGCGCCCGGGTCTCCATGGGTGCATCTGAAAGCTTCGATACCTGATGCTGATTGGTTTGTGCGAAACAATCTCGATTTGAAGAGGCCGGAAAGCTTCCTGAAGAACTGAGCTATGTACTGAACCCGGTTCGAGTTCATCACGCTCTCTTGGTTCAGAAAGTGCTTACTATCGCTCAAGCAGCCCAGCCCGCTGACCCCAATCGAGACCGCGGCTGATAGCAATGGTGAGATGGAGTGGCAGGTGTTTTGAGAAGAGCTCCGCGATCTTAATCCCGCCCTGCTCAAGGAGCGCTGCGCGATGGATGAGATGGAGCTTTCTGACGGGACTCTCAACCGCAAGTTCCGCCTCCATCTGCTCCGGGGAATTGGCTACCTGGCAACAACGCACATGATCAAGGCGATCAGCGACCTGGTCGGCCTGGCAACGCGAGTGGACCCCGCCGACAATGCGGGGCTAGGAACGGAACTGACTGACACGTGAACTGGGGAGAACCAACATGAACGCCGTGCAAGAACCGATCACTATCTCCGTGGAAATGGAAGTGTCGAAATACCGCGAGTTTCGAGGCGAGGACCTAGTCGAGGTGTGGGGCCATGTTGGCGACTACGAAGTTTGTATCTTCCTCTCCAAAGCCGACGAGCGGGTGCGGAAGATCAAGCAGGAACCGCGTCGGAACGGTGGGCGCGTTGGGGGCGCTTGACGTAGCGGGTGGTGCTACGGGGGCATTGCCATGAACAATTGCAGGCTGGATGACGGAGACCTTGCCGAGTTTCAGGCCCACCCTCTCGACCTTCGCGGATTACGGGCCCCAGACGCGGCCAGGACTCTGTACGAGTTTCTCCAACAGCATTTCGAGCCTAGTGACGAGTGCTCGCTGTGGTCGCCTGTCGAGGCCAAGTCCCGAGGATATAGCCCCTGCTGGCGCGTCAGTTGGGAGGCGGGACCGGTGGAGTGGGGGGTTCTATTGACGCTCGGCGAGAGCATGTGGTTGCAGAAGCTTGAACTCGGATACGATCATCGGCCCGAAGTCTTACTTCAAAGCGGTAAAGGTTGGTACACAGAGCCACATTTCCGATTTGACATCGGGTTCGTCGAGGATTAAGCCAAAAATTGTCAGATAAATATATGAGCATATCATTTTGAGATATATCAGAGTGATTGTAGGGTCCGGTGTACGGACCGATTCGGATGGCCCGCACAGCGGACCCTACGTCGACTACGTTCCCAGGCGGATTTCGTCAAGGCTGGGCTCACAACGAAGCCGTCAATTCTCAGTTCCCAGGAGCACAAGAATGCCAATCTCGCAAGAACCGATCCAGCTTTTGGTCGAGCTCGAGGTATCGAGTTACCGGGATTTTCCGGAAGAGCGGCTTATGCAGGTATGGGGACACGTCGGAGATTACGAGGTTTCGATCTACTTGCCTTACACAGACAAGCGCGTGCAGAGGCTCAAACGGCAGAAGATCCGGGGTTGACAGACGCCTATTCGCGGCTCGCCGCTGGTTTGGTCTGGCATGGATCGGAAGTGCCGTCGGTCGTCGCTGGCCGACGGTCCAGCGAGAGGGTGAGCCGCATGTCCAGGGCCCGGGCGTATCGCATGAGCGTCGCGACGGTCGGGTTGGCCTGCTTGCCGGCCTCGAGGCGGCTCAGGGCCGCCTTGTCGAGCTTCGAACGCATGGCGAGCTCCTCGAGGCTGGTCCCTCGCGTCAGACGCTTATCACGCAACGCCTCAATGAACGCGCGGAACGTGGTCGAGTCATCGGGATCGAGCGTTTCGCCGATGCCGGCGATTCGCCCGGTCTCGCGGTACTCACGGTCGAGGATAGCGCGGTCGGCCATGTCGTTCGCCCGAGCTTCCGGGGTCTGGGGCAGCGCGATGATCGCCTCGGCGCGGCGGCGCTTGTCGGGCGGTAATTTCTCCAGGGCCTCGCGAGTTCGCTCAGAAAGTTGGTTCGGGTTCATGTCAGCTTCCGTATTCCTTGATCGGGTAGGCTGTCTTGGGCCGGATGATGACCCCAATCAAGACATGATCGAGGCTGTGTCGTGGAACTGAAAGACGAACGCGAAGTCGAAGTCACGCGAGAAAAACTGCGCTCGCTCGAGACGCGATATCAGGCGGTTAGCCAGGATCCGGGAGACGATGCCCACATCCAGGAGCTGACCCTGAGGTCGCTCAAGCGCCTGATCAATCAGATGAAGGAGGAGATCGCGCGGTTCGAGGCGCGCAGATCCTAGCATGCAGCCCGGTCTCCCTCCACGCTCAACTCGATTCGTTGAGAGAGACTTCCTGGTAGAATGGGGTCCCGGGATCTTGATCGGTTCGGCAATGGTGGCAGGGGAAGAGGGAGCTATGACCGGAGAGCAACAGGCGGACTTGGGGCAGCAGGCCTTGCGCGCCATCGAACGGGACCCACCCCGGCTCTGGGCCGAGCGTCCAGGGCAATGGGTTGCCTACCGGGGTGAGCACCTGCTCGACTTTGCCGCGCACAAACACGAGCTCGATCACCAGTGCTTCGCGCAGGGGTTGATGTGCGAGGAGTTCGTCGTTTTCTGCATCGAGCCGCTGGAAACCGAGATCTGGCTCGGTCCCGATATCCGGGACTGAGGTCACGATGGACGAGGGAGGGGAAGAGGTCCGGTGCCGCTCTTCATCGACCGATGGCCATTCCATTGCTGGACCGACTCCATGCGGACGCCGCCCTTGTCCCACTGGACTATTGTCTTGCCTGTCGTGTTGACCGAGCCGATGCTCCTCAATCCGCCCTCAGTGAGCACGGCGACCGATTGGGCCTCGGCCAGACTCTCGGTCTCGACCGCTTCGAGACCGATGTTCTCCTGAAACGCCACCGGGTGACGGAGCAATCACTCAGCCACGAGGATGTCGACGCGGATGTCCAGAGCCTCAATACGTTCTGCCCCAGCACTCCCGACCGCACACGCCCAGAAGGCGGAGTACCTCGAGCAGAGCCCCGGTTTTGTCAGGACACAGCCCGATGTGGTATGCTGGTAGACGAGGAACGTTCCCGAAGCATTGCCGGAGAAACTGCGATGGTCCAACCCGAGTCCAAACCCGCCACGATGGAATTCGAGCCGCCGCAGTCGGATCTGCTCGACCCCAATGGGGACGGTCACTCGGTGGCGAGGAACGCTCAGGGTGATGATCTCGAGGATGAGGTGGTTTTGCGCGGGGTCGTTGCCATCGACATCTCGCGTGAGGTCGCCGCCCGATTCTCAGGCATGCTCATTTTGAACGAACTGCCCGAGCGGCAACCTGAAGTCGTCTTTGACAGTGGCCGGCAGTTCCGGGACGATAGAGTGACCGGTGGTATCGAAAGGCCCTCGCCGAGGAACCCTTGACCCAGGGAGATATCATCTCTTCCTGCCCGGTCGTTGGCTGGCGACCGGATGCGCGGCTGGATTTTTCCTCGGGTCAAGAAGTGCTGCCCGTCGGCCAGTCGCTGGACGCTCAGCGCGTTCACGTCATCGTGATGACCCAGGCATGCGACCTGGAGCATGCCAAGGAGCGAAACGTCGTCTTGTGCCCCCTGTACACGCTCAGCACGTACAGAGCAGCCTGGGAATCCGCCCAGCAAAGCAAGGGCCAGAATCCGACCGCGAAAGCGTGGAAGCGCTACTGCGACGACATCTGTGAAGGGGCGATCTGGAATTTGAGTCTCATCAACGCTGAAGACCTTGGAGGCCCCGCAATCGAGCATTGCGTGGTCGATTTTCACGAGGTCTTCACGCTCCCCCGCCCGGTTCTCGAGTCGTTACTCAAAGCGAGGAACCAAGACCGTCTCCAACTTCTTCCTCCCTACCGCGAACATCTATCACAATCATTTGCCAGGTTTTTCATGAGAGTCGGGCTTCCCACTCCCGTAACCAAGACTTGGTAAACGGCCTGTCTTGAGATCGAAAGAGGACGGGCATTGCGTCGTTGACCCCCATTCGTCCCATGCCGATCGTAGGGTTCCGCGGGGAAAGGTTGCCGTCCGGCTTGTTGTGGTCCGAACGGAGGAACCTCTCGCCGCATGATGGACTTCGAACGGGCGCCGGGCGATCGAGGCTGGGCTGAGCCCAGGGTTCCCGCGGTGAGGCGGTCTTCGATATAATCAAAAGGTGGAAGAACCACTGGGCGTTCATCCCGCCCGGGGCGGTACAGCTTCCGGACGTGAAGCATCCGGCCTGGCCCAGAAATGCCATCGACCGCTTCGTGCTGGCCCGACTTGAGGCAGAGGGGCTCACGCCCTCGCCTGTGGCAAAGAAGGAACGGCTGATCCGCCGGGTCACCTTCGACCTCACGGGGCTGCCGCCAGCGCTTGCCGAGATCGACGCATTCCTGGCCGACTGTCGGCCCGACGCCTACGAGCGGCTGGTGGACCGATTGCTGGCCTCGCCCCGATTCGGCGAGCGAATGGCCGTCGACTGGCTGGACGTGGCGAGATATGCCGACACCCATGGATATCAGGCCGACGTTTACCGCGCCACGTGGCCCTGGCGCGACTGGGTGGTCAAGGCGTTCAATGCGAACCTCTCCTTCGACACGTTCATCACGTGGCAGCTTGCCGGCGACCTCTTGCCGAACCCCACGCGGGAGGAAGTCCTGGCCACGGCATTCAATCGCCACCATCGCCAAACCAAGGAGGGCGGCTCGATCGAGGAGGCGTGGCGCACCGAGTACGTCGCCGACCGCACGATCACCTTCGGAGCGGCGTTCCTTGAAGCTCAGCGGCGAGAACAACGTCGCGCTTCCCATGGGCAATTTCGACCGGTTCGAACCGTTCTCGATCGGCCTCTGGATCAAGACCCCGGATTTGAAGGACCGGGCGGTGATACTCCATCGCTCGCGGGCCTGAACCGATGCCGGCAGCCGGGGGTTACGAGATCCTGATCGAGGACGGCAAGGTGAGCGCCCACCTGGTCCATTTCTGGCCCGGCAATGCGATCGGGATCAAGACGAAGGTGGCAATCCCGCTCGACCGGTGGGTTCACGTGACGATGACCTACGACGGCTCGAGCCGGGCCAGCGGTTTGAGGCTTTATCTCGACGGCCGGCAGGCCGACTGCGAGGTCGTTCGCGACTCGCTGACCAAGAACATCACCGGCGGAGGCGGCGATGAGCTGACCGTCGGCCAACTGCCTGCTGGCCAGGCGCCTGGCCGAGCGCGACGTCCGGTTCATCCAGCTTTACCTTCCCGGCTGGGATCATCACGGCGGCTTGCCGGCGGGCATTCGCGTCCTCTGCCGCGAGACCGACCAGGCCTGCGCCGGCTTGATCCAGGACCTCAAGCAGCGGGGCATGCTCGAGGATACATTGATCCTCTGGGGAGGTGAGTTCGGCCGGACGAACTACAGCCAGGGCAAGCTTATGCCGACCAACTATGGCCGCGACCATCATCCCCGCTGCTTTACTGTCTGGGCCGCGGGGGGTGGAATCAAGCCGGGTTTGACTTACGGCGAGACCGACCCGTTCGGCTACAACATCGTCGCCGGCCCGGTTCACGTCCATGACTTCCACGCCACGGTACTCTCACTGCTTGGCATCGACCACGAGCGTTTGACCTTCAAGCATCAGGGACGCTACTACCGCCTGACGAATATCGCCGACAAGGTGGTCAAGGGAATCCTGGCGTGAACCCGAGGTACTTGGAGTCTCATCACCGGCTTGATGTGCAAGGCGACGCAGCGGTCAAACTTGGTGGCACTGGCACCGATGATACCTCGTAGCAGGGCATTGAGAGGACGCTGAGTTCTGGTCTCGGGATTGGTCCTCGCCCTGCTCGGGATCACGATGGCTGGCGTTATTGTCAAGGTCCGTGACGAGCTGGCAGTCCAGGCGGACGCGCGGCAGGCGCGGCGACTTGTTGCCGACCGGAAGTTCGAGGACGCCTATCAGCCGCTGGAGCGCTGGCCAAAGGCGCGGCCCAGCTCGGCCGAGGCCTTGTTCCTAACCGCCAAGGAAATGTTCGCCGCCAACGTGATGGACCAGGGATTCGTGGTGCTTGAGCGAGCTCGGTCCCAGGGATACCCGCTTCAGGAGATCGAGCGTCAAAAGGCAATCGTTTTGTCCCAACTGGGAAGGCACCACGAAGCCAAGCCAGTCTTGCGGCGGCTCTTGCTCTCTTCTTCGAAGCCGGATCCGGAGGCAGACGAGGCACTGGCGAAGTGTTACCTCGAGACATTTTCAGCTTGGCCAGGCCGAGGGCGTTATCGAGAAGTGGATTCATGACGCTCCTGGCGATGTGAAACCCCATTTCTGGAAGCTTGAGCTGGGCCGCAAGGTGAAAGCCGAGCCGCCCGTCTTGATCGACATCATTCAGCGGGTCTTGCAGCTCGATCCCAAATCCGATCAGGCCCACCTCGCTCTTGCGGAGGTTTACCTTCAGAACCGTCGTCTCGATGAGGCGGCGCGCGAACACGCCGCTGTCCTGGAACTTAAGCCCGACACTTCAGCCGCCTATCACGGCCTGGGGGTCATCGCCGTGGAACGCGGCGACGAGGAAGGTGCCATCCGCAACTTTGAGCGCGCCGTGAAACTGGACCCGCGCGATGTCCGTCCCCTGATAGAGCGCGGGAAGCTTGAAGTCGGCCACGGCCGGCTCGAGTCGGGTCTCAGCTACTTCGACCAAGCCATGAGCATTGATGGCGGCGAGCCGGAGGTCCATTACCAGCGGAGCTTGGTGCTCACCCGCCTGGGGCGCACCGCCCTTGCCAAGGCCGAGCAGGACACGTCCGCCCAGCTTCGCGCGGAACGCGAACACATCCAAAAGCTCTTGAATGAGATGCTGGGAGCCCCGGGCGACCTGGACCATCAATATGATGCTGCCTGCTGGCTCTTCGAGCATGGGCATCCCGAGGAGGGTTTGCGCTGGACCGAGAAGATCCTCCGCGAGCAGCCTCGACACGCCAAGACCAACCGCCTGCTCGCCGACTATTACGAGAAGAAGGGAAGCCACGGGCTCGCCAACTTCTGTCATTTGCAGGCCAAGTCCGAGCCGTGAGCCGGGATGGAATCGTTCCGAATCACATTAGAGAAAGTTGAATCCAGCATAGGACGACGTCACTGCGGATTCTAACCCTGAAACCAGCGAGGTCTTGGCCCTGTAGACTGAACCCGGCGAAGACCACCGTCCTTTGCGGCCTAGCCTGGATGCCCATACAGAAAAAAAAGCCTAACAAAATGGCCAATACGCATAATGATACTAGCATTCTGACGACGTTAGTTTTTGACTTTACACCACGCTCCTCTCGGGGCGACAGCGTGAGGC
>Ga0074044_10004351_pt1 | contig 11765 bp, 10 predicted proteins | sample BogForMeECP23OM1_FD_94443 | JGI IMG/M metagenome (GOLD analysis project Ga0074044, IMG submission 94443) | Bog forest soil microbial communities from Calvert Island, British Columbia, Canada - Bog Forest MetaG ECP23OM1 | ecosystem: Environmental > Terrestrial > Soil > Wetlands ...
TCGCAGACCGGTCATCATGCCGGCCGGGCGTTTTCCCGAAGCCGCCCGGGAGCGGAGGTGACGAGCCCCCGCCCGCGGGAACCGCTCTCGCTCCGTCAGCCGGTGTCGCCGGCTGACGTCCTTTCGGTGAGCAAGATTCGATGCGCTTGTAGCTGAAATGGTGACCGATGTCAAGAGCAAAATCATTTTTAGTGACGGGAAATGACTTGCACCTGGTTGTGGCGCCGTGGCGACGACGGGGAGCGGGCAGCGAGTGCAGCGTTTTCGAAATTCGAATCATATCGCGCCGCGCACGAACGTTCTGGATTGCTTCGGCGCTGCGCGCCTCGCAATGACGACCCGCAGCCGTCATTGCGAGCCGAAGGCGAAGCAATCCAGGTCGGCAGGCACCCGATCGGTTTTATGGAATCGTTCCACTAGTCTTGGATTCCGGCTTTCGCGGCAATGAGCGGAGGAAGGCGTATGAGCCGCGCGATAGTTTCCGCATTTCGCTGCCGCTCAATGCGGGCTACTTGCTGGAAAGTTTTATCATTAACAGCTTGGGAAGCTGTCGTTCTACCACTGAACTACGCCCGCAAAACCCTTCTTTCTTCGGATTTTTCGTGAATCTGCATCAAAAATTGTTGGACGCAAATTCGCAGGGCGTCCCGGCGCGGGTCCGGCGCGTGCTGGCAAATAAGATTTGCGAAAAGCTCCATGGCTCAAGCACTTTCGGTCAAAAATATCAGCCTAACCGTGGCAAGCGATTGTCCGGCAGTCAAGATCGCAAGGGCGTATAGTAGGCGCGCGGGCCACCTGGGGCCAGCCCAAAATTCGTGCCATAGTACGAACCGACGCACTTCCTTCCTACGGATCACATTTCCGGATGCTTGCACATGGGACGTACTAGTATTTCGCAGAAGCGCCTTGGAAAAATAGAGGCAGGCCAACTTGGTGCTTTGATCAAATGCGTCAGGGATTTCAAAATCTTTAACGACCAGAAAAAACTCGGCGAAACGGCACTCACTAAGCACCTAATCAATCACCTCAAGCAACACGCTATTCATTTTGAGAACACGAAGATTGATGCAGCCAAGTTCTTTGGCGAAACCTACCGGCCCGAAGGGCTGTTGAGGGGATCATCAAAGAGATACCGCCTCTGCGCGATCGAATGCAAAAAGCTCGACGACAAGAGCGCCAAGACCAGATGGAAAGAAGGACTTAGTCAGGCACTTCTGTACGGACAAAAATATAAGGCAGTGCTTTATATTCTGTTCGACTACACGAGGGGCGCCAAATACGAAAGTGCCCTTGGTCGAGGAAATCGCGCCGAAAATCGATTTGCCAAAGAGCTTCGAGAAACCAACCTGTACATCATCGCTCTGCAACCTACAGCCATGTAATCGGGAGATCAACAAGCGTGCTCCAGGCCGTAACGATATTGCTAGGGTCGGCAGTGGCCGCAGCGATCATCGCAGGTGCCATCTCGCACACGACTAAGATTTCGGAATTTCGGCAGACGTGGATTGATAAATTGCGGCAAGACATTGCGGATTACGTTGGAGCCGCGCACCGCTGGATTCGCAAATATGAAGAGTTAAACGATCTGGACGACCAAGCCGAAAAGGCAGTCAAGGAAAGCAGCGAACTTTTTCCGATTGCCAATCAAGCACGAGTGATTCTGTGGCGAATCAGGCTGCGGTTCAACCCGCGCGATAATCAATACAAGGCACAGGATGACGCTTTTTTACGAAGCCTTCTCGATTTGTTAGACCCCGGAAAACTTCCGCCGACTCAACAAACTGAAGCTGCTTGGATAGGAATTGCTGATAGCGCGGTAGAACAGGCAAGAGAAATCTTGAAGCGGGAATGGGAAGTTACAAAGTATCCGGAATGCACGCTTTCATCTTTGCTTCCGTGCTGGACGAGGCTCCGGCTATTTTTTGGCGGGCCGTCCCACAATTCCCCCTAATTAGTTGGTGGACGGCGACCCACAAAGTAGCCGATCGCCAAGCTCGTTCAGCGCGACCACGAAGAAACGCAAGAGCGGCGGGCATAGGTGTCCAAGATGATCTTGGTGAACGGGCGGGGGGGACGCGCCGCTCAAAGGACCGTCTCAAAACGCATTGCCCACAGCGATGTCACCACGGTCGATATAAACAAAACGCGCAGAATACTTTACGGCGAAAAGTGAGAGGGGTGGTGGTCGATGAGAGAAAATATCCCGCAACCTAACGTGCGACGCACGTCGCTGTGGTGGTATCGGCGGCCCGGAGTGGTCTATTTCTTTGGTGCCGGGAACAAGGCGATTAAGATCGGGGTCACGACGATTTTTGATCGTAACAAAAAGCGTGACAACACCCTCGATGACGACGATAGACCGAACGACCTGAAAGACGAAGAGTTGGAAGATTTCGACCTGAATACGTTCGACCCTGCCAAATACCCAGACCTAAAAGAACAGCGCCTAATAGAAGGCGTGAGAGCGTGCATTCTCCAACGTCATAAGCAAATCCAATCGTCCAACCATGAGACAATTACACTGCTAGGAGTTATTCCTTTTCTTGATGGTGAGTTGCCCGCACGTCGCGCAGAACTTTGTGAACGCAAGTTGCATATTCACTTTGCTGACCTGCAACGATTTGAGCCTCACACAAGCGGAGCTGAATGGTTCAATCGCGGAACTGAACTTTTAGAGTACATTGAAAAACACTCGTGCCGACCTGAGAAGCTCAGCATTGAAAGAACCGTGATTGGCAAGCAGATCAATCGCTAACTTCACTGCTGGCCCGAATGAAGCGACGCAATAAGTAGGTCGTGACGCCGGGTTCGGCGCGACCGCCAAGAAATGCAAGGGCCGCAGGCATAACCTGCGGCCCGCTGCATTTGTGAAACCCCGGTTGCGCTTTTGGGTCGTTCGTGCCACGTTTATGTCACGCGGATTCAAGTAGCCAACGCATAATTGAGTGACATGGCCTCCGAGGAGGGATCATGTCGACTCAAGTACAGCGTGCATTTTCGACGGAGTTCAAAGAACGCATAGTGCTGCGGCTTGAGGCCGGAGAGCGGCTTGCGGCTTTGGCCGACGAGTTGGGCATCCGCCGCAAGCTGCTGTACCAATGGCGCCATGCTTATCGCAAGCAGGGGGTCGCCGAAATTCGTAATTCCCTGCGGGCTTCCAAGCAATCCAGTAAATCGCTACCATCCCCGTCGGTTCAAGGTTCATCCGGGGAACCCCGGGTCAAATGAATTGAGTGCATAAGCGGCAAATAGCCGGCAGTCAGGGGCAAGGTAAAGGGGGGACCGGACTATGAAAAATATCGTTCTGCGGAATCGATGGTGGATTGTCGTCGCGTCTGCGTTGGCGCTCATGGCTGGACAAGGTCCCATCAATGTGTTCGCGGCCGGCGTGTTCATGAAGCCGGTTACGCAAGAGTTGGGGTTCGGGCGCGGCGAATTCTCCACCGCAATCGCCATCTCCAACATCATGACCGCGCTGGCGGCGCCGTTCTGGGGGCGTTGCCTCGACACTTTCGGCGTACGGCGTCCGCTTCTGATAGCCCTCGCCTTGTTCGCGCTTGCCACGGCAGCAACGGCGCTGCTGCAGCCCTCAATTATGATCCTTTTGGCGCTGTTCGGACTCGCTGGATTGGTGGGAGTTTGCCAGAATCCGACGGCATATTCCAAGGTGCTGGCCAGCGCTTTCGACAGAAACCGCGGTTTGGCGATGGGTCTGGCCCTCGCCGGCGTCGGACTCGGAACCGCCTTGATGCCGCAGCTCGCCAATGCACTGATCAACAATTTCGGTTGGCGCATGGGATATGTCGGGCTCGGGGCAGTGATCATCGTCATTGCCTTCATTCCGGTGGCGCTGCTGCTGCCGGAGCCTTCGCCACAGAAGGTCATTGAAAATGAGCCGGCGACACTTCCGGGAATGACATTCGCAGAAGCAATTCGGACACGACAATATTGGGCCCTGACGATTGCGTTCTTTTTCGCCGGGGTGACGATCAACGGAGCTTTGGTCCATGTCGTGCCACTTTTGACCGACCGGGGAATTCCGGTTGGGACGGCGGTGTCTACTGTCTCGGCTGCAGGACTGGCACTCATTGTCGGCCGCATCATCGCCGGCTACGTCATGGATCGCGTTTTTGCTCCCTATGTGGCGCTTGTTTTCCTCGGGGGACCAATCCTGGGCTTGGCCATTCTTGGCTTGAATCCCGCGTTTGTCGGTCCAATTGTCGGCACCATTCTTCTTGGTTTGGGCATCGGCGCCGAGATCGATCTGATGTCTTTCCTCGTCACTCGCTATTTCGGCATTCGCGCGTTTGGCGCGCTACACGGTCTGATGTTCGCGATTTTCGTTGTTGGAAATGCGGCTGGCGCGGCGGCGCTTGGCTGGTCTTTCCAGCTGTTGAAATCCTATGGCCCCGCCTTCGTTGTTTTCGAAATATTCCTCGTCATCGCATGCATCCTGTTCATGACGCTGGGACACTATCGCTACCCGGCCCGCGCCATGCAGGAGTGAATTCGCTGGTTGCGTGTACTGCATACACGCTTGGAGCATGATCCGGAAAAAGCCTGCCCCCGGACGTGATCCGGGGGTGGGAACCGGTTTTCCGAAAAGACCATGCTCAACCGTTGCTTCGAGCGCGGATTACTCCCGTTCAAACGGCAAACGGGTTAGAATAGGCTATGCCGAATGTGTTCAACCCGCGCCTCGATATCCTGCCAGCCGGCCAACAACGGCTTTGGCCCGAGCTAGCCCAGACACCGAGCCACTTCACCCTCTACGGGGGCACGGCCATCGCATTGCGCCTGGGGCACCGTCGATCGGTTGATTTCGACTTCTTCTCACCGACGACTTTCGAGCCGCACTCTCTGCTGGAGAATTTGCCCTATTTAAAGGGCGCGATAGTGCGCAAATCGGCGGCGAATAACCTGACGGTGAGCGTGGATCGCGGCGGTCCGATCCAGCTCCAGTTCTTCGGCAACTTCGACCTTGGGCAGGTGGCCGCTGCGGAACTCGCCGAGGGATCGCGGCTTGCGATCGCCTCACTCGTCGATCTGGCCGGAATGAAGGCCGCCGTGGTGACGCAACGCGCGGAAGTCAAGGACTACCTCGATATCTACGCCTTGTTGACCAAGGCCAAGATATCCTTGCCCACGATGCTCGCCGCCGCTGTCATTATCTATGGCGCCGAGTTCAACCCTTTGGTTGCGCTTAAGGCCATTTCCTATCATGACGATCCGAGCCTGGCCGAACTTCCTGAGAGCGTTCGACGCGCGCTTATCGAGGCCGTGCAGGGCACCGATCCGGCGAAACTGCCAACGCTGAGTGCCGTTAGAACACGCCCGAAGAAACCATGAGACCACTTCCCTGTAATCCCGATTTGCTCGCCGTGGCGCCGCGCGTGGTTTGGTTCGAGCCGCCCGAACAAGCGCTGGCCAACCCGATCCGTTTTCTGGCCTACGTCATGACCTACGCCACGCCGGAGGAGGTCGCCGTGGTGCGGCGCTATGTCGATCTCGATGATTTGCGCGAAGCGCTGGAACACGCTCCGCCCGGCATCATCGACGAACGGTCTTGGGCCTATTGGAATGCGATGACCGGACGCTACCCGCCGCCGCCCATGCCGCGGCGCGTTATTCCGGACCGGCCGTGATGGCCGAGCACGGAGGATGGCTATGAACGACGTGGAACCCAGCAGATTCGTGATGGCAAGGATGATGGGTTTCGCAAGGGCTGAACCCATCCTACGGGCTGTAAACGTCGCTTGGTCCAATCGACGCTGGTTTGGCGTCATCTGGGAAATACCGGTTAAATCATCGCCTGCCCAGTCTCCTCTGTCCTGTGGAGCGAAACCGCCCCGCTTTTCGTCATGATGAAGGTATGCCCCCAAAGCAACCACCGGCCACGCGAATCGATGAGATGAGGATGAACGATAAACGCCATGTCAGGTTCGAAGGTTAAGTCCGTGATATCGTCGATCCGCGCTTCCATTAGATCCAGGCCTACGAAATGACCCATCGGGGTTGCCAACTTGAACCCATGCAGGCCGGCTTCTTTGGCCATAATGTCGAAATATTCGCGCACCCGCATACCGACACAGAGCTCGTCGAGACCCCTTTTTAGCGTTGCCATCGCCGCTTTTTGCATCTGCACGGCGTCGGGATCGGCCACGCCAACCGACACGGCTCGCACCAGCTGGCTCCAATAGCCGCCGTACGAACATGAAACTTCGAGTGAAACGCTATCTCCGCGTTTTATCTCCCGTCTGCTGGCGTGAAAGAGCCTAGCCCGGCCCTGCGTCCCACCCCCGAATGGACCGCTTGAAATCAAATTGAAAAGTCCGTCGGCGCCAAGCGATCGCTGACACGATTCCACGATGTTAACGACTTCGAATTCTTTCATCCCTGGTTGCATTTCGTCCAAGACTTTCTGAAACGCTTGATCGTTAATTTCGGCTGACTTGGCGATGAGGCCGCGCTCTTCTTCGCTTTTGATAAATCGCGACGGAATCACCGCCGACGACCCATCGACGAAATCGATTTCAGGCAACCGCTCGCAAAGCGCAGTATACAAACGTGCAGGAATGCTCTCGATGTTGATAATTCCGACCTTGCCGTCGGTAATTTCACATTCTTCAAGAAAACCCGCCACGTCAGCGCCGTAGTCGAGACTGTGACGTACGTCTTTCACCCAGGAAACTCTCGTTCCCCGTTCTCTCGACAGTTCCGTAGGCACAAACATCGCCGGATCATGCGGAGGGCAGATGACGAGCACGCCATAAAGCGTCATTATATAGAAGTCGCTCAGATAACGGAAAGTTCCTGCCCCATACACGGCGGCATTCCCGTTTGAATTTGCGGTTCCTATTACCAGCAAGGCCTTAAATCCATCATTGGACAGAGTCTTGAGAAGACGCGCGTAGCGTCTCGTCATCTCTTCGGTCGAGATATCCATCGGCGTCTGCGTCCCTTGTGCTTTGCGATTCTAAGTTTGCCAGTTCGGCATCAATGATGTCGCAAAGGCCGCGTCCCGGCACTTCGAGCCTGTACAAGAAAGAGCGCTAAGATGCTCAGCCCAGCCAAGAACTCGGGGCTCGCACCGACCAAGAACGTGGTCTCTTTGGACAAGCTCATCGAGACGAGCCACCCCGCGCCAAGGGTGCCAATAAACAGAGCCCCAAGCCGAGAGACGCCGATAAACCACCCCATGCCGGTTGACCGCATAAAACCAGCATACAGCACGGCGCCGACGTAGGCGTTGGCGCACTGGGTCGTGCCTACGACCAAAGCTCCAGCCGCGAGCGAGAACGCAACAACAGTTGCCATCGTCTGCCCAAAGGTGCCAATAAAAGCAATCAGTATGCTGGCAAGCATCGTGGCAGCCGCAAACACCAAGATCCCCTTCCTACTGACCAGAACGCCGAGCAACAAAGCGCCCAAAACACCGCCGATATAGAATACGGCCGTGCCCGAGGCCGCCTCGGAAATGGAAAATCCGGCATCATGCAAGAGCGTCGGCATCCAGTTTTGTACAAACCATAATGCCCCCGTGTGCATGAGACCGAAAATCCAAATGAGCACGGTCATAGAGGCGCGGCCCTCAGTGAAAAGGTTCTTTACCGGGAAACCTTGAGGACGTTCTTCAGACATGACAAATGTCGTCGATTGTTCGACGCTCAGCTTTGGATCAATCCTTTTCAGGTTTCGAATAAGGTATGGACGTTGAGCTTCGGTTCGAACCATGTAGTACAAGGACTCTGGAAGCCATTGCCACACGATCGGGATCATGATCAGTGGGACGACGCCACCGACCCAGAAGACGGCCTGCCAGCCGAAGCGCGGCATGAGCGCGGCCGCGCAAATACCCGCCACCGCCGTTCCGAGATTGAAGCAGAGGGCAAGGATAGTGGCGATCAGTAGTCGCCAATGCTTCGGCATAAACGTGCTCGAAAGGGCGATGACATTCGGTAAGATGCCGCCCATTGCCAGACCGTTAAAAAAACGCAAGACGGTCAGAGATGCGACGGAGCCGGTCATAACCGTCAGCAGGGTGAGAATGCCGTACACGAAGAGGCAACTAAGAATAGTCGAGCGGCCACCAATAATGTCGGCAAGAGGGCCGAAAACGACCGCGCCAATAATGAGCCCGACCAATCCTGCGGCAAAAACCGGTGCGAATGCACCGCGGTTCAAATGCCACGCCTCGCTCATCATCGGAGCGACGTAGCCCATTCCCAATGCGTCGTAAGAGTCGGAGATACAAATTACGGCTGAAATTGCGATAATACCGATGTGAAACGCGCTGATTTTCTGCCGGTCGATAAAAGCCTCAAGGTTCATGGACGCTCCCCCGGTGCGTTTCGACCGTAAATTTTGTTGCCGTGCTCACGCCTATCATCGCGCGTGCGCGAGGCGCGCAGCCGCGCAACTCTGCAAGCGCCAAGTCTTACGCGCTCGACATCGTATCTGCAAGACACGGCTCGTCGGTCATGCGCAGCAAGTAGCCGGCACGAGCTTCAGCGACATGCGGGGTTATTGTTTGGCGAGGCCGACGCCGGATTTTGCTTTGCTTATCCGGGCTACGCGCGCTCTTCACCTCTCCGCGCGCGGGGAGAGGTCGCGTGACCCCCGACTTGATCGGGGGGAACGAGGGTGAGGGGGCGTTGCCGCTGCCTGAGCCTAGCAGCCAAGCCAGCTTCGTCGCAGCGATCTCGTGGCAAAGCTCAGGCAGCGGAGAGGCCCCCTCACCCCAACCCTCTCCCCGCACGCAAGGCGAGGGAGCGCGCGAGCTTGACACGCTGGGGACCACAATTCATACCCGTTTCTGTTCAGATTAAGCGACATGGAGACGAGCATGGCGGGCGCGGCGGCAGCAAAACGCGACGGCGTGAGCTACCGCGGGCTGCGCGGCTGGCTCGACCAAGTCGAAAAACTCGGCGAGCTCGAGCGCGTCTGCGGCGCGCATTGGGACGTCGAGATGGGCGCCGTCACCCACATGCTCACCGAGAAAAGCCGCGGCAGCGCGCCGGCGATCCTGTTCGACGACGTGCCCGGTTACCCGAAGGGTTTTCGCACGCTCTACGGCCAGCTTTCCTCGATCAAGCGCATCGCGCTCACCCTCGGCCTGCCGCTTGATTACGACCGCAAGGTCGACATCGTGCAGCGCTACCACGCGCGCATGGGGGAGCTAAAACCGCTGCCGCCGCGCTTCGTCAACGACGGCCCGATTTTCGAAAATATGATCGAGGGCGACGCCGTCGACGTGTTGAAGTTCCCGGTGCCGCGCCACCACGAAGAGGACAAGGCGCGCTTCATCGGCACCGCCGATTGCGTGATGACCAAAGACCCCGATACCGGCTGGTTCAATCTCGGCGCCTATCGCAGCCAGGTCTACGACGGCAAAACCGTCGGCTGTCAGATCACCGAAGGCAAGCACGGCCGCATTCACCGCGACAAATATTTTGCGCGCGGCGAGCCGATGAAGGTCGTGATCCTGTGCGGGCAGGACCCGCTGTTGTTCATGCTGTCGTCGAGCCCGCTGCCCGAGGTGAGCGAACTCGACATCGCCGGCGGCTTGCGCGGCGAGCCGATCGACGTGGTGCGCGGGCCCTATACCGGCTTTCCGATCCCGGCCGATTGCGAGATCGCCATCGAAGGCGAGACGGTTCCCGGCCAGACCAAGCCGGAAGGCCCGTTCGGCGAATGGATGGGCTACTATTCGGACGACACCCAGGATCGCCCCTACGTCAACGTCAAGACCATCCTGCACCGCAACGATCCGATCCTGACTTGCGCGCCGCAGCACAAGCCGGTCGACGAGACCGGGCTGCTCAAGGGCATCGCCGGCGCGGCGCAGATTTGGCGCGCGCTCGAGGCTTGCGGCATCCCCGACGTGCTCGGCGTGTGGAACCACGAGGCCGGCCCCGCGACGCGCTTCACCACCATCCAGCTGCGCCAGCGCTATCCCGGCCACGCCCGCCAGGCGCTGCATGTGGCATGCTCGTGCCAGGGCGGCGCCTATGCGGGCAAATGGACGGTCGTGGTCGACGAGGACATCGATGCCGGCGATCTCGACCAGGTGCTGTGGGCGATGTGCACGCGCTTCGACCCCAAGGTCGACATCGACCTCGTGCAGAAAGCCTGGGCGTCGAAACGCGATCCGCTGTTCCTGCCCGGCAACTTCAACAACCGCATCCTGATCGACGCCTGCATCCCCTACGACATGAAGCTCAAGGGCACGTTTCCGCCGACAGTCGACGTCAGCGCCAATCTGCGTACAAAGCTGCGGGCCAAATTCCCAAAACTGTTTCATTAAAATGTAGGGTGGGTTAGTCTTACTGCGTCAGAAAATCCGCGGCGCTTTATGCGTGCCCTCGCCCCTTGCGGGAGAGGGCTGCTCGGCGGTTCAGCGACAAAGATGGGTGAGGGGTCGGGGCCGCAACCCCTCACCCAACCGTGTTTGTTGAACGGCCGGCGAGGCCCTCTCCCGCAAGGGGCGAGGGCACAGCTAGCAGCGCCGCGATTTCTGACGCAGTAGTGCTAATCCACCCTACTTCTGCGCAAATAATTGCCGGCCCATGGTGTTGAAGCGCGCCTTCTGGTCGTCGCTGAGCGAATTGTAGAAATCGGCGAGCGCGGGTCGGATCGTCTGCACGGCTTGCAGCATGGCCTGCATGTGCTTGCCGACCGCTTCGAGCCGCGCCGGCGGGGTGCCCGGCAGTTCACTCGGGCACGCCGCCTTGATCACGTCCGCGCCGTTTGCGGCAGCCGATTGCAAGGCCTCAAGCTTGGCACGCTGCGCATCGTTCGGCTGCACCACGCGATTGATCTGGTCGCTCGGCCACGCCATGACAGACGCCCCGCACTCGGCCTGCGGATTTGGCGCATGCGAAGCCTGCGCGTTTGCCGCAGCCTGTTTGTTTCCCGGCGCGCCGATATCGTTGAACCGGGCCTTCTGTTCGTCGCTCAGCGAGTCATAGAACTTCGCCAGCGGCGGGCTAACAATGTTCACCGCGTCAACGAGCGCTTGCAGGCGCTGCTGCATCTCGTCGAGCCGGCCGGTCGGCGTGAACGACACGCTGGTCGGACAATGGGATTTGATCACGGCGCTCGCTTTGACGACGGCATTGCCGAGATCGTCGAGCAGCGCGCTTTGCTCTGCATTGGGCTGGACCGCGGCTTGGATCTGATCGATCGGCCAGCCGGTGACCTCGGCGGCCTCGGCGGTACAGCTCTGCGCCATGCTCTCGGTCAGCGCCGTCATCCGCGCCGGCGCGCCCGGTCCCTGAACGTATTCGTCGTAGGTGTCGGGAGAAAAGATGCCCTCGTAGATGTCGCCGTAGCCATAGACCCAGAACGGGTCGTCGTAGCAGTAATCCCAGGACCACAGCGAACAGTAGAAGAAATCACCGTAGGCATAGGGCCAGAACAGCGGGCCGATCCAGCCGAGATGGTGGTACGGATGCCAGCCGTGGTGCCAGAATGATCGGAATGCCGTGTGGCCTGCGAATTGGCGGTGGGCCGCGAAACTTCGCGGGTCAGCAGCCGTATGGCTGAAACGCGCGGCTTGCGTTGCGTGACCGTGCGTCGCGGCGTGAAACGACCGCCGGCCGAAATGAGCCCCGTGAGAGGCGAAATGTGCAGCGCGGCCGCCGTAGTAATGGGATGCCATGCGCGGGGCAAAATGCGGGACACCGCCGCCGCCAAAATGCGGGACGCCTCCGCCGCCAAAATGAGGGGCGCCGCCGCCACCGAAATGTCCGCCGCCGCCGCCA
>Ga0074044_10004353_pt1 | contig 11763 bp, 13 predicted proteins | sample BogForMeECP23OM1_FD_94443 | JGI IMG/M metagenome (GOLD analysis project Ga0074044, IMG submission 94443) | Bog forest soil microbial communities from Calvert Island, British Columbia, Canada - Bog Forest MetaG ECP23OM1 | ecosystem: Environmental > Terrestrial > Soil > Wetlands ...
AGTTCGGGTCTGGGCAACCTATTTTTCAGGCGGATTCCGATGCAGAGTATTTTTACCTGATCGATCAGGGCAGCGTCGGTCTAGAGATGTTCGTGCGAGGCAAAGGCGTGATCGCGATTGAAACGATTGGAGCCGGCGAAGCGCTCGGCTGGTCGTGGCTCTTCCCGCCTTATCGCTGGCATTTCAGCGCACGCTCCCATGCCGCCACCGAAGCGGTGGCTTTCGCCGCGCCCGTCCTGCGTCAATATGCTGAAGCGAATCACAGTTTCGGTTACGAACTGGCCATGCGCGTCGGGCAAGTGATGTTGCAGCGGTTGCAGGCCACGCGGGCGAAGCTCGTGAATTTTTATGGCGCAATCAAAGACAACTAAAAGATGTGGTATGCCTGCGCTCGATTTGCTCGAACGCGCGAAGTAGGAGCAGTTTAAATTACTAGAAACGTATCCTAAGCATGAGCTTCTCTTTGCCTCATCCACTCCAATGTAATTGTCGCATCCAGCGTGACCGGTACAGTCAATTAAGAGTATGGACTTCCCAGAGGGCTCGTGTTGCTCCACAATGCGGAGTGACTTATAATTCTCGCCGCGAGATAACGAGTTTACACTATGGATCTTCATCGCGAGATGCCGCATTGGTTGGACTTTGTAGATCACACTGGGGACGCTGGGATCTTGGTGCGAGCTCCAGATCCTAAAATGCTGTTTGCCCGCGCTGCGTGAGGAATGTTCTCGTTGATCACGGACATGGATGCGATCCGACTCCTGGAGATAGGTAGCATTCGTATCGAGGCCAGCGACCGCGCGGCGCTCATGATGAAGTGGCTCTCGGAACTTAATTACCGCCATGTCACCGAATACCGATTGTTCGGGAAGTTCGAAATCGTTGAAATCAGCGATAAATGGCTTGAAGGCGAAGTCCGTGGCGAAAGAATTGATCCGACCCGCCACACGATTTTCACAGAGATAAAAGCCGTGACGTTTCACGGTGTGTGGCTGGAATTGCGACGAACAAGCCTGGAAGGCGCAAATTATTTTCGACCTGTGAATGTTGGCGTGCATTCAAAGCCAGCGGTGACACCGTCTTGACCTCTCCAGTTTTTTTCGCCAACCCGAGGGTAATTCCAACCAAGTCTGGTGTGGCCGCAAATGTGATGAGACGAGATTGAATATCGGATGGACCCACACAAGGTTTCGGTCGCAACGGTCAGTCCGAATGGGGTTAAATCCGCTAATCAATCTAAAAATGAAATTGGAGAGGGATTATGAACATACCTTCAGCACTCCTCGACTTTTTGGCGAAAAATCAAATCGACTATGAGATCTTGCCTCACGCCGAAGCTTTCACCGCCCGGATGGCTGCGGCGGCTGAGGATATTCCCCGTCGTCACCAGGCAAAGGTTGTCATGGTAGGCTGCCAAGAAGGCCCCCTAATGACGGTAGTTCCCGCTGACCGTCAGCTCGACTTGCGGAAGCTTGAGCGACTTACTGGCAAGCGGGCGAGCTTACAAAGCGAGAAGGAGTTTGCGCCGTTTTTCCCGGACTGCGCGCCGGGTGCCATGCCGCCCTTTGGCAATCTTTACGGCTTACCGACTTACGTAGACCGGCGGCTCGCCGAGGAGGATTACATCGTGTTTGAAGCGGGAACCTATACCCAGGCGATCAAGCTCAGTTATCGAGACTATGAACGGGCGGTGAAACCTGAAGTCGCCGACTTGGCAATCGGTTGACTGGAGACGTAACCCAAGGGCGTTAGGAAGTCGATTTCTGTCTAAAGGTGGTGGTCTTGATGATGCCCGTAGACTTCTTCAGGGTCGGACAGTGGCTCGCGAACTTTTCGCCGATGTGCTTATTCATAGAGCGGCTCCCTGACGTGGTGTTGAAGCCTGCATGAGCAAACGGTCATCCACACTACCCGTCGGCAAGCTCCCGGCGGAACTACTCGCAGAGCTTCTCGGGAGGCTCGCGCCGAGAGACCCACGGGTGATCATCGGTCCGGGCCTGGGTTTGGATTGTTCGGTCGTTCGAGTTGGCCAGCAACTGCTCGTCTTCAAGTCCGACCCAATTACTTTCGCGACGAAGGATATCGGTTACTACCTCGTGCAAGTAAATGCTAATGACCTTGCCACTACCGGCGCGCAGCCGCGATGGCTTTTGGTGACGATACTACTGCCCGAACATGGGACGACCGCCGAATCTATTCAGCACATCGCAAGAGAAATCGACGCCGCGTGTCGCGAAATCGGTGTGGCAGTAATTGGTGGGCACACAGAAATTACGCACGGTCTGCATCGCCCGATTCTCGCAGGGACATTGGTCGGGGAAGTCGAACGGCGGCGATTGGTAACACCGCGAGGCGCACGTCCAGGCGACTCGCTTCTGCTCACCAAAGGTGTGCCGATTGAAGCAACGGCGATTTTGGCGCGGGAGTTTCCGGAGCGGCTGACGGGCGCTCTGAGTGCGGAGGAACTTAGGCAGGCACAGTCTTTCCTGCGTGAACCAGGTATTAGCGTCTTGCGTGACGCCCAAATTGCACTCGCCGCCGGCAAAGTCACAGCGATGCATGACCCGACCGAGGGTGGCTTGGTAACGGCTCTTTGGGAACTCGCGGAAGCCAGCGGGCGGAAGCTCTGGTTCGACCCCTCAGCGGTGCCAGTTCCGACCCTCGCAGCACGAGTCTGCCGCGTATTCAGCCTGGACCCGCTCCGAGCGATTGCTTCCGGGGCGCTTTTGCTTACCGCGAGCAAAACGGCGGCGGTTAAGATCCGACGGGCTTTGGAAAGCGACGGGATTGTCTGCGCGGAAATCGGCGGAGTCGACTGCGGGCCGCACGGCGTATGGGCAGTATCCCGTAAGCGGCATCGCCGAGTGAAACCGCCGTTGCGCGATGAGATTGCTCGCGTCTTTGACCCAAGCGAATACAAACGGTCACTGTGAACGCTACCACAGTGAAAGCCGGCGGCGCGCTAAAGAGAATTTGAGCTAAACGAAGAGCAAACGATGGGTCCAGGCGCCGACAAAACGGCGCGTGCAGTGGGAACCATGTCGATACTTTGCAAAGCAATCGACTCCAGCAAAAGAGCACACCTCGACACCAAGGGCGACCTTGTCGGCGCTATCGCCACACAAGGTTCATTCTGTTTTCGCTCTCCATTTGCACTCGCGTACCGAGCGGGGCTTCGAGTTTGTTCAGGAGACCGCAGAGCCACTTCGCGTCCGTCGCTGCTGCGCGGTCCAGGCGGAAGCATCTGACTTTCATGGGGACCAGTTGCAGCTCCAACAGCGACGCTAGAGACGTCACGACCGTTGTGATTGAACTTTTGGCGTTTTGCATCGGCCAGACGGTTCACGCGGTCCGACTCCCCCACGACGTGCGCACGGCGCCGCGCTTTGTCGCCGCCGATCAGTCGGCAAAAGCGCTCAACCTCGATATGGCGGACTGGTGGGCGCCGACCGGGGAAACCTACCTGGGACGGGTGAAAAAGGAGCAAATCTTGGAGGCGATATGCGAGGGAACGAAAGAAACGAATCTTGAGGACCTCCGCAAGATGAACAAGGCTGACCTCGTGGCGGCTGCCGACGTATTTATGCTTATGAGCGATGCTCGACCAGCACGAGGTCCAGGCCGGCCAAAGAAAACCGGTCCATATGCCGCTGAATTGCGCGGAGCCACGATTCATCCAGTGGTCAAAGCATTGAAGCGACTCAACGTCGCGTCTATCAGGGCCATGCCGAGATTCTGATGAACCGAATTCTGGAGATAGTGCGAGCCTTAGGCTCTCGGGTACGATCCGAGATCAATTCGTCAAAGCGCGCCAAGTACTGCGTTTTGATATTCTCTGGAATGATCATAGTGCTTTAACACACCCGCCGCTATTTCGATACCTACGCAGCCGCTTTACTTTCTCAGTAAATTGCATAAGTAATTCCGCTCTGGCGTTCAGTCTCTCCTTGTCGATGTTTGCCCATGTTTCACCTCGCCGAACAGCTGACGCGATAGAGTGGGCTGCTTGAACGTCTGCCTCTTCAAGCTTTTTAATAATTCGGTAAACTTCTTCCAACGAAATCAATATGTCTGGGGCAATTGGCATTTGAACACTTAGCTGAAATCCACATCGGGACTCTTCGCCTCCCAATACTGCTGATAAACCTGCAGCGCCTCGGACACGTCGCGGGGACCGAAAATATATTCAACCTTGTTTTCGGTTTTCTTGGCCCACTCTTCGCCAAGCGCCCCGCTGAATTCACCGGTCGGTCCGCCGGCAAACCGAACGGTTACGCCCGCAGCAAAAAGCGGCGGGGTAAGCAGGGCAGCTAAAAGCGCAAAGCCGAATATTCGAACAACGTTTTTTTTGAAGAAACGTGAAAACGGGTTCATAGGAGAGAATAGTTAACGGTTTAATTTCGAAGTAAGTTTGTGCTTTTCGTAGAGGGTCGCGTTTTCAGGCGCGTTGCTCTTTCTGTACTCATGGTTTTGCTCAGTTAAGAGGGAGTCTTCTTGCCGTAGTCACGAGCGGAATTGCGAAGTACTTCCTCTCTGATCATCACAATAGACGCTGTGTATTTGAAAATCTGGACGTACCTTGTCTAACGCTTTCCGGGTGTTGCAGAAAATGGCAATCCATAGCCAGTGCTCCCGGCGGCCAGAATCGCAATTGGCTCCTATGATCCTCCAATCGAACAATCGTGTGGGCGTCGGAGACGCGATCCGATTGCGGCCATCAAAAGACTGACCGAAAAGTGTTTCCGGAAGCGTGGATTAGATGAGGAAAGTCGAATGGAGTGACTTGCGCCTTTTGCTCAAGCTTTACTATAGCAGTCCTCGATAGTCACCAGTGGAAATCTTACATCAATTCGAATGGTGCGAGTATTAAAGGAGTTGACCGAAAGCGATGCGGGAGAGTCTCGGTGATCGATCGGAAATTGAAATGGGCAGCGATATACCAATCATCTCGCAAAAAGCTGTGAGATAATTCGCACAAGCGATTCTTTTTTCCTTCGCAGGGTATAGCATATAACGTGTTGATTTAAAATTTTCCGCAACGCACGGGAAGCATAAGGCAACATATGTCCAGAGCTTCGAAACACACCGCGTGTATAATACCTCGAGAGAGGAGGCCTATGGATGGGAGGTAAGGTATCTTGCTGCACTCGATTGGCTTCGCTTGTGGCAACTCGCCTCAGCTGTGCAGAATCCCGCAGCAGGTTGTTGTGCGACTTAGCCAAATGAGGACGACATCTATATGGATCGCTCTGTGGAATCCCGTTTTTCGGAGGCTCTGGTTGGCTAGTGTGCTCTCGGGTTGCTTTGTTTCAGCACACGACATGGCTGCGATGTGGGTCATGAATACTCTGACGCCGTCGCCGTTGCTGCTTTCATTGCTCTCCACTGCCGCATCGCTTCCTTTCTTTCTGCTCACTTTTCCTGCAGGCGCGCTTGCAGACATGATGGATCGCAAAAAGCTACTATGCGGAATAAATCTCTGGCTGGCACTGGTGGCCGGCAGCCTCGCGATTCTAGGATGGCTGCATCTTTTGAATCCTTGGGTCATTCTCGGGGCCGTCTTTTTGTTGGGTGTCGGTTTCGCATGTAACGCGCCGGCATGGACATCCGTTGTTCCGCAGGTCGTTGTAAAAGAGGAACTGGCGTCCGCTGTGACCCTTGGTGGCGTACAGATGAATCTCTCCTGGATCATCGGCCCGCGATAGGTGGACTGCTGCTCCCGCTGATTGGCGCTAACGCCCTCTTTGCTTTTAACTCGGCCGGGTTCCTTATTATTATGATCGCGATCAAGCGATGGCATCAAGAGGTGACACAGCCTAAAATGCCGTTGAAGACTTTTCTCGAATCGTTTGGAGGCGCGGTCCGCTATGTGCTCTATACGCGCGGCATTCAGGTCTTGTTAGTTCGCGTTTTTCTGTTTGCGCTGCTGATTTCTGTCATTCCTGCGCTGCTCCCGGTCGTGGGACTCAAGGCGTTGCACCTGAGTTCATCCAGCCTGGGACTCCTATTTACAACGATGGCGATCGGCTCTTTGGTGGGTGCGGTCCTCGTGATCCCATTGGCTCGTGAACGGTGCAGACCAAATACGATCACGATTTTGGCAAGCCTGTTATTGGCAATTGTCTATTGTTTGATGGCCTACGTACGTCATCTCGAGGCATTTATGGTTGTCGCAGCTCTCGGAGGACTAAGCTGGACATTGGCGGCTTCCGAGCTTTGGGTTGCAGCGCAGCAGGCAATGCCGGAGTGGACGCGAGGCCGGATGAACGCCGCCCAGATCATGACCTCTCAAGGTGGCGTTGTGCTCGGGGGAATCGCCTGGGGCACTGCGGCAACTTTCGTTGGGTTGGAGTTGACGTTGTTAATTGCAGCTCTGCTGATTTGTTTGCATCTCGCTATCGCCATTCCGTTATCGATCGACTTTACTCGCTCACTCAATCTGGAGCCCGGACCACCTTGGGGGATGCCGGTTCTCACAGAGACTCCGAATCCTGATGACGGCCCAATAGCCGTGGTTGCCGATATCGTTATCGAACGACTGAATCAGAAAAACCTTGCGCAATTTATAGAATTGATGCTCGAGCTTCGTCTTGCTTACCTGCGGAATGGTGCGTCTAGCGCTCGCCTGTACAAGAATCTTGGAGAACCGTCCGTGTTCCGAATGGAGGCGGTGGCTCCGACCTGGCGGGAGTATCTTCTCTTGCACACACGTCTGACAAAGACGGAAAGCGAGATCCTCGATCGGGTCTTTAGCCTGAGTGCCGGGCCGAAGCCGAAGGTGCGTCACTATGTTTTGATCAACCCGCGAGACGCTGAGGCGCTGCAGGGTAAAAAAGGTGGGCATACAAATATTGGATGAATTATATCGGCCGCGTGACGAAGTCCGAGGTAAGCCTCGGACTGATCAACGCGTGGATGCCGCGCCATCCCGTGCAGTGCCCGGGGATAATCACCTGCAGACCAAAGGTCTCTGTCGGAGATTCGACGATCGTCGTCATTGCGGCTCTGGTTGCGTACTGGACCGCTTCCCCTGCGGAAGCGCTTATGGCGACCGAACCGCTGACTTGCTGCTGGGAGGCGGTATACTCGCTGGGCTGCTAGGGTCACTTTTCAAGCTGCTGTCGCATTCATGGCAAATGTTTCCCATTGGCTTCTTATTCGGCCTGGGATTTGAAACGGCAACCCAAGTCGCGCTTCTTGGAATCTCGGCTTCAGCGGCAGCTAACTAAAGAGTTGCCTCGCGAGAGGGGTCAAAGTGCAAGAGCTTTGCCTCTGAAGAGGGAAGAGATCGACTCCATCGGCGAAAAACCACGGTAATTCGGAAAAAAAGCCCTCGAAGCCAAGAAATCTCGCTATGTAGAGGATCGAGAGTAATGCTCATAGTAACATAACTGGTTCTGTATATTTTATGTAATTATTTTGCGATTTATTGGGACTAAAGGCATCTCTTTACACGGTAATGGTGCTCCCATCGCTTTTTACTGCTGGAATGTCTCTGGTAGACACCGCGGACGGAGTTTTGATGATTGGGGCATATGGCTGGGCGTTTGCGAAGGCGATCCGTAAACTCTACTACAATTTAACAAGCATTTTTGTTTCTGTCGTCGTGGCTCTCATTGTCGGCGGAGTCGAAGCAATTGGTTTGCTTAAGGACCAGCTCAACCTGATCGGTGGAGTTTGGGATTTCATTGGAAGCCTCAATGATAACTTTAGCATTTTGGGCTTCGTCATTATTGGCGTCTTCTTCTTTAGCTGGATCGGGTCAATGATTGTCTATCGAGTCGAAAGTTTCGACGTCTGGAATCGACGACCACCATTGCCGATTGACGCTCTCAGCTGGAATCGCATCACACTCTACACCTTTTATACCCGGCGATTTCCAGCTAGTGACATGATTCGGTGCGTCCAGATCAACACGTTATCGGAACAAAGCCATGTGAGAGGTAGTTGACGTGTGTTTGGCAATTGCGCATGGTCCACGGTTTTGCAGGCATTATCTGCATGTTATGCATTGCATGCGGTTAGCAAACGCTGCACACTTTGCCAAATCGTCGACCGACTCGCGCGCCGACGAATTCCCATCGATTCAATATTGGTGGACAGGATGGCAACACTCGCGTGGCTGCATACTGCATTAAGCCGTAAAATGATTTTATGAAAATTGAAACCGCGCACTTTGGTTCTGGTCTAGCTAATGCCGATTGGAGATTGAATGATGAGAGCGGCGACAGAACAGTGGTTCCACAACCAGCAAATTCGCTACTAGGAACTCCAGGCGCTCGTAGACCGAGGCTACAGCGAATGTTAAACCCGAAAGTTGTCGCGGTAATTGGCGCAACGGAGACTCCCGACAGCGTTGGTCGCACGCTGATGGAAAACCTTCTCTCATTCGGCGAGAATCTTTACCCAATCAACCCAAAGCGACCCAATGTATTTGGCCTAAAAGCCTTCCCACGGATTACTGATGTCCCAGCCCCAGTGGATTTGGCCGTGATCGCTACGCCCGCGTTTACCGTTCCAGACGTAGTCGGCGAATGCGAAAAAGCGGGTGTCCCTGGTGCAGTGATCATTTCGGCCGGCTTCAGAGAAACCGGGGCCGCCGGGGTGAAGCTCGAACAAGAGATTGCCGCACGCCGCGGCCGAATGCGGGTGATCGGGCCGAATTGCAGCGGCGTTATGATTCCGGACCTCGGTTTGAACGCGACCTTCATAAGCAGGATGGCTCTCCACGGAAACGTCGCATTCATTAGCCAAAGTGGCGCCCTCTGTGTATCGGTATTGGACTGGAGTTTTCGACAAAAGGTAGGGTTCAGTGCCTTTGTCTCCATCGGTTCGATGCTGGATGTCGGTTGGGGAGACCTCATCGACTATCTGGCCGATGACTTTCACACCCAAAGTATTCTGATTTACATGGAATCGATCGGAGATGCGCGGTCATTTCTCTCCGCGGCGCGGGAAGTCGCACTCAGAAAGCCGATTATCGTGATCAAAGCGGGGTGTACGGAGGCTGCGGCCAAAGCAGCGGCGTCTCATACCGGCACCCTTACCGGCAACGATGCTGTACTCGATGCCGCGTTTCGCCGAGTCGGGGTTCTGCGGGTCAGGACGATCGAGGACCTCTTCGATATGGCTGAGATTTTGAGCAAACAACCCCGCCCAAAAGGTCCTCGGCTTGCGGTGGTAACGAACGCAGGCGGGCCCGGCGTATTGGCAATCGATATGCTCGTAACGGAAGGCGGAACGGTCGCAACATTATCCGAAGAGACCCTGCAAAAGCTCAATGAGACCCTTCCCAGCCATTGGAGCCGGAACAATCCGGTCGACGTTTTGGGCGATGCGGATACCGACCGGTACGGAAAGGCCATTGAAATCGTAAGCTCTGATCCGAACAACGACGGGATTCTGGCAATCCTAACTCGACAGGCGATGACGGATGCTACGGCTATTGCCAAAGGATTACAGAAATTTAAGAGACTCCCTGGAAAACCGATTCTCGCGAGTTGGATGGGCGGCGACGATGTTGCAGAAGGCGAAGCCATTCTCAATGCGTCGGGTATACCAACCTTCCAATACCCGGACGAAGCCGCGCGCAGTTTTTGTTACATGTGGCGGTATAGCGACAATCTGCGCGCCCTTTACGAGACCCCGGTACTTGCTGCTGACGGATTCGACATTGATCTCGGCCGCATACGAAACGAGACCATGATTCATGTCGCCCAAAAAGCCAATCGTACCCTGTTAACCGAGTCTGAGTCGAAAGAGATTTTGGAGGCTTACGGCATTCCGACAGTCAAGACTCTGATTGCCACCAGTGCCAAAGAAGCCGTTCAGGCCGCAGCAAACCTTGGCTCAACTGTAGTCTTAAAAATCTATTCAGAAAAAGTCACTCATAAGACGGATGTCGGAGGTGTAAAACTGAATCTTCGAACCGAAGATGAGATTCGTCGGGCGTATTACGACATCGAAAAGGGGGTACGAGAAATCCCGGGAGCATTCTTGGGGGTGGTGGTTGAACCGATGGTTCAGACCGACGGATATGAGCTTATTCTTGGCAGCAGCATCGATTCACAATTTGGACCGGTGCTTCTTTTTGGTTCCGGTGGCCAATTAGTGGAGGTGACGAAGGATTATGCTCTCGGCCTGCCTCCACTTAACGCGACGCTAGCCCGCCGCCTGATGGAGCAAACGCGGATATTCGCTGCCCTGAAGGGTGCTCGCGGCCGCCCTGCAGTCGACCTGGCGCAGCTGGAAAGAATGCTCGTCCAGTTCAGTCTTCTTGTCGCCGAACAATCCTGGATCAAGGAGATCGATATTAATCCTTTTGTGGTATCGGCCGCCCGAATGCTTGCCTTAGACGCGCGGATTGTTCTGCACGACCAAAGCGTCCCAAAAGAAGATCTGCCGCGCTTGGCGATTCGGCCCTATCCCGAACAATATTCCAGTCCGTGGAAACTTCGGGACGGAGCTTCGATAATCATTCGACCGATCCGGCCTGAGGATGAACCTCTTATGGTCAAGTTCCACGGTACGTTGTCCAAGGAAACCGTGTTTTTCCGTTACTTTGGACAGGAAAATCTCGAGCTGCGTATCGCCCACGAACAATTGACCCGAATCTGTTTCATCGATTACGACCGGGAGATGGCTCTCGTAGCGGTTCGGCAAGAACCGGAGATGAAAGAGCCCGAGATTATTGGCGTGGGCCAGTTGGTGAAGCGACATGGTGTGCCCGAGGCAGAGTTCGCCATAGAAATCAGTGATCGCTTCCAACGACAAGGGCTCGGAACTCGCCTTCTCCAGCTTCTTGTCGACATCGGTCGGCAAGAAGGGCTTCAGCGCATTTTCGGGCTTATCCTGCCCGAAAACTTCAACATGCTCCAAATCGCCAAGAAAGTTGGTTTTACCCTGACTTTTGACCGTCCGGAGACCGTGATGCGGGCCGAACTCAAACTTTGGTAAACGAATTCAGGTGCGGGTGCCCGTTCCAAATCCTGCGTGACGTGCTTGCGGACAAAGAAATTGTCGGGCACAACATTACCTGTTTCGAGTTACCGTGGCTGTGGGAACACCTGCAAATTCATGATTGGCGACCCTAACGGGATTCGAACTCGTGCTACCGCCGAAGTTTCACGATGGCGTACAGATTAGGGTGGGACACCAACGATGGTTCCGGCATCGCAGGCATTGTCGGCGCCTTCCTTATAAACGAAAGGCTCAGAGACCCTGCAGCGCTTCAGCGTCTCGCGGGTTGATCAAAACGTAGTGATACACCTTCGGCTTCGGCCCGGCACTCAGGCTAAAGACCCGATCGAGGATCTCGCTTTCCGTCTTTGTCAGGCGTGTGTGCAACAGAAGGTACTCGCGCCAGGTCGGAGCCACCGCCTCCATTCGGAACACGGACGGTTCTCCAAGATTCTTGTACAGACGAGCGCTAGACGCACCATTCCGCAGGTAAGCAAGACGAAGATCGAGCATCAATTCTATAAATTGCGCAAGGTTTTTCCGATTCTGCCGTTCGATAACGATATCGGCAACCACGACTATTGGGCCGTCGTCAGGATCCGGAGTCTCTGTGAGAACCGGCTTCCCCCAAGGTGGTCCGGGCTCCAGATTGAGTGAGCGAGTAAAGTCGATCGATAACGGAATGTTCCCGAGCCAATGGGATCACGAGGACCGCGCCCACCAAAGAGCCGATCGCCATCGTTGTAAATAGGAGTCCCAGGCCGGATGAACTCAGGTGCAACGCCTTGAGTCCCACGACCGGGA
>Ga0074044_10004355_pt1 | contig 11759 bp, 7 predicted proteins | sample BogForMeECP23OM1_FD_94443 | JGI IMG/M metagenome (GOLD analysis project Ga0074044, IMG submission 94443) | Bog forest soil microbial communities from Calvert Island, British Columbia, Canada - Bog Forest MetaG ECP23OM1 | ecosystem: Environmental > Terrestrial > Soil > Wetlands ...
AGAGCCCAGAAATATGAACCGCTTGTAACAGGGGTTTGTGGATACTATACTAGGTATAGTATGTCAAGGAGGATCGCGCATGGCTCATACCGCCGAGGAGAAGAAAAAGCTTCTCGTCCGCGTCAATCGAATCGAGGGTCAGCTGCAGAGCATTCGTGAGGCAATCGAGAAGGAGAGGGAGTGCGCTGATGTACTCCAGCAAATTGCCGCCTGCCGGGGCGCCGTGAATGGTCTACTCGTGGAGATCGTTGAAGGCGAGATTAAATTTCACGTGCTAAGCAAGGACGCGAAAGCTGGCTCGCGCGAAACGAAGGCCGCCGAGAATCTGGTGGAAATCCTCCATCGCTATATCAAATGAGTCCCATCCTTTTCCGCGACGAATCCGGCCCTGCCGTGCTGGAAATTGTGGCATACCTTGTGACGTAACCCCCCGATGTTACGCGAGACACTGTAGCGGAAAATGTAGCGAGTCCCGGTCTAGATGTGTTTGCATGGGCGCGTACCGAAGGGTTGCTAGTTCGAATCTAGCCCGGGGAGCCAACCTTTTCAGTCAGTTAGCAAGCCGTCGCACTCGTGGTGTTTGAGAGTGTGCGCAATCTTGTGCCCCATCGCCTTGAAAACCGGCCTCGTTTAGCGCATTGACGGCCTGTCGCTGTGCTGTCTGGCCGATATGACCGTAGCGCCTAGTCATCCGCACGGTGGTGGAAGGACTCCATCCCATGATCGTGGCAACGACTGAGAATGGCACGCCCGCTTCGAGCATCTGAGTACAGCCAGCGTGCCTAAGGTGGTGGAATCGACAGGAGACACCTGCTCGAACCTTTGCCGATTCCCATGCTTCTTTCCAGCGGCCAATCGGTTTTGTTGGGTCGCTATCGTATACGACGGTCACTCCATCGCCGGAAGCTCCGTAGCGTTCCGCAGGGGAAACGAAATGGCTTGGTTCGCGCAATGGGAAAAGGCCTGCCCAGAAGCCGAGGATCGCAACAGCGCGGTCATTTAGCGGAAGAAGGCGCCCGTGCCAGATTCGGTTTTGCTGTGGCCTACGGTGAGCGTGCAGCCCTTGAGATCAACTTGCTCCCACCGGAGGAAGCGCAACCGATGCCCCAGGGAAGCTCACGTCGCAGTGCGCAGACCGCGGTAGCGTCACATCCCTTTGCTTACTGCTGACGGAAAGGTGTCTTTCCCGCCGAAGTAGCACTCAATGGACTCAATCTTCCCATCTCTGATCTGGAAATACTCCACGTTCCGGAATGATTTGCCGTTCTTTGTGCGGCAAAGATACTTCGCAAACGCCCAGTCGCCACTTCCGATCACGCGCTCCAGATCGAATCCGTCAATAAAATTAATCTGTGTATCCCAGCATTGCGTTTTGAAAGCACTCTTGCTGATGTGGTCGTCTCCAGCCGCGCTGCTGAAGGTAAAATTGTCGGCCAGCAGAACGCTAAAGGGGGTCCAGTCCTTCTTTTCCTCCTGCCACGTCTTGTACCACTTCCGGATGATTGCTTCGTTTGTCGTGCTTGACTCCGTTCCTGCGTGCGCGCTTGCCGTCACCGGGAATGCCGCTGCTCCAGCCAGTGCGCAAGCTCCCGCTTCGAGCAGCTTCCGCCGTGACACCGCGATTCTTGTCATGTCCATTCTCCTTTTCCAGCTTCTTGGGTTAGTGGCCTTTGGGGCCGCCGTGAGTCTATATCTATTGGACTTCGCTTCGTCAACGCCCCGTCATAGGAAAGGGCCGCCCCGGGGTGGTGGGTCAGGGCGGCCCGGTAGTTCAACTAGCCCGGGGCGGGCTAGAAGTTGAGGCGGATGCCGAACTCCATCGCCCTCGGGTTGTTCGCCTGGGCCGAGCTGTCGCCCCAAGCGCCTGGAGGCAGCCCGATATCCAGCGGGTCGTTGCCGGTGGTAGCCGCGTTGAATTGTGGATGGTTGAAGATATTGAGGAACATGAACTGCGTCTCGATGCTGAACCGCTCCGAAAGATTGGTCAGCTTCTTGATCTGAAAGTCCACATTCCAATAGGGCGGTTCGCTCAAAAAGCCCGTGCCGCCATCATTCGTGTCAAGACCAAGGATGGGTGCTCGAGCCGTCGCGGCAACTGCTGCTGGATTTGCGAAATAGTTGACAGTTGTGAATGCAGGATTACCGTTTGCGGCCGGATGGAACGTTTCGTGAACGCTGGGGTTGGGCGGCCGTGTACTGAAGAGGCAGTTCTCGTTGTCGAAGTAGTTGACGCCGTCGCCCGAACCAAAGGACTGAGAATCGGAGGTCAAGGTGTTGCACTCTTGCGGCGCCCCCGTTCCGGCAGCGAAGATGGGAGCGAGGCTCCAACCTCCCGCGAGATGTCCAATGAATCCGTGCTGACCCTTGTAGATCGGAGGCTGGTAGGTAATGAAGAGGTTGTATACAAAGGTGTGATCGAAGTTCTGGCGCCCGTACATCTCGTTTAGATTGAACGGATCGTCCGGTGTGTATTCGCTGGTGGCCTGAACATCAGCCCCCGTTCCAAGAGAGCGGCTGACGCTGAAGTTCTGCTGGGAAGTGACACCGTGCCAATCGGTAGTCTTGAACGAGACGAAAGCCCCGTTGTAGTTGCCGTGGCCGATGCTGGCATTGAGCGCCACGCCGCCTGACATCTGGCCGCTGCAACCATTGGTGTTTCCCGCGGTGCAGGTAGCGGCGATCGGAGAATTCAGCATGCTGCGCGGGAAGTTCCAGCCCGGTGCAGTGCCGCCACCTACGGCGCCGCCGATACCACCATTATCCAAGGCGGACCATAGGCTCCAGACAGACTGAGAAGTGAAGTTAGAGAGCTGGTTCAGCGCAACGGCGGCAGTACAGCTCGTATAGTTTACGCCAGCGTAGGAGCCGGTGCAGTAGCCGCCGGGACCAGAGAGGGCCGACTCAAAGAACGCCTGCGTCGGCAGAGAGTTAAAGTAGCCGGTATACGCGGGATTGGGCGTGCCCGAGAGCGTGGAAGGGGGGGCCGCAGCGCCGCACGCGACAAAGGACGTGGTGCATCCCAGAGCCTTTTCAACGGCCGCGTAGGCACTCGCGAAGGTCTGGCCGCCCAACGTCGTCATGTAAGGAACGGCGTTGATATTGACCGGCTGATATTCGTGAGTGATGCGGCGGCCAATGTAACCCACTTCCAGGATCATCTTCGGGCTAATCTGGCGCTGAATCGTAAGGTCGAAGGAATCGATCGCATTAGGTCTGAAATTCGTATCGAATCCCTCGCCTGCGGCGGCAGCCACGTTGTTGAAGCCCGGAAAGATGGGCTGCGGCAGAGTAGCGGTCGGTTGTTGAATTGGAGCCGTATTACCGTCGACACCGATTCGGAACGCATTCGCCTCGGTCCCAGGGATTGGGTTGCCGACGGCAGGTTGGAGCGGACCGCAGGCACCGGTTGCCAAGGCCAGCTTGCACTGAACTGGCTGGATCAGGCCTTCACCGAGTAGCGGGACGAGGACCTGGTCCACGCCATTCAGACGGCCGTAAATTCGGTTGTAGCCGCCACGAATCACCGTGTTATTGGCACCAAAAACCTTGCCAAACATGCTGTCCGCATCAAACTGAGGATTCCAGGCCGCGGAAATGCGCGGGCTGAAAGAGCCGTAGTACGGATTGTAGGGGTACTTCAGTCCGCTGCCGACATTGCCGACGAGCGCGTAGCCGACCTGGGGGTTATAAACCTGGCCCTGCAAAGCGGAGGCTTTGCGCTGGGCCAAATAGTCTCCGAGGTTGAGCATTTGATCGCTGGCGTCGACGACTTCGACCTGTTTCCCCTGGGCTTCGGTGGGCGGCATTTCGATTGTGTAGCCGAGGCCGAAGGTTAGGGTGAACGATGGTTTCATGTGCCAGCTATCGCTGAAGTAGACGTTGTAGTAGGGAATGGTGCTTTGATCGAACGCCGGCGTCAGCGGAGGATTCAAGGTGAGGTTGTTGCCCGTACGCGTGTAGGCGACCTGCGATTCGGTGACGATACCGAGGATAGCGGCGGCATCGCGGTCGGTGTAAGTGGTCTCATTGGCAGCGCCTCCGGCGTAGCCGGCGGCGTAGAGGCTGGACATATCGACCTGGCCGGCTCCCGACGTGGAGCCGATCTGGTACGTCAGCGTGTAGTTGATGCCGCCGCCGTTATCGGTGCGCTGGTGATAATCCCAGTTGCGCTGATAGATGCCGCCAAACTGGAACAGGTGGTTGCCGTGAAGAACCGTGATGTCGTCGCGAAGATAATTGTCGTGACCATCCCAGAAACGCGTGCGGACTTGTTGTGCGTTCACGTTATAGGGTTCCAGACCTTGGGTTGCCGACTCGCCGAGGGGTTCAAGCGTGCCGGTCGAGTCCGTTCCAGGCTGCGGCGGCGCGTTTGCGGTTTGCCACGCCCAGAAATTGCGGAGGTAGCTGTAATGGAAATCGTTGGTGACGTTGGAGCTGATGTTGGTAGTCAGGCCCGCGGTGTAGAACCAAGTCTGTTGCGGCCGATTGGAAAGAGACGCCGCCGTGCCAAGGGTATCGCCCGGGAAGGCGCCTCCGATGTCCACTTGGTCCTGTGTGGCTCTATGCTCATTGAAGTAGTGGTAGGTGGTGTTGAGGTGCCACTTGGTGCCAAAGTCGTGGTCGACGCGGGTCACGCCAAAGTTAGTGGTCTGCGGCAGAGCAATATTCCCGACGAATCCGAATTCGTTCACTCCATCGCAACGCGAACCGCCGCCGACGGCACCGCATCCGGCCGGAGTTCCCTGGGGTTCGTACTTCTGCCACATGGCTTGAATCGTGGGATCGATTCCGATACCGCGCGGATCGTAGTTCTTGATGTTGTAATTGATGGGTTGGTTGGCGGCATTGTTAAACGTGAGAATTCCCGCCTCCATGTTCGGGCTCGGAACGGAGTGGGCATATGTGCCCACGTTGGGCCAGCGGAACCCTTCGTAGTTCGCGAAGAAATAGGTCTTTCCGCCGAGAATCTCCTTCGGAATGATAGGTCCGCCCACGCGGCCGCCGAACCGGCTGTAGTGATAATCGGGGAGCGGCGTCTGCGTGTTGTTGTTAGTCCAAGAGTTCGCATCCCAATTGTTATCGAGATAGTATTCGTAGCCGCTGCCGTGCCAGGCGTTGGTGCCGCGGCGGGTGACCATTTCCACCTGCGCGCCGGCTGAGCTGTTAAAGTCAGCCGTCTGGCCGGCGGTATTCACTTTGAACTCTTCGACGCTATCGATCGGGGTCGGCACCACGCCCGTCGGCGCTCCAGTCATCGCGCCGCCGGTGGGGTCGTTTGCATAGCTCACCGTATACACGTTCATGCTGCCGTCCATATCGTTGCTGTTCTGGCCGCCGTCCAAGGTGAATGTGCTCTGGTCTACTACGGCTCCGGCGACGTTGCCCTCGGGGCTGACACCGGGCTGCAAACTCATAAAGGTGCCGGCATCGCGGCCGAGGGCGGGCAGGGAATCCAAGGCGGCGCCTGTCACTGTGTTGCCGACGGTGGCGTTCATGGTTTGCAATTCGGCGCCCGCGGTCTCCGTGACCGTGACGGTCGTGGAGACAGCGCCGAGCTTCATCTGCGCATTCTCGGTCAACTGCGTGCCTATAAGAACCGTCGCGTCGGTGATATCCAGCTCAGAGAATCCCGAATTCTTGAACTTGATTCTGTACGTCGACGGTGGAACGTTCGAGAAGATATAGTGGCCAACGTCATTCGTGGTCGTCGTGCGAGTGTCGCCTGTCGCCTTGTCCACCAGCGTTACGCTAGCGCCGGCGACGATGGCCCCTGAGTTATCCGTCACAGTGCCCACGATCGTTCCCGTCGAAACGGCCTGCCCCCAGGCGGGTAGCGCGCATAAGGAAAACACGAAAAAGAAAATGGATGCAAGGCTCAGCGCAAAAGAGCGATTGCTCTTCACACCGCTTCGTACGTTTGCGTTTCTGCTTGACGTGCCCTCTGGCACGGCAATCTGCACCGCGCTTTCACACCCTTCCCGGAACAAAATACTTGGCATGTGCCCTCCTTGCCTTTCGATTCGTGAGATGAACTCTCGGCGCTCATCATTCAGAAGAGCACCGTCGGCTTGGTCTCTCCGAATGCACGCCATGCACCAGATTCAGACACTTTCTACGTGACTGTTTTCAGTAACTTAGAAGTTCAGTTTTTAGGAAGGATATGAGTCTGCGGAGGAATGGTCCGCTTGATCGTCGCTTGGAAATTCCATCTGCTACCAAATTCGAGTCGTTCGCTCCCACAATGAAGTCAGTTTCCACCGATCAGAACGGACTACGCTTGGTTCCCGAATTTGGAAGATTGCACTTGCCGGTTCGAGCTAGCTTTTTTTATCTCAGGGACACTCGCTTCGTGTGGGGTGTTTTGAGGTTCGGGCTAAAACGCAGGGCGAGTCATGGTCAGGCAGATTTCCTGAGAGAAGGAAACGCGATCAACTGCCGTACGCACACAAATCCTGGTCCCACGGAAACACGCCCTACGTCACCGCGCGGTCACGCGATGGTTTCAGGCCCGTAGGTCCAGCGGGACGCGAATCGTTTCAGCGCACACCGGTACTTTCGAGAAACGTGATATGCGCTGCCTAGCCCCTTCAGTCGCACAAACATTTTCCCCGATGCTGAAGTTCGAATTTCCTCCACAAATCTTCCATTCACGATGGTGGAGCGATGAATTCGAATGAATCCATACTGCTCAAAGTTTTCGGCGACAGCCGATATAGGCCGTCGGAGGCCGTGCGCGGCCGAGAGGGTCCTTAGGGCGACATAATTGCAACGCGCCTCGACGGCTACGATATCCGCTAAGTTAACGAAAACGATTTTCCTCCTCGACGTTATCGCGATTCTGCCTTGCATCATGTCCTTCGAGTAGTCCGCAGGGCCGACTTCGGGACTGGTCGAAGAGGTGTCTCGGACAGGAGGAAAGGTGATTGCGGGCGCTCGCTCGGCGCTCTGAGTCCGCAGGGAGGCCCATTCGCTCAGAGTTTCGTGGCGTTCGTATGGTTCTTTCATCGCAGCCGATCCGTTAACAGGGCACGGTGACCGCCCGTGCCACTGAGCAATTTCCATCTCGGTCCCTCAATGTCCCTCACTCTGTGTCGTTGGCCCGGCGCGCGAAGAGCGTGGAGCCACCTGACGATGTTTCTGATCCCTTCTTTCATTACTCTCGGATCTTGAGCATTCTTTGCCAGCGAGCCGTAGCCTTCGACCATAGCGATCAGAAACCCGGCGGTCTCAGCGGGATCGACGTCGCGGCGGACCCTTCCATGCTTCTGACCATCTAGCAAGGCAGCGGCAATGCCGTCCTGCCAGTTACGAAATATTGTTGCGAGCCGTTTGCGGAACCCAGCGTCTAGAGGAGACATTTCCTGCGCAAGATTGAGCAGAGGACAGCCACCGCGTACAAACTCGGGCCGAACTAATCCTCGAACAATGCCGATCAAAGCGTCGATAGGATCCTTGCACTTCTGCAGAGGGCGCAACCACTGGCCGCGGTTGTCGGGACCGATGATCTCTTCGACGATGGCGTATCCCAGTACTTCCTTGCTGCTGAAGTGGTGGTACAACGCTCCCTTGGTGACTCTAGCGTTGGCCAGAATGGCGTTTAGTCCGGCGCTCTGGAACCCCGATCGGTACACCTCGCGAAAAGCCGCCTGTAGTAGGCGCTCTCGTGTGCGCTTCGGATTTCGTAACCTCGCGGTTCGCCGTTCCGTTTGCTTCGCCTTCTCTAGCATACCAACCAGTATGTATCTTAAACCTATTGCGATTGTCAAGAGGCTGGTGCAATTGCCGTCGAGCGGAAGAGACGTGCAGAAGGGAGAGATTCACCGAAGGGTTGCTAGTTCGAATCTAGCCCGGGGAGCCAACCTTTTCAATTGGTTGGTAAGCCGTCGCACTCGCCATTTCCTCGCTTTCTGGGCGCTGGGCTTAGGGACGACATCCGGGCCACTGCTTACCGGGGTGCTCCGGGCAGGCTCGCAGCAGTGGACTGCAAGCCCTTGCGCTCGAGAGGCTTCCAGGTCATGTCGCCACGCATGTATTGCCACAGACCCTGCAGCCGCCAGAACATGTGGATCTGACGGTAGGGAATATGTTCGAGGAAGCAGTAGCTGACCAGGCGCGCGACGTCCTGCCAATCGTTGTACCGCTTATAGGTGAGCTCTTCCTGCAAGACGGCTCCCATCGAGATCACTGTGGCGAAGGCGTACCCGAAAATCATGAACTGAATGAAAAATTCGCGGCTCAGCACGCCCAAGGCTGCCGCGAGTACGATTGTGAGAATCCCGCCGATCTCTATCACCGGCGCGATTAGCTCGAAAATCCAAAGGTACGGCAGAGCGATCCATCCGACGCGGCCGTAGCGCCGCCGGAAGAGCATGTCGCTATTGGGTAGGAGCGTATCCAGAAGGCCCTTCTGCCATCGGGCGCGCTGCCGGCCAAGTGACTTCAAATCCGACGGCGCTTCCGTCCAGCAAACGGGATCGGGCACGAACTTGATGCGGTACTCGACCTTCTTCTCGAGAAGATGCCGGTGCAACCGGGTCACCAAATCGAAGTCCTCGCCGATGGCCTTCGCGCGATAGCCTCCCACGGCTCGCACGAGATCGGTTCGAAACAGGCCGAACGCGCCGGAGATGACCATCATCATGTTCCCCTGGGCCCAGGCTTCGCGTCCGATGAGAAATGCGCGAAGGTACTCGATCACTTGAATCACTTCGATGCTCTTTCGCGGCAGCCGGACACGTGTGAGGTGGCCACCTCGGATTTCCGATCCATTCAGGATGCGAATGATGCCGCCGACTCCGACGACACGCTCGGGGTCCGCAAGGACGGGAATCATGATGCGCAGAAGAGCGTCGCGTTCGAGGACGGAATCGGAGTCCACGACGCAGACGTAGGGAGACGTGGCCGCGTTCAGACCCGCATTCACGGCGTCGGCCTTGCTGCCGGCCGCTTCTTTGTCGATCACCAGGAGGCGCGGGTCAGCGTCGCTGCGGTAGAGGCCGCGAACCGCGGCGCTCGGTACTTCCGGCACATACACCACGCGGACGGGCCTCAGCTTGAATTCGTCCTGCAACTCTGCGAGCGTGCGATCCTCTGATCCGTCATTGATCACGATGATTTCCAGCTCCGGATAATCGAGTTCCAGGAGATTCCGTATCGAAATGCGGATCGACTTTTCTTCGTTGTGGGCGGGAGCGAGCAGAGTGATCGGCGGCGCGAGCGGGGATTCCGTAATCCATCGGAGTCGGTAGCTGCCCACGCGGCGCTGGTGCGCGGCGCTGGTCTTCAAGGCGATAAGCAAAGCGATGAGGTATACCAGATTGCCGGCGAAGTAGTACCAAAACAGCGTGTAGTTGGCGAAATCCAGGACGTGGATCACTTTGGCGCCGCTGTCTGCAAGGTCTCCAGCGCCGGCGCGACCTGCATCCCGGGAAACTTGCCCACTCTCAAGATGGTGAGAAGTTCGTGAACCTCCGTACTCGAAAGCGATAGCGATTTTCGTATCTCCGCATCGAGCGTGTCCCGCAAGCCGGCATTCTCGAGAGCCGCCAGGAACGCATGCAGGCCGTAACGGTCCTGGGTCTTTGCCACTTGTACGAAGATCGACGCGAGCTCCGACTTGAAATCCACCAAGCCTTCCGCAGCGCGCATGCGGACCAGCCGATTCGAGTCCGTGAGAGCCTGGAGCAGGTGAGGCAGGGCCTTGGGATCGTAGAGGTTGCCCAAAGCCACCACCGCCCTCAGCCGCACGAACCACACGGTGTCGCGCGAGAGTTCGGCCAGAACTTCCAGGGCATGGCCCGGTTGAGCATTCGACATCGCGCGCGCGGCGGCGGCGCGGAGTTCGGGCAATTCGTCATCGGCAAGGCCGATCAGGTCCGCTCCCAGCGACGAACTCGCCACTTCACCCAGGACGCGCGCAAGCACCTCCCGCAGCTTAGGCGGGGCATGCAAATAGGGCAGCAAAATCTGCGGTTTCTCGCGGCAGCAGTTGATCAGCGCGTTTTGAAGCGGAAGAGCCGGTACGTTCAATCCGGATTCGGCCACCCATTGCAGGATCTCTTCGGCGGCTTCAGGCGATCCCAGCCTGCCGAGCCCGCGCAGGGCCGCATTGCGAGCTTCGGGATCGCGGTCTTGCAAGGCGTCAGCAAGTGCGGGAATGCCCTCGGGCGCCCTCGTTCGCCCCAGCGCCACCAGCGCGCTGCGGCGGCGCCAGCCCTTTAGCGTTCGCGCTTCAAAGATTCTCTTTTCGATCAAGCCAGCCGCGCGCAAGAAGCGCAGCAAACGCGCGGACTCGTCGGCGGGCGCCGCCTCGAAGGCGTCGAGCGCTATGTCTTCGATGATGCGGCGGTCGAACGAGTTCGTGCGCCATGATTCGAACGGGATCTCGCCCGAAATCAGGGCGTCCCATTGCTGGCGCAGCTCAAAAACCCGGCGGTCGCGCTTCCTGAAGTAGCGCATCCGATAGTTTCTACGAAGGAGGATGAAGGCCAACAAGACGAAATCGGCCGCAATGGCCCAGATGATCGCCTTGAACACAAGGGCGGAGGGCGCGAACTTATGAAAGAAATCAGAATCGAATGCCATAGGTAAATCCAAAGCTCGTTTCTGCGCGGTCTTGGGTCCTCTGCTGGAACGCAGCGTAGCCGGTCACGTCCTGGCGCCGCGTGAAACGAAAGCGAAGCCCGCCGCCATACGTTTGCGATGCAAAGCTGCCGATCTGATCCACTTCCGCGAAATCCTCCGTGCCGACGGCGTAGAAGACATTTCCCGAAAGCTCTCGTTGAGACCGGTGCGCGAGTGGAAACGCAAGGCGAGCCAAGCCGGAGGGCCTCCAGTCGGCGCCGGTATCGGAGAAATGGCTGCGCGCCTGGGTGAGGCCAAAGGTCCAGGTCCAATCCCGCGGAAGGTAGACGATGGCTGTTTCATTCACCGCCAGGATTCTTGCCGTGGTGTACCAATACCAGTGCTGGCCGTAAGCCAGTTCGATGCCCCGAATCGGCTGGCTCTCGCTGATTTTGAAGCCGTGATCGAGTTCGAAGAACGCTTCCGTTTCGGGTATCACTCCGTTGTCGTGACCTGTTGCGCCGCCAATCGTGAGCGCGCCCCATTTCGGCTGGTTCCTGGTTACGCTGCCGACGAAATTTTCGGCGTCGATGCCTCCTCGCTGGTAAAGACTCACAGCGGCGCTGGTGGTCCAGCGTCGTGTCCAGTTGGAAACCAGGCTCACCCACTGATCATTGTTGGCGGGCGCGAAAGAAAAGAGATCGCCGTCGAAGCCAAAACGCAGCTCCTGCTTTCCCTCGCCGCGAAGCGACGATAGGCCCGAGCGAGCGTCCTGGCTGCCGGGATCGAGCACGAGCGCTTTCTGGAATTCGAGGCGAGCGTCGCTGATGTCGCCATTGGCGCGAAATATCTGCGCCCGTGTGGCTCGCAGGTCGGCCCGCTTGGGATCGAGCTCCACCGCGCGATCGGCGGCTTTGAGTGCCTCCTGCATTCGGCCCTGCTGCATGTAAACGGTGGCCAAGCCGATCCAATTGTCGGGATCTTCTTTCTCGATTTTCAGAACCGCCTCGTACTCGTGCTCGGCATCCGTGAGTCTGCCAGCCCAGGTGAGAACTCGAGCGCGCCACGCGCGGATATCCATGTCGTCCGGTGAACGCGCGAGCTCCTGATCGATAATGCGCAAGGCATCAGCCCAATCGTGAGCGTCGGCGTCCTTTTGAACCTGCGCCTGCCAAGATTGTTCGCTTTGCTGCGCC
>Ga0074044_10004356_pt1 | contig 11757 bp, 8 predicted proteins | sample BogForMeECP23OM1_FD_94443 | JGI IMG/M metagenome (GOLD analysis project Ga0074044, IMG submission 94443) | Bog forest soil microbial communities from Calvert Island, British Columbia, Canada - Bog Forest MetaG ECP23OM1 | ecosystem: Environmental > Terrestrial > Soil > Wetlands ...
CTGCTGCTGCGCAGGGGTCAGAATGTTGGTGTACCGACCGCGGCTTTCGTGGACGCCATGGTTGCCGAGGTAGCCCACGTCCAGGATCATCTGGCCGGGCAGTTCCCTCTGGATGTCGAAGTGCCAGTCGAACACCTGCGGGTTCTTGTAGTCCAGAATTGCCTGCCGAAAGCCTAGCGGGGTAATCGGAGTTGCCCCCACGACCCCAGCCGCGGGGTTGTCCACGGGCGCGTTGGAAATGCCGATGGAAGACGTGAGAAACGGTGCATAGTCCGCCTCCGAGAAAGTGATCGCCGCGATCGCCTCGCGCCCCTGGATCACGGCGAAGCCGGCGCGAATGGCCATCTTGCCCGAACCGGTGGGATCCCAGGAAAATCCCAGACGCGGTCCAAACCCGCCATAATTGGTGTTGGAAAAACCTCGGGGCAGGCAGTGGAACAGCGCCTTGTCCTGCGCACTGTTGAGAACGGAGGCAAACACCCGGCCGTTGGCATCGGGGGTGAAGCCGCACCCGGGAAGGACGACGCCATTGTAAAGGTTGCCTGAACCCGCCACAATGGTGCCATTGGGGTTAACGGTGGGTTCCTGGGTTGGATCGAAATAGGCCGGGTCCCAAGCAGTCATGGCATTGTACTGTGAGTACCAAGGAGGAAAGATGGAATAGCGCAACCCGTAATCCACCGTCAGGTTGGGCCGCACTTTCCAGCTATCCTGCGCGTAGAACTCGTAGTTACGATAGAGGTAGGAGTCGTAAGGGGCGACGGATGTTTCGCCGTAACTGTCAGCATTACCCAACAGCATGTCCGCCAGTCCGTTGCCCGTGGTCAAGGTATTGGAAGTCGCAGCGGTGAAACTAAAGCTCCCGTTGGTAGCGGCGCGGTTGTACAAATGGGTTCCGCCATTTTCGACGTATGCCCCAAACTTCAGGGTGTGATGTCCTTTAACTTTGGTGAAGTTATCAAAGTAGTGAAAGCTCGGCTTCCCTGTGCCGGTCGGCACTCCGCCTGCGCTAATACTGTACACACCCGTTAACCCCAACGAGGGAACCACGTTCCCGACATTGACGTTGCCTGGAATCACCGAGGGAATGTTAATACCGTACTGGCTGCGTGTAGTGTAATTTGGGTACGCGCTGCTAAGGCTCGAAAAGGCAGAATAACCAAACAAAACCTCGTTGACTGTGCTGGGGCTAATCGTGGTTACGAGTTGAACTTGGCCGCTGTGAGCGGGGGTGGCGGAGGCACCCCCTTGCGAGGTCATTGCGGTCGCTCCGCAACATGCGATAGTATACGGCGGGGTGTCGGTGACCTGATTGTCGTAAATGTCATGCGCGGACAACGTCCACCGCGGCGCGATGACCCAGTCGATGCGCGCCATGGTTTCGGAGCGGATAGTTGGCGCGCTGACGTTCGAGAAGAAATTGCCTCCGGGGCCTGTGTAGTTGGGTAGCGGGTAGATATTGGCCAGCTTTGGGCCGTTGACGCTCATGCGGTTGGCGGGGATAACGTTTCCCGGAAACGGCTGTCCCGTGGTTGGATCCTTCGGAATCTTCAGGGTTGAGCTGCTGAAGTTGCCGGTCCGCTCTTGGGCCGTGGGCACGATCCCAACTCCGCTAGAGGGTGATAGCACCCGGCGGTATTCTTGCCCAACGAAGAAGAACAGCTTGCTCTTGTCCGTGTTCCACTTCCCTGGGATGTACACGGGGCCTCCCAGCGTCCACCCGTAGTCGTTGAAGCGGTAGGGGGGTTCTTGGACCAAGTAACTCTGGAATGTCGAGCGTGCGTTCAGCTTGTCGTTGCGAACAAATTCGTAGGCGTCCCCGTGGAAGGCGCGGGAGCCACTCTTAGTAACGGCGTTCATCTGTGCACCGGCGCTACGTCCGTTCTCGGCCGAGTACGCGGACAGGGAGACTTTGAATTCCTGAACAAAGTCGGGCGAGATGGTATTGTTCCAGAGAATCAAGGTATCATTCTGCATGTTGCTCAGCCCGTCGATGGTCATGAAGTTGTAATGCTTCCTCAGGCCGTTTACAAAAAACCCACCAAAACTCGTGCTTGTACCTCGGTCATCGATAACGCCGTTGCGGTAAATCACGCTGGGAAGCAAACCTGACAGACTCAGGACATTTCGCCCGAGGATGGGAAACTCTGTGAGTTGGACTTTTTGGAGCAGCCGGCTGACGTCAGTGGAGCCTGTCTGCACTTCCTCCAACTTGGCAGTGACCTCCACAGTTTGTGAGACATTCCCGACCTCGAGTTTGGCGTCAACCGCCAAAGCCGCGGCCGAATCGAGGACAATCCCCGTTTTAACATAAGTTTTGAAGCCTTTTGCTTCGACGGTAAGTTGATACGTCCCGCCGGGCAGGTCCGGCACGACATAGAACCCCGAGGTGTCAGCGGACGTAGTGCGCTTGAGCGCCATACTGGGTATTTCCAGCCGGACGGTTGCACCTGGCACGACGGCGCCGCTGGCATCCCGCACAAAGCCCGAAATCTGGCTGCGGGAGTATTGGGCAGCGGTGGGCACAGCCAAGATGGCCGTGCTCAGAAACAACAGGGCGAGGCAGCATTTCATTCTTTTCATTCTTCTTTACCTCCTGAGGCAGTCGGGCGTAACTGCTGCTCCCACTTATTAGATGCGGTGACAAAAGTCAAGCCTTTTGCGGTGCTTTTACCGTTAAAGCAGCGTATAATCTCCTTGCCGAGGATCCCGAAATCACTCTCTCTCTTGAAGATATTGGCACCTCGCGCGTTGGGGCCCAAGCCACCGATCGAAAGCCGGAACTGGTGGGTCACTGGGCAAATGATGAAGCTAAGAGTCCTCGACGGAGCTGGTAGCTATGTCGAAGGAAATAAGCCAAGAGGATAGAAAATCCGCCCTTCAGGACCTTCTCTCCTACCCCCCTATTGTGGAAAGTCCCGCATTGCGTCATTTCCTTGAGTTCATGGGAGAGAAGGCGCTTAAAGGCGAAGCCGAACATCTCAAAGAGTATGTAATTGCCACCCAAGTTTTCAAGAAATCGAAGAGTTTCGACCCCCGCATGGATCCCATCGTGCGCGTGCATGCTTGTCACCTGCGCGAGAAGGTCGACCAGTACTACCAAGGCCTGGGGCACACGGACGCTGTGCGGATAGAAATCCCCAAGGGAAGCTATTTGCTCCGGTTCTCTCGGAGGCGCTCGCGGCTGCGGGTACCGGAATCGGCTTTTCGGTGGGTTTCGCTGGCCTTGCTTGCGCTGTTGCTTGTGCAAACCGCCCTTTGGGTACGCTCCCTGCGCCTTCAGCGGGAGGGGTCGCAGTCCAAGCAGGACCTTCCCGAGAGTCCGCTACTGACGCCATTCTTGAACGGGCCTTCTCCAGCCGTGGTGGCTTTCAGCAACGATTTCTTCCTCAAAGACCGAGATGGAAACCTGCTCCGTCTGAAGGCGGAGGAAAAACTGGACCTTGCCAGCCGCATGCAGGTCAAGCCCGAGGACTTACTGGTGTCAAACTCTTTACGGGGTGGCGGGCCATTCTACCTGGACGCTGATTACACCGGCACGGGCGACGCCATGTGCGTCCACCTTTTGACCCGCTACTTCGCGCAACGGGGCAAGACCCTGGAATTTTACTCTTCGAGCATTTTCAACCTTCAAGGACTGCGGGACAGAAACGTGATATTTCTCGGGTCGCCACGGGAGAATATTATTTTGAATAAGATGAACGTGGCCCTCGACATGCAATTCGTGCGGCGGAACAATCCTGCTAACCGGCCGTTTATGGCGATCGAGAACCTTCAGCCCCGTGCCGGCGAACAACGCCTCTATGAAGCCCATTTATCTCCAGCCACCGGTGAGCCGGAAGAAGTGTACGCTCTGATCAGTTACTTGCCCGGACTGGCCGCCGACTCGCACCTTCTGATTTTGGCGGGCGAGAGCACGGCCGGAACCCAGTGCGCTTGCGAGTATGCCGTGGATGGCAGGGTGAAGCGGGAGCTTCCGGCAGCATGGTACAAATCCGGCCAATTGCCCCCCGTCTACCAAGTCCTCCTCAAAACCTCGGTTCGAGATTTCGGCCCGATTCACACCGAGTACGTGACCTACCATGTTGGCACGCAACACGATTTAGCCACGTCAACCTTCCCAAAACCCTAGGCGAACTCCGCTTCGACGACGTCGACTTGTTCAATACCAATGTGGAGGGTGTGGTCTTCAGCGAGTACCCTGTCTTTGCGGCCGTGGCTATGGACGTCGAGGGGCACAAGCACCTGCTGGGGTTGTTTGGTGAGGAGACAGCGGCAATAGGTGCGGTGATTAATGTAGAGGAAGAGGTTCTGAAAACACGGTGCTGAGAAATAGAAGGGAAATTGCCGACGTCAACGGAAGGGCTCAGCCCAGCACAGGGCGAAGACGGGAAAAGAGCTGACCTTCAATGGTCTGATACGTTGTCGCAATCCATGAACTACTCATAACATAAATCAAGTTTTCAACCTATGCCGCTGTGCCTTCCTGGAAAAACCCTTAGTCACGGGCTATGCGGAAACACAAAGTCGCAAAGACACAACGAGCACTATTCCTCGCGGCCGTTTTCTCTCCTTACGGCACAATCGGCACGATCAGGGCCGAGGCGTGATCGCGGTCGTGGTATATGAGGTTGGTAGCCTTTACCATGCGCGTGCCGCTTTCCGGGTCCTGTCCAGTATTCAGGTTTCGGTCAAAATGTGGGAAGTTGCTACTCGAGACCTCCAAGCGCAGCTTATGACCTGCCATGAACACGTTGGAAGTCGACCAGAGATCGAGCGTGAGCTTATAGACCTCGCCCGGATTCAGAAACTCCCCTTTTTCCATCGAATGCCGATACCGCGCGCGCAGAATTCCTTCGGTCAGATTCTCTGCGTAACCGTTTGGCCAAACGTCGACCAACTTGCCCGTAAAGTCCGTATCCACGGCCGAGGAACTCACGTAAAGCTCCACGCTGATCGGCCCGGTAACCTCCGTGTCATGATGGAAGGTGGGAGCGGTATAAACCAGCACGTCCTCACGGTTTTCCACCGGTCGTTGGTCGACAGGACCGGGAGGCCCTTGCATTGAGATAGGCCCGCCGTGAGTCGGCGCCGGGTCCTCGGGATCATAAACGTACTTGTCCGCTGCCTCACTCACAGGGGGGGTGGTGCTCAGCGTGCCGTCGCCGCTCAGGGTATTCGCTTTGCCGGCGGAGTGGAGGTAATAACGTGTTGGGTTGGCGCGCGCCAGTGGCCAACTGTCTTCCGCGCGCCAGACATTTTTGCCCATGACGAAAATCTTCACCGGCTTCTCGCTCGCCATACCATTATCAATACCCTTCAGCAAGTAGTCGTACCAGCGAAGGTGGAGGGCGTTCATATCCAGGACAGAATCTTTGCCGAAATCGATTTCGCCGATTATTGGCCCGGCGCCCGCGTGGCCGCCGACAATCATTATCAACCGCTGGTTATTCCGGGCAGTTTCGTTGCCACCGTGAGCCTTGATGCCCTGATAATTTTTCAGGGTGCCGTCCTGGAAAATGTCATACCAGGCGCCAAGATGGATTGCCGGGACCTGGATTTTCGCGAAGTGCTCTTCGATTGACCATTGTTTCCAGTAGTCGTCATAACGGGGATGTGCGAGCCAGTCGAGGTAATAATCTGCCAGGCCCGAGGGCGTGCCAGTTACCAGTAATGGGTAATCGGCGAGTGGCAGTACCATCTGCCAGGGTGTCCGGTGGGGCTCCTTGGACACACGGCGGTCGAGGGTGTTCATCGCGAGGGCGGACGTCCATACCTGGTCAAACAACTGGGTAAGCGCTCCCCCCTGATAGGTCCAGTTTTCATGATAATTGGAGCCAGTGGCAAAGGGTGTGATTCCGGCGAGGTGCGGCGGGGCGGCGATGGCCGCGAGCATCTGCGTGGCTCCCACGTAGGACCCGCCCACCATGCCGACCTTACCGTTGGAATAAGGGAGCGCCGCGGCCCACTCCACCGTATCATAGCCGTCCGGCGATTCGTACTTGAAGGGGTACCAATCGCCGCCGGAAGTGTAGCGGCCGCGGCAGTCCTGAATAATGTAGACGTAGCCACGGGCGGCGGCCTGCAATCCGAACCTGACACCCATGTGTTTGTCATAGGGTGTCCGCTCCAGGAGCACAGGAAACTTTCCCTCGGCCTTGGGACGGTAAACGTCCGCATGCAAGATTATGCCATCGCGAGTTTTCATGGTGGTATCGTTCTCGATGGTGACTTCGTATTGTTCTCGAGCTGAGACATTCGCCGCCAGCACGAGCGCAACAACGATCACAGCGAGGGACAACCGGTAAGAGCGCATCATTTACCTCCCGAGAGTGAACTTCGGCAGTGTTTTATGAGTATGAGTAATACGTTGTCAAGGCCAATCACCAGATCAGAGCGCGCCACGATCGATTCGGCCGCGTCAACCTGCGACACCATCCTCCGTTCAATCTCGATCGCTTGCAGGGTGGCCATCTTCATATCCCTCATGCATTTTATCCTTTTGCGATTCCGGAACCCTATCCCTGAATTCGAATCTTCTCTGGGAGTTGAAACATGAACCGTCGAGGTTTCTTGGCGACAGGATCAGTTCCCATTGCGAGTGCTTTAAATCCTCTTCTAGCGCGAATGGATTCCATCACCATTCGCGCCCAATTGACCCCGTCAGCGGACAGCGGGCCACAAGCCGTAACACCTTGGGGCCTCGTCAGCCAGCGGATTGCCAGTGATGTGAGAATTTCTCCCGACGGCGGCCAAGTGGCGTTTGTTGTTTCCGAAATCGTCTCCTCTGAAAGAGTCCCACCAACCCGTAGGTCAAATATCTGGATGACCTCCATCGAGGGCAGTGAGCCCATTCGTGCGTTACCAGCCACCTTTAAGAATGGTCATTCTCCTCGGTGGTCGCCTGATCGAAAAAAATAAACCTTCATCTCAAGGAATGGCGGAGTAGGAGCACAATTGTACTTGTTCGGAGTCCACGATCAGAGAACCGAACGACTCACATCTTTTCCGGGCGACATCTCGACCTTCAAATGGTCGCCCGATGGGAGCATGATTGCCTTTCTAGCGACGGACCAGCCGACTCAGGAAGAGACAAGACGCGGCACTCTTCACGAAGACGCCATCCCTGTTGACCGCAACTACCGATGCTCCCGCCTGCGGGTGTTGACCCTCGCCGGCCATCAGTTGCGGCAAGTAACTCCACGGGACAAGTCGGTGACTGACTTTGATTGGTCGCCCGACGGGAGCAGGTTCGTCATCGTCATTGCTCCCACACCTCGCCGCGACGACTACTTTTTCCATTCCTCACTCGCAGTTATCTCGCGCCTGACGGGCGAAGAAATCTACACCCTAAATGATAGGCTGATCAGCCGCTTTGGCCCTGCTCCCAAGTGGTCCCCGGATGGCCGCACGATTGCCTTTGCGGTGCAGACGCCGAGTAAGTTAACCGCCTGGCTCACGCTCATTCCGAGTGGCGGGGGCCCTCTCCGCTACCTGTTACGGGATTATCAGGGAAACGTGTGGGAATGGGAATGGGCGCCCGATTCCAAACGCCTTATCGCCGAAGGTATCGAAGGGACACAGGCAAAGCTCCTCCAAATTGATACTGCTACCGAGACTTTCACTGAGGTCGCGACTCTCTCTGCTCCCGCCTCCGATTTCAGCATCAGCCGGGATGGACGGGCCATTGCCTTTCTGGGAGAGACTGCCCATACTCCTGGTGATGTGTGGATCGTGCAACTCGGAGGCTTGCCGCGGCGCATCACTAACTTGAATCCACAATTCTCCTCTCTTCGCCTGGGGGAGGTTACGGAAGTTTCGTGGAAGAACAAGAATGATGGCAAGACGCTGTACGGCGTTCTGATCAAGCCGCCGGGATGGGCGTCAAATCGCGCGTGCCCGACAGTTATGCAAATTCATGGCGGTCCCCAACAGGCGTGGGGGAGCGGATGGCAAGGGTCCTGGGCTGCATGGGGGCAGTTCCTTGCCTCGAATGGGTATGCTGTCTTTCTTCCGAATCCCCGAGGCTCCACGGGCCAGGGGTGGCAATTCGCGGAACTTGCTGACTTTGGGCAAATGGATTTTCAAGATGTAATGGACGGGCTCAATAACCTGATTCACCAGGGAATAGCCGACCCTAATGCTCTCGGGCTCGGCGGCTGGAGCTACGGCGGGTTTCTAACCACCTGGGCGGTCACCCACACGGATCAATTCAAAGCCGCAGTAGTTCATGGAGCAATCTCTGACGTCTTCACCTGGGCGCTCACTTTGGACGTCCCCAGTTATCTTCCCTTGGTCTTGGGCGAACCTCTGGGCCATCGCGCCGCTTACGACCAGCGCTCGCCGCTGACGTTCCTGCAAAATGCCAAGACGCCCATGCTGGTGTCCCATGGTCAGAATGACCCCACTGTGCCGGTGGACCAAGGACGAGGGATATTCCAGGGGCTGAATATGTTGGGAGTTGAAACTGAACTGCTGATTTTTCCACGAGAGGGACACGCGATTATGGAGCCCGCTCATCAAATCGAATTCCTTACCGCTCTACTGGCATGGTTTCGAAAATACTTAAACCCGATTCCTTAGTAGAAGATTTGTCGCTGAGAAGGAACCCTGCATACTCAGCGGCTTGGAAGAGAGAGGCGGTCGTCTAAAATGAGAATGAAGGATAAGAGGTCTCAATTCTGCGTGGCGGCCATCTTAGCGTGCGGACTTCTTTGCGGTCCAAAATCCAAGGCCGAGGATCAGCAACCGAACAAAAAAGATGAGGTGCGTGCGGGGGCTCCGGCCAGCGGTTTGACAAGTCCTCAAATTATCTTTGAGACCAGAATCCTCAAGGGCAGCTTTCGGTTCTTTGACGAGGAAGGCCAGAAAAAAGGGCTGGCGGGTGCTGATTTCCAAGGGGGGGACGTGTGTTTACAAACCGTTGGGTGTTCCCACGGTGAACTCGACGCGCCCGAACTGTTTGTTTTTGCCGGAGTGGTTTCTTCGACCCGGAGGTCCGCGCGACGGCAGTCTCTGGCGTGAGGCCTTCTTTGTGAAGCCTGAGAAAATCCCTCACGGAGTACGAATCCGTTACCCGGATGAAGCCCTGGCAAAGTCCGGGGTTCACTGCACGCTGGATTACACTGTCAAAGGCGATATGATCGGTTTAGATGGTTATTTTGAAGCGACGCGCAGTCAGACGAACATCGAGGTGCTCATCGCATCGTATCTTCCCAACCGGCTGAACGCCACCTATGCTCCCGCCGGGCATGATTCCGACATCACTTGGAAACCGATCACTTCTCGCGTCGAGATTTGGAAGAGCGCCTTCTGGATCTGCGTTTCCCCCGAAGTCCGCGGTTGGCGCCGCGACGGGCGCGTTGGCGATGCGAAAGAGTTAGGTGACTGGAGCCTGGTGTACGATGCCGAATAGCCATATGCAGCGCCCATCCTTGTGGACATCGAGGAAGCCAGCGGATTAGCGGCTATCCTATTCGTCGATGATAACTGTACCGTCTTAATGGGGCAGTATCATCTGAACGATACTGCCCACGACTTTGCGTGGGGGTGGCGCTCCTTGTCCCCTGGGCAGAAGATTCATGGGCGTGCAGTCTTGTGGATAACTCAGCTCCAGGGGTCCCAGAGTGACCGGATGGCGCACGTCTACAAAAAGTATCTTGCGTGGCGGAATTCCTGGGCGAAATGAAAAAGGTGAGAGAAGGCAGCACCTGTGACGCAAGGAAATCGGTGTCCGGCAGTTCTTCCGAGCCGATTTGATAACACGGGTAATGACCTGAGCGCGCCAAGGGTTCATGGGGAGGTTAATCATGAGAGGTCGAAAAGGAATAATCACCCCAGGTCAATCGCGGAGGGTATTCCTGAAAACGATGGGCGCAGGTGTGCCAAGTCTCACGCTGCTGGGTGCAGGGGGGCGAGGCGGTTCTGCCATGGCGCCTGCCCGTGCCGAAGAGACGCGTGTAAAGGAGGGAGGCGATCCCACTTACCAACACTTGACCTTTGATGAGGTGGCGCGGACGCAGCACGAAGTACGCTATGAGGAGGTGGCGGATGCCTACGGAGGTCCGATGTCACGGGCGCCCGTGGTAAGTGTAAAAGCGCATCCGGAGGTGGTGTGGGTGCGGCCGGACATGGGGATCGGGATGATCGCCAACCCGATGGCGTTGGGGATGGGGGACCCTCCCGCGCTGGTTCGTTGGCGTGACGTGGAGCGGTCCTTGCTCAAAGGGTATCTGCCCATCGTGACAAGTCGTCACCACGTTGGCGATTTGATGTTCGAGCAGGTGTCATACGCAACTTTGCTCGACGGCGGGGAAGTGAAGACCGGGCATGAGAAGCAAGTGGCCATTCTGCGCATGAGCGTGACCAATACGAGCTTCACCGAGCGGCTCCACGCGACGTGGTGGGCCTTCGTCCCTGCGGCTGTCACCACCACCGATGGCCCGCCATATTTTTGGAGCTATAACCTCTTTGAAGTCAAGGGATCGTTGCCCGCGGCGCAGGAAGAAGCTCTCAGAGAACCAGACGACATCCTGCGCGACGGCCCAACGCTGCTGGGGGTCCATGCGGAAGGCCCAGGAGTAAAGGTGACACCCTACGAGAAAGCCGTGCGCTTTGAGATGGATCTACTGCCCGGGCAAAAGAAGAGCGCGTATCTGAAATTGAGCACCAACAAGCAAGGGCTCACGACGGATGAAATAGAAAGGTTGCGGCAGGTCGACTTTTTTTCGGCGCGGGATCAGCGCGCGCTGGAATTGGAAGCGATATTGGCCAAGGGGGCGAAGATCCGAGTGCCGGAGCAGATCGTCAACGACATTTATAGGGCACAGATTTTATACAACCAAACCCAGATGGTGCAGGCGGCCGACCGGGCTTATTACGTTCCGGTCCAAGGGTCGAACGGGGTCTGGCCCTGGGAGCAGATGAAGCAACTTACGGCGTTGGATGCCTGTGGGTACCACGAGGACGTGCAGAAGTCCCTGGGGTATTTCCTCAAGCTTCAAGGCCGACGCCCTCCCAACGCGAAGGTAAAGAGTTTCGAAGGGGTGTTTCCTTCATCCGGGACGTTTGAGGAAAGCGGATGGGAGCAGGACAGCGCGTCGACCATCTACGGGCTGATGGCCCAGCGGATGCGGGGGAAGGAAGGGATCTTTCCGAATTGGGTTAGCAATACGGGCTCCGCACTGCGGGCTTTTGCGGAGCATTACTTCTACACGAGAGATCGGCGGTGGCTGCAAAGCCTCGCGCCGGCGATGGTCAAAGCCTGTGATTGGATCATCGAGACGCGGCAAACGACGAAGGAGAAGGACGTGCGGGGGCAGAAGGTGCTTCAGTATGGTTTAATGCCGGCGGGCCAGCCCTACGATACTGAGGCAGGCCAAGGGCCTGATTATTATTATTGTATGACCGACGGGTATACCTACCAAGGGTTTAAACGGATGGCCGAGGCCTTGGTCGACGCCCAGCACCCCGAGGGAACGCGACTCCGGCGAGAGGCCGATAGCTATGGGCAAGACATTCTGGAAGCCATGCGCCGAGTTAGAAGGAGTGATCCAAATCTGCCGCCCTACCCGGAGAGACTGCGGGGTCCGGACGGCTGGGGGAGCCTTGGCTCTGGGGAACTTTCGCTGATTGACGCCGGACTATTGGCCCCCGAGGATCCGGTTTTTGACCAGATTGAAAGCTTCATGAAGAGCCATTTCAATTACAACGTTTTGGGCTTGAGCGGGCGATGCCACGCCGACGATCCCCATGTGC
>Ga0074044_10004357_pt1 | contig 11752 bp, 10 predicted proteins | sample BogForMeECP23OM1_FD_94443 | JGI IMG/M metagenome (GOLD analysis project Ga0074044, IMG submission 94443) | Bog forest soil microbial communities from Calvert Island, British Columbia, Canada - Bog Forest MetaG ECP23OM1 | ecosystem: Environmental > Terrestrial > Soil > Wetlands ...
ATGCACGTTGCGTCTTGAACGCCGGTTAATCCCTGGAGAAAAACCCCAAGACTCAGTTACGGAACTGAGGGAGATCATAGCCCAGTGTTCAAAGCGCGATCGCAAACTGAAGGCTACTGTTAAGCTAATTCATTACGCTGAATCGATAGATGTCAAGCGTGCTCGCCACATCTCATTGCTGGAGCAAGAATTGAAGCATGCGGGAATTAGGGCAAGAATCGTAGGAGTTCCCTATTGGACGGATGCAGCAATCTTGGTGAACCGAGCTAAGATCCCAACCTGCCTCTTCGGTCCAGGAAACATCGAGAACGCCCATAGTCCGGACGAATTCGTCAAAATCCAAGAAGTAATCAACTCGATTCCGGTTTACGTGAAGACCGCTCAACGTTATTGCGGATATATTTGACTCGTTTCGAGATGCGGAGATGACGGTACCGATAAATACGGGGTTCGGATCGGTGCTTAGCGGAAGGCTGAATGTTGAGTTCAGTTTTTGATGCGGTAGTTATAGGCGGTGGACATAACGGATTAGTCACGAGCGCATACCTTGCTCGTGCTGGACTGAGGGTTGCTGTTCTGGAGCGTAGAGGCATTATTGGAGGCGCTGCGATCACCGAGGAAATTTTTCCAGGTTTCCGTGTCAGTAGATTATCCTATGCTTACAGTCTGTTCCTTCCACGCATTGTTCGAGAATTAGAACTTGAGAAAAACGGTTTACAATTATTATCTTACGATCCGGACTTGTTCGTGCCATTTCCTGACGGACGATACATGTTCGTTTGGAATGATAATCAAAAAACGGCAAAGGAAATCGAGAAGTTTTCAACACATGACGCGAAGGCGTACTTTGATTATCTTGAGTTCTGGAAAAATATGGCGTGGCTTCTTGGCCCTGCTGGCGAGGCGCCTCCTCCGCCGCTTAAGGAGTTCGCGGGAATGTTTGACACTCCCGAAGCGCAGAGTCTACTTCGGTACCTGATGTTCTCAAGCGCCAAAGAAATTCTTGATGAGTATTTCGAGTCGGATGAAGTGAAAGCGGTGTTCGCTCCTCGCGGACTTATCGGTACAATGGTTGGAGCGATGACGCCTGGTAGCGGATACGTGTTGGGTCATCATGTGATCGGTGGGTCGACGGGGGAGCAGGGTAAGTGGGGTTACTTGAAGGGCGGAATGGGCGGATTATCTAATGCTATAGCTAAGTCTGCTCAACACCTCGGCGTGAGCATTCTAACGAACACTCAGGTAACTAAGATACTAGTCAGGGACAAGCGTGCGGCAGGTGTTCAGTTATCTGACGGTAAAAAGATCGAAGCTAAAGTTGTCGCGTCGAACGCTGATCCGAAACAAACTTTTCTGAAACTTATTGGTGAAGAACACTTCGAACATGATTTCATTCAGAATGTGAAGAAAATTAAGGACCAAGGGTGTGTAGTAAAAGTAAATGCGGCAATGAAGGAGCTGCCAAATTTCACAGCCGTACCTGGCACTCCTGGTCCTCAACACAAGGGGATTACCGGCATTGGGCCATCGGTTGATTACTTGGAGCAAGCATTTGATGATGCCAAGTATGGTCGACCTTCCAAGAAACCAATGTTGAGGGTAACCTTCCACTCTGTCACGGATCCTGACCTGGCGCCTCCAGGTAAGCATACTATGTCGATCTTTGCTCAGTACTTCCCCTATGATCTTGCGAAGGGTTCATGGGATGAAATTCGTGATGAAATTGGAGAGAGTATTATCGACACACTATCTGAGTACGCGCCTAACGTTAAGAAATCCATTTTGAACATGGAGGTTCTAACTCCGCTAGACCTTGAGCGGATGTTTTCCTTACCCAAAGGCAACATCTTCCACATGGAGATAACGCCCGATCAAATGCTCTCCTTCCGACCAGTGCCCGGTTGGGCAAATTATCGCACTCCAATTCAGGGATTATACCTATGTGGGTCGGGTGCGCATCCAGGCGGAGGAGTACTGGGAACCCCCGGCTTTAACGCATCTCAAGCGATACTTGCCGATCTCAAACTAAGCAAGTAATGCGACGTCCGTTACTCGTGTAGCTGTCTTACCGAGTTGCGCAAAACGCCTACATTGTCGATTGAAATTTCCACCAAATCATCCTGCTTGAGGGCGAATTCATCGGGAGGCACTATGCCTGTTCCAGTCATACATGCCGAGCCAGCTGGAACGGGATTGTCTCGTGTGAGGAACTCTAAGAGTTCGGGAATCTTTCGCTTCATTAGCCCCGTCTTTGTTTCGCCCTGAAAAACGGTAGAACCGTTTGTCTTTACGATAAGCCTGATTGTTAAATCTTCCAAATTTCCTATCGACGAAGGTGTTACTAGCACGGGTCCGAGTGAACAACTCGCATCATAGATCTTGGATTGTGGTAGGTATAGCGGGTTTTCACCCTCGATGTCACGAGCCGTCATATCGCTTCCTATCGTGAATCCTAGAACTTGACGATCATTACCTAAGATGACGACTAGTTCTGGTTCAGGAACAGTCCATTTGGAGTCGCGACGGATGCAAACGTGATCATTGGGTCCGACACATCTATGGGGTGTCCCTTTGAAGAATACTTCGGGTCGAACAGCGTCGTAGACGTTATCGTATATGCCCTTTGCTGCTGTTTCGCTTTCTCTGGCAGTTTTGCTTCGAACATAAGTGACTCCGCAGGCCCATATTTCCGGGGGAATTATCGGCATGAGAAGACGCGGACTAACGGATTCAGCTGTGTCTAAGTCACGGAATTTATATTTGGGAAGATTTGCGAGATCATAATATTGGTTCAGGTAATCATACTCAGATAATTCTGATGTCTTAATTCTACCGATGAGATCGAGCGGATCCAATAATCCTAGGTCAAGTATGTTTTCCTGAATGACTAGGCCTAGATGGATGTAGTTTTCGTAGGCGAATCTGGCTAGTTTCAATGTACTCCTGTCTGTACAGGCACGTGGTTTAACGTTTTATGCTCAGCTGAATTGGGGCAATTGTGAGGCATTAAAGGGGCGGGACCATACCTGGGATTCGTGGGAAGGGTTGTACGTCCGCAACATGATCCACGCCGCATAGGTATGCGATGAACCTCTCGAGTCCTAACCCTGCACCTGCACATGGTTTCAATTTTCCGTCTTTGGCCAGATTGAGCAGGAAGGCGTAGTCGTCTTTCTTAACGCCATCTCTTTCGATCTTCTTCACGATCTTTGAATATTCAAATTCACGTTCGGCTCCGGAGAGAACTTCTCCGTAACCTTCGGGCATGAAGAGATCGTAGTTCCTCCAAGCTCCTGTAACTTCGTCTTGAAAGTCATAGAATTCTCGTGGGATGTCGGTCAACCAGAACGGATCAGATTCTTTCTCTGACGCCAACTGTTCCCAGTCTTTCCCGTACTTTTGTTCGAGATCTTTACGGGAATGAACTTTAAACGGAGTAGTAGGAATCCGCAGTTTGGTCTTTCGTAACTTCGAAACTTCGTCTTCTACGGCGCATATTGCGCTTTTCACTAAATCTTCGTAGAGCCTGAATACATCTTCCATTTTAGCACCGGATATTTCGGTTTCTAGTTGGGTGAACTCGTAAAGATGCCATCCAGAAGTTGCTCTTTTTCTGGTTTCGATGCGAATGTTCGGGGATATTATGAAGAACTTTTCTGGTCCTAGTGACGAGAGGACGAGTTTGTGAACGATCATACTTTGCATTGTCCTTACGGTCTCATCGTAAATGTCGATTTCTATTCTCTTCTCTATGCTCGCACCTGGGTCTGGCCATAGTGGATCGGTCGATTTAGCAAGGGTTACTGGAAGGATCCAGTCGAAGCCCTTGCGAACAAGTTCGGTGATCATTGCGTTCAGGGCTTTTGTTTGCACTTTGAGGATGGTTCGTTTTCTATCGCTGTCTATTCCATGGATCATTTGGGATGGATCTAGGGTTCCTTTTGTTTCTCTCATAGGAAAGGCCTGTTTTCCACACGGTAAGGGGGAGTGAAAGTTAAACTAATTGCATATTTTTTCGTAAATTTTGCAAGAAGCTCAAACTTTTAACGTCCAATATTGTAATAATTACATTATGTCTCTTGATTCGGGCGATGTGAAGATCCTAAGGATAGTCCAGGAGAATTGTAGGCTAACCGCGCGTCAGATCTCCGATAGGACGGGTTTGCCTGTCACTACAGTGTTTGCTAAGATCAAACGTGCCGAGAGGCTAGGATTAGTAAAGGGGTATAACGCCATTCTCGACGCTGCAAAACTCGGCGCTAGCACCACGGCGTTCATCTTTGCGTCTTTCGCTTACAAGAACGAAGAGAAGGCGGCGTCGCAACGCAATGTGGCTAAAGAGATTGGGGGATTTTCTGAGGTTCAAGAAGTGCATATAATATCAGGCGAATGGGATATTTTGATCAAAGTCAAGGTTAGGGATGTAGATTCTGTTGGCAAATTCGTTGTCGATAAGTTACGATTGGTTAGAGGCATTGAGAGAACATTGACGTGTCTGGTCTTTGAGTCAGAGAAAGAATCCACCGTGATTCCACTCTAGGATACGAGATTGTCTGCTCGGTTAGATGTTGAAGCGTTTCAGTGATTTTCGTCCAATAGTCGCTATTTCTTCGGCGTCGCGGTCCCAGTAGGCCGGTCGGAGCAATTCAAGACTTACGTAGTCGTCGTAGCCGACTTTCCTCACATGGGCGAGGAAGTTTTGTAGATCTATTGCTCCTTCTCCTGGGAAGAGTCGATTTGCGTCTGTCATATTCTCTCTGAGTCCTTTTTCGCAATCGTTCACATGTACCATGAAGATCTCCTCGCGGTCGAGTTTGGCTATCTCTGCAAAATCTTCTCCGGAAAGATACGAGTGAAAGCTGTCCAAGGTTAAACCGACGTTGCTCCTTTCTACGCGTCGCACGACTTCCACTCCATCTTTTAGGTTGTTGATGCTACAATTGTGCATTCCAAGGAATTCTAATCCGAGTCTGATTTCCTCGCCGCATACGTCCGACAGTTTCTCTAAACATTGCGCGGTTCTCTCGATGACGACCGCTTTACTCACGCCGCTCTGATTTGTAGCTGGCACTGGTAGGAGTAGATCACAGTTGAGTGTGGTTGCAAATGAGGAAAGTTTCTTCGTTCGAGTCAGGAGGTCTGAGAAATCTCTTTCGGTAAGCAAGTTGAAGTTTTCTGGTCCGTTTATGCTAGCAGTTTTCAGCCTCTCTTCTTCAATTTTGGTTCGGAGTTTCGTGGTTTCGTCGGTTTCTAGGATCGGGTCGATTTTGTCGACGGTAAACTCGATGGCCTCGAATCCTGTTCTTTTTGCTATGCTTAGGAATTTGTCAAACGGTGTCTTTCTCAGGGTATCTTGGTTGAGGCAGGGTTTCAAATTGTTCGACCTACAGAGGTAATTGTACCGGTTTGCCGATCTTAGCGGAACGATAGAGGGCTTCGATTATTTCTACGGTTTTGTAGCCGTCGTCAACTGTCACGGGAGGGGTCTTTTTCTCTATCAACGCGTCTACGAACAGTCGGTCTTCTTCTTCGACACCCCATGAGGTAGTGGGTGGAAGATAGTGAAATTCTTGGACTTGTGTTGGCAAGTCTAAGCCGAGGGTGTAGCTGATACGGTTGAGTTCTTCAGTTATGATGCAGGAATGGTCGCCTATGACTTCCACTCGTTCGAACGGTATTATCCAGGATGCGTGGCCGGAACTGAAGACAGGTACTTCTAAGCCAGACTGATGCTTTAGTGTTATCCAAAAATCATTTGGGATATTCGTATAGACGTTCGCTTCGGCTCTACAGTTTACTTCGACGACTTCTCCGAAGAGCCATCTTGCGAGATCGAACATGTGGATCGGTGTATCATATAGATGTCCCCCAGAAATTTTTGAGTCGGCTCCCCAGGCGGGGCGCTGTAATTCGCCTGTCACTAGTTTCATGATTACCATGTATGGTTTTATCTGCTTGGAGTCAATCAGTTCTTTCATTTTTTTGTAAACTAACGAGAATCGACGGTTGTGTCCGACTTGGAAGACGGTTCCTGTTTTCCTCACTCTTTCACTTATGTCGCGTGCGTGATCGAGTGTTATTACCATTGGTTTTTCGCAGAACACGTTTAGTTCTTTCGACAGAGCGTACTTCAAGGTGTCGTAGTGGAATACGTTTGGTGTGACGACGTAGATCGCGTCTAGTTTTTCCGAATCGATAAGATCCGTGTAGGTCTTATAGTGGGCACAGGAATACTTCTTAGCAGTTGATTCGGCTAGGGAAGTTATCAAATCTGCGACGCCAACAATCTTGACTCTGTGGTCTTTAGATAAGACGGACAGGTGATTTTGTGCTTGACCGCCTAATCCGACTATTCCAATTCTAACTTCACTCATGATGGTTTCACTTCAAGTGTGTGTTCTTGAGTCACTGCACGATGGAATATAACTGATATTTCTCTTCGCCGAGTCGGAAGGGAAGGGAGGGTTATGCGGTTTTCTGAACGAAATGGCATGCCACGAAACGTTGTGGAGAGATTTCTTCGAGAGCTGGATTCTGCTCTGAGCAAAAGGATTCTGCGTACGGGCATCGCGGGTTGAATCTGCATCCTGGAGGAGGAGTTATGGCGCTTGGCACTTCGCCTTTTATTTCAACTTGTAATAGGTTCTTCTTTGTTGGGTCAGGTATCGGAGCGGATGAGATTAGAGCGATCGTATAAGGGTGTCTTGGTTTTGTTATCACAGTCTTAGTGGGACCGTATTCGACAACATTCCCTGCATACATGACCGCAATATAATCGGACATATACTGGGCGACGGCTATGTTATGGGTTATCAGCATGTAGGACAGTTTGAATTCCTTTTGTAGGTCTAGGAGGAGTTTCAATATTTGAGCCTGAACTGAGGCGTCTAGTGCGCTGGTAGGTTCATCTAGAATTACAAGACTTGGCTGAGTTGAGATTGCACGGGCAATTGCGACACGTTGTTTTTGTCCCCCACTGAGTTGTCGCGGGAGTCTTTGTGCGTAATCTTCAGACAATCCGACTGCTTTGAGACTTCTCTTAACCGCTTCGTCGATTTCGTCTTTTTTCCAGCTCATGAGGCCACGTAATGGTTCTGCGATTGACTGCCCTACTTTCATGCGAGGGTCCAGTGATGATTCTGGATCCTGGAAAACCATCTGCATTTCTTTGTATAGTTCAGTTCTATCAATTCGTCCGCTCGAGATATCTCGACCAGAGAAGACGATTTTGCCGCCAGTTGGTGGCGTCATGAGAGCGACCGTTCGAGCTAGAGTGGTTTTACCACATCCAGATTCCCCTACTACGGCAACCGTCATGCCCTTGCGTATGGTAATTGATACTCCGTCTACTGCGCGAATGAATCTTTTTTCTTTGGAGAAAGGATTTAGTCCCTTACGAACAGGAAAATATTTTGTGACATTTTCCGTACTGAGAATTGTTTCACTACTCATACAAGAAACACGACACTGAGCGGTTATCTTCTTGTGATGTCAAGTGTGGTCGAGTGGTTGTGCATACGTCCATAGCGCGAGGGCATCTCGGAGCGAACTTGCATCCGGTGGGTGGATTTCTTAGGTCTGGGATTGTTCCGGCTATCGGCGTTAACTCTTCGGTGTCCTTGTATCCTGTCGGGACGCAAGCGAGCAATCCACTTGTGTAGGGGTGCAATGGCTTTGAGAATAGGCTGTATACGTCTGCGTTTTCAGCTATCTCTCCAGCATACATTACTATGACCCTGTCTGCTACCTGACTTGCAACTGCTAGGTCATGTGTCACCAACAGAATACTGGTCTCGACTTTGTGCATGAGTTCTTTCATTAATTTTAGCACCTGAGCTTGGGTCGTTACGTCTAAGGCGGTTGTAGGTTCATCCGCGATGAGCAGTGCGGGTTCCTGCGATAGGGCCATGGCGATCATAACTCTCTGTGTCATACCTCCTGAAAGCTCGAATGGGTAGCGATCGAGTACTTGTTCAGCGTCTGCAATTCTCACAAGTTTTAGGTAGTCGATTACTTCATTCTTCAGATCTGTTGGTATCTTGCGGCTGAGGCGAGGTAGTCGTGAGATCTTTTGGGTCTGTTTTGTGTATGTGTGTTGCATGAGATCGGAATGAACTTTATGGCCTTTTTTCCGAAGTTCTCGAATCATTATTGCTTCCGCTATCTGTTCTCCAACCTTGTAAACAGGGCTGAGGCTGGTTAATGGTTCTTGGAATATCATTGCGATCTCGGTGCCTCGGTATTCTCTAATTTTGTTGGAGTCGAGCTTGACAAGATCCTTACTTTTGTAGAGAACTGAACCGCTCGAAACGGTAGCGGTGGATCGAGGTAGGAGACCTATTATGGATAGGCCCAGCGTGGATTTTCCGCAACCTGATTCGCCGACTATTGCGAGCAGCTCGTTTGGATGAAGGTCGAGACTGACATTATCTAGTGCAGTAACGGTTCCGGAGCTTGTCGTGTATTTGACACTGAAACCTTCGATCGAGAGCAAATCCTCCAACTAACGTGCCTCCAGAGCGTCTCTTATTCCGTCTCCTAAAACACTGAATCCAATAACAATGACCGCAATGACTATTCCGGGGATAATGGGTAGCCAAGGGGCCGTGATGAGGTAATCTTGACTGTTACTGATCATTTCCCCTAAATCCGGCAGAGGCGGTCTAACCGAAAGGCCAAGGTAACTCAAACCCGCATAAACCAGTATGACTGTTCCAACATCTAGCGTAGCATAGACAAGCATGGTAATGGAAATGTTCGGGAGTACATGTTTGAAGAGTATTCCAAGCGTTCTTTGTCCTGCGAACTTGGCTGCCTCGATGAAGTTCTGATGCGCCACACGGAGAGACTCTCCTCTCGCCATACGTGCATACGGAGGCCACCAGATCACTATCATGGCGATCATCATATGCGTTAAGCCTGGTCCGAGCGCTACCGCGATCACCATAGCAATCACAAGAACAGGCAACGAGAAGATAACGTCAGTAAATCGCATCAGCAACTCGTCAAGCAGACCTCCTTTGAATCCGGCAAGTGATCCTAACAGAGCACCGACAATAATTGCTACGAAGACGACAGAGAAACTGACGGCTACATCATTTGGGACACTTGCTATAACACGACTGAACACGTCTCGGCCTAGGAAATCACAACCAAACAGATGATCCCAAGACGGCCCTGAAAGTGCCACACCAACGTTCTGCTGGATGGGGTTGTAGGGAGTAACTCTAATTCCCAGAAGGTCAAAGATAGTTACGATAATGCCTGTCAAAATGAATAATACAACGACAAAGAACCCAACAATACTCTCCGGGGTTTTCTTGAACATCGTTAATACTCGATCGAATGGTGTTGGATCAGACGTGCCTTGTGCGTTCTGTTTCAAAAAGTCAACCAAGCCTCACTTGTGGATCAACGACGGCATACAAAATGTCGGCTGCGAGATTGGATGCTACGATGACGATAGCGTACACGATTGTTGTACCTAGTATTCCCGGGTAATCTTGTCCATTCAACGCCTGTACAACGTAGCGTCCCATTCCGGGGTAAGAAAAGATGTTTTCAACGAAGATAGTGCCAGTAATGATCCAAGTGACAATAAGTGACGAAAGTGACACGATGGGAATAAGTGCGTGTCTAAGTCCGTGCTTGTAAAAAATCGTTCCTTCATCCAAGCCCTTTGCTCTTGCAGTCCGAATATAGTTCGCGTGCATTACTTCCAGCATCGAACTTCTTAGTACACGAGTTACAATTCCGAAGAAACAAATTGCAAGAGCCAAGCTAGGAAGAATTACGTGAATTATAGCGCTACCAAAGTATTGGAAGTTTCCTTCAAGTAGGCTGTCGATCATCGGTATACCAGTTATCCAAGTAGGCGGAGTCAAGTTAGGATCAAAAGCTCCGCCGCTCGGAAGAAGCCCAAAATGATAGGTGAAAATAATGAGTAAGACCAAGCCGACAAAGAATGGCGGGGAACCATAACCCGCCATGTAGGCTGCGCGGATCCCATTATCTATCGATGTGTGATTATACCTCGCCGAAGTGACGCCCAGTAATATTCCGACAATTAAGGTCATCATTATTGCGAAGAACGCGATTTGTAACGTGTACGGAAGAGTCTGCGAAATAACTTGCGCGACCGGGACAAAATTTCGTGATGGCGAATACCCTAAATTTCCTTGTGATAAATTAACGAGGTAATAGTAATACTGAACGTAGACCGGGTCGTTCAGATGATACTTCGCCGCGTAGGCAGCAGCGAGTTGAGGATGCAGGCCAGCTGCCTTTCCTAGCCATGAGTAGATTGGGTCGCCTCCCAAGCTGTGCGATAATACAAAAGTAATAGTCATTACACTCAAGAGTACGAAGATGGCGAAGATTCCTCGACGAAGTATGTATGTTGCTATGTTCAATTTGACTGTAACCTAGGTGGACATAGTCCCAACTATTGCACGCCGCGTACTTGCGAATTCATAAGACGAAAAAAAGAGTGGGCAGGGCGGCCCGTCTTATTCTAGCTGCCGCCTACGAATGTTACTGTGTTGAAGACTACCGTTGAACTTGTCGACGTGAACAGTGCGTCGAGTAAAGCGCTTTGTACTACGTTCTTATTGTAGGCAACCGAGCCGCCTCCGAACACTAACTTAACAGTGCCAAGCCAAATGTACGGTGCATCATTGTAGATTTGCTGCTGAGCCGCTGTGCAAAGCGTTTTGATCTGAGTCACATCGCCCGTTGACGTCCAAGCGTCCACACACTTCTGAACCGTAGGGTTCGCGTAAACCGCCCAATCATTCGAAGTCGTATGATAATTCGCAAATAACACCCATGCGTCAGCAGGAGTAGCTGCACCGGGAGCGAACGTTCCAGTTCCAAACCAGGTGAGTTGCGATATTGAATTAGCATCCGCAAGCGCAGCCTGATAGGAACTAGTGCCACCAGTATTCGGCAGAGCATACTCAGTCCCAGGCAAAATCTGAATGTTAACCGTAATACCAATCTGCGCTAGATCCGCCTGAACGATCTGTGCCGCTGAATTACAATACGTACAACCCGAAACAACATTGAACTGAAGCGGCTGCATCGTAGCCACATTAACACCCGACTGGGTCAGGTACCATTGCGCTAACGTTAGATTGTAACTGTATGGAGGTAGGTTTCCGAGATCATACCAATCCTTCTCAGCCGGGTATTCGGGACCAATCATCTGACCCAACTGCCCAAAGAACACACGTTGGGAAATGTCGGTTATGTTGACCGCATGCTCAATCGCTAAACGGAAGTCGGTAATGTTAGTGGGGAACCTATGCGTATTCATAGCGATACCAACAAACACCATAGACGCACCAGGCATCACCAAGTAACCATACTTATCCGGATTAGCGAGTATGAGAGGCCAGTTTTGTTGTTGAATCGCAGCAATCTGCGCCTGCCCAGATGAAAGATCCGTATACCGCGCTACGTCGTCCGATTTGGCGTTGATGATCACATTCTTAACATGACCAGGATCAATGTATGGATTCGCCTGAATCTCAGCTGCCGTGAGGCTTTTACCCCAATATGTTGGGTTTTGAGTAAACTCCACATACGAACCCTCAGAAACCGTCGTCACAACATACGGGCCGGTTCCTGGCATTGGATGCTGATTAAACGCAGTATTATATGCGACCGGGGTGCCGAAGCCTCCGTTCTGCAGAACATACTGAGTATCAAACAGTAATCCCGCCCACGAAGCTAACACTTCAGGCAACCA
>Ga0074044_10004358_pt1 | contig 11751 bp, 9 predicted proteins | sample BogForMeECP23OM1_FD_94443 | JGI IMG/M metagenome (GOLD analysis project Ga0074044, IMG submission 94443) | Bog forest soil microbial communities from Calvert Island, British Columbia, Canada - Bog Forest MetaG ECP23OM1 | ecosystem: Environmental > Terrestrial > Soil > Wetlands ...
CCGGTGCAGCACGTCGTGCGCAAGGGCGATGAGGCCGATCTGTGCGCGTTGCCGGTCCATCTGCAGCATGGCGCCGACGGCGCGCCGTACATTTCCGCCGGCATCGATTATGCGCTGTTTCCCGGCACCGGCTTCACCAAGGTCGGCTGCCGCCGCATCATGCTGCGCGGGCCGCGGCAGGCCGCCGTCGACCTCGTCGCGCCGAGCGACATGCGCGCCATCTATCTCGAAGCGGCGGCCCGCAAGGCGCCGCTGCCGGTGCATCTGCAGCATGGCGCCGATGGCGCGCCCTACATTTCCGCCGGCATCGACTATGCGCTGTTCCCCGGCAGCGGATTCACCAATGTCGGCTGCCGCCGCATCATGCTGCGCGGACCGCGGCAGGCCGGCGTCGATCTCGTCGCGCCGAGCGACATGCGCGCCATTTATCTCGAAGCGGCGGCCCGCAAGGAGCCGGTGCCGGTCGCCTATGCGGTCGGCTCGCATCCGGCCGATTTTCTGGCGGCGATGATGGCAGTGCCCAACGCCGACGAACTCGGCGTGGTCGGCGCGCTGCGCGGCGAGCCGGTGCCGGTCGTGAAATGCGTGACCAGCGATATTTTCGTTCCCGCCGACGCCGAATACGTGATCGAGGGTTTTCTCGATCCGGCGGGCCACGTCGAGCCGGAGGGCCCTTACGGCGAATTCATGGGCTATTACGGGGTGGTGAAGCGCAATCCGCTCCTTCACGTCACCGCGATCACGCATCGCGAGGATGCGCTGTTCCAGACCGCGACGATTGGCGGACGGGCGCTCGCGCACACCGATACTGCGCAGCTCAACACCGTAAAGACCGAAGCGGCGGCCTGGGCGGCTTTGTTGACGGCTGTGCGCGAGCCGCATGCCGTGTTCGCCACTCCGGCAAGCGGCGGCATGTGCAACGTGCGTTTCTCCTTGCGCCAGCGCGTGCCGGGCGACGCCCGCAACGCCATCGCCGCCATCTTCGGTTCGAGCGCCGAAGCCAAGCACGTCTTCGCCTTCGATCCCGACATCGACGTGTCCTCCGACGAGCAGACCGATTGGGCGTTCGCCACCCGCTTTCAGGGCGACCGCGATCTCATCGTCGGCTCGGGTTTTCGCGTGGTGCCGCTCGATCCGTCGCTGCAAGGCGCGCGCACCGGCGCCAAGCTCGGGTTCGACTGCACGATCCCGTTCGGCAAGGCGAATGCGTTCGAATTCTCGGTACCAAAACCTCCGTCGGCGAAAAGAGTGGCGTCGCACAAATCGGTCGCCGATGCGCTTGCGGCCGGCCCGGCGAGTTTTTTGGAGCTGATGGCATCACGCGCCAGCACGGACGGCCGTGAAATCGTGCGCGAACTTGACGCTCTCTATGCCGCGCAGCGCCTCGCCCGGAACGACGACGGCCGCTATGTGCTCAAGAGCAACGGAAAATGAAAAAAGCTCCCTCTTCCCGCGTTGCGGAGAGAGGTAAAATGGGGGAGGAGTTCAATGCAACGAACGGCACCGCCATTTCGCGCCGATCATGTCGGCAGTCTGTTGCGGCCCGCCGCGCTGAAGGACGCGCGCGCCAAACGTGCGGCGGGCGCGGTCACGCCGGCGCAGCTCAAAGAGGTCGAAGATCGCGAGATCGAGAGGGTCGTCAAGAAACAGGAGGACATCGGCCTCAAGCTCGCGACCGACGGCGAGTTCCGCCGCTCATGGTGGCATTTCGATTTCTTCCGCGGCCTTGACGGTGTGACGTTCTACACCACCGAACACGGTATTCAATTTCACGGCGTGCAGACCAAAGCCGAAGCCATCAAGGTTACCGGCAAAATCGGCTTCTCCGGCCACCCGATGCTGGAGCACTTTAAGTTCCTCAAAGCGCACACGCGCGTCATGCCGAAGCTGACGATCCCGGCGCCGTCGACGTTCCATTTCCGGCAGGGCCGCGCCGCAATCAGCACGGCGGTCTATCCTGAGCTCGATCCGTTCTTCGATGACCTCGCCGCGGCCTACCGCGGCGCGATCCGCGCCTTCTACGACGCCGGCTGCCGCTACCTCCAGCTCGACGACACCGCCTGGGCGATGCTGTGCGATCCGAATGAGCGCGCGCAATCGAAGACGCGCGGCGACGATCCCGACGCGCTGCCTATGCGCTATGCGCGTCTCACCAACGCCGCGCTCGACGGCAAGCCGGCCGACATGACGATCACCATGCATTCGTGCCGCGGCAATTTCCGCTCGACCTGGATTGCCGAGGGCGGCTACGAGTTCATCGCCGAGCAGCTGCTCGGCCATACCGGCTTCGACGGCTATTTCCTCGAATACGACAGCGAGCGCGCCGGCGGTTTCGAACCGCTGCGCTTCTTCCCCAAGGGCAAGCAGCAGCTCGTGCTCGGCCTCGTCACCTCGAAGTCCGGCAAGCTGGAGAACAAGGACGACATCAAGCGCCGGATCGATGAGGCGACGAAATACATCGCGCTCGATCAGCTTTGTCTGTCGCCGCAATGCGGCTTCGCCTCGACCGAGGAGGGCAACGTTTTGGCCGAAGATGAGCAATGGGCGAAACTGCGGATGATCGTGGAGATCGCCGACGAAGTGTGGGGTTGAGTATGCAACGGACCAAGCCGCCATTTCGTGCAGACCACGTCGGCAGCCTGCTGCGGACGACGCCGCTGAAACAAGCGCGGGAAAAACGCGCGCGTGGCGAGATCACCGCCGACGTCCTCAACAAGATCGAAGATCGCGAGATCGAGGAAGTGATCCGCAAACAGGAAATCATCGGCCTCAAATCCGTGACCGACGGCGAGTATCGGCGCATTTCATGGAACTATGACTTCCTCGAACAGCTCGACAACGTCGAGTCCTATGTCGGCGAGCGTAAGATCAAGTTTGCCAGCAGCGGCCCGCAGCCGCGGCCGATCCTGCTGCGCGTCATCGGCAAGCTCGGCGGCTACAAACCGCACCCGATGATCGAGCATTTCAATTTCCTGAAGACGCACACCGGACAGACGCCGAAGATGACGATCCCGTCGCCCTCGTCGCTGCATTTCCGCTACGGCCGCGACGCCGTGCCGGAAGCGATCTATCCGTCGATGGATGAGTTCTATCGCGATCTCGGCCAATCGTACCGCAAGGTGGTGCGCGCTTTCGCGGATGCCGGCTGCCGCTATCTTCAGCTCGACGAGGTCAATCTTGCGTATCTGTGCGACCCGTCGCTGCGCCAGGCGATCACCGATCGCGGCGAAGATCCCGCGACGCTACCAGACATCTATGCCGGCATGATCAATGCTGCGATTTCCGACATTCCGGCCGACATGACCATCACCATGCATCTGTGCCGCGGCAATTTCCGCTCGAGCTTCGTCGCCAGCGGCGGCTACGAGCCGGTGGCCGAGCTGCTGTTCAATAAAATCAACGTGCACGGCTATTTCATGGAATACGATAGCGAGCGCGCCGGCGGCTTCGAGCCGTTGCGGTTCGTACCGAAGGACAAGACCGTCGTGCTCGGGCTCGTCACCAGCAAGTCCGGCCGGCTTGAAAGCAAAGACGAGATCAAGCGTCGGATCGAGCAAGCGGCGAAATTCGTCGATCTCAACCAGCTCTGCCTGTCGCCGCAATGCGGCTTCGCCTCGACCGAGGAAGGCAATGTCCTCGCCGCCGAGGAGGAATGGGCGAAGCTGCGCATGATCGTGGAGATCGCCGACGAGGTATGGGGGTAAACTCCGTCTCCCCGCGTGCGGGGAGAGGTGAAACTGGAGTAGTCCATGCAACGAACCAAGCCGCCGTTCCGCGCCGATCAGGTCGGCAGTCTATTGCGGCCGGCGGCCCTGAAGCAGGCGCGCGAGCGGCGCGCGAAAGGCGAGATCACTGCCGCCGAGCTCAAGGCGGTGGAAGATCGCGAGATCAAGGACGTGATCGGGAAGCAGGAACAGATCGGCTTGCAATCGGTGACCGACGGCGAATTCCGCCGCTCATGGTGGCATCTCGACTTCCTGTGGGGCCTCGACGGCGTCGAGCGTCACGTCATGGACAGCGGTATTGCGTTTGGCGCGGTCACGACCCGCAACGAAGGAGTTCGCGTCACCGGCAAGCTGGGCTTTTCCAATCATCCGATGATCGAGCATTTCAAGTTCCTCAAGGCGAACACGGCGCGGACGCCGAAGATGACCATTCCGGCGCCGTCGGCGCTCTATGGCCGTCCGCTCGCCACGCCGATCGACAAGACCGTCTATCCGAAGCTCGACAAGTTCTTCGACGATCTCGGCCAGGCCTACAAAAAAGCGGTGCGTGCGTTTGCCGACGCCGGCTGTCGCTACCTGCAGCTCGACGAGGTGTTCATCGCCATGCTGTGCGACCAAAAATATCGCCAGCAGATGAAGGACCGCGGCGACGACCCTGATTATCTCGGCACTGTTTACGGCGACCTCATCAACACCGCGATCTCGGACATCCCGTCCGACATGACGGTGACGATGCATCTGTGCCGCGGCAACTACAAATCGACCTTCATGGGCACCGGCGGTTACGACGCGGTGCAAGAAATTCTATTCGACAAAATCAAGGTGCACGGCTATTTCATGGAATACGACACCGCGCGCGCCGGCGGTTTTGAGCCGCTGCGGCGTCTGCAGAAGGGCCGATTGGCGGTGCTCGGCCTGGTGACGACCAAGACCGGCACGCTCGAATCCAAGGACGCGATCAAGCGCCGCATCGAAGAGGCCGCCAAGTTTACCGCTCTCGATCAGCTCTGTCTCTCGCCGCAATGCGGCTTCGCCTCGACCGAGGAAGGCAATATCCTCGCCGAGGAGGAAGAGTGGGCGAAGCTCCGGATGATCGGCGAGGTCGCGCGCGAGGTGTGGGGTTAATCATTTTCAACACGGCAGGGGAACGCAGGAAATGTCAGGCATTGTGGCGGGGAAGGTCGCCGTCGTTACCGGCGCGGCACGGGGGATCGGACGCGGCATCGCGCTATTGATGGCGCAGGAAGGCGCGCGTGTCGTGGTCTGCGATATCGGCGCCAGCCTCGACGGCGCCGGCGCCGACGCCAGCCCGGCGCAGGCGGTCGTCGAGGAAATAAAAGAGACCGGCGGCGAGGCGATTGCCTCGACGCTATCGATCAGCGAGCCGGGAAACGCCGAAAAAATCGTCAAGGCGGCGCTCGACGCCTTCGGCCGCGTCGACATTCTCGTCAACAACGCCGGCATCCTGCGCGACCGCATCTTTCACCGCATGAGCTGGTCCGACTGGTCGGACGTGATCGGCGTGCATCTACACGGCAGCTTCAATATGAGCCGCGCCTGCGCGACGCATTTCCGCGAGCAGAATTCCGGCAGCTTCGTGCATATGACCTCGACCTCCGGGCTGGTCGGCAATTTCGGCCAGGCCAATTACATGGCGGCCAAGATGGGCATCGTCGGGCTCTCGCGCGGCATCGCGCTCGATATGGTGCGCTTCAAGGTACGTTCGAACTGCGTTGCCCCGTTTGCCTGGACGCGGATGATCGACTCGATCCCGGCCGAAACCGAGGCGGATAAACTCCGCGTCGCGCGCTTGCGCGAAATGACGCCGGAAAAAATCGCGCCGCTTGCGGTCTATCTCGGCTCCGACAAGGCCGACGGCATCAGCGGCCAGATTTTTTCGGTGCGCAACAACGAAATCTATCTGTTCAACCAGAACCGTCCGATCCGCACGCTGCATCGCTCCGACGGCTGGACGCCGCAGAAGCTCGACGAGCAGCTCAAAGGCGCATTCGCCCCCTCGTTCACGCCGCTCGAGCGGTCGAGCGATGTCTTCTCGTGGGATCCGGTGTGAGCCGTAGTCTCACTACGACGTCATGCCCGGCCTTGTGCCGGGCATCCACGTCTTTAAGCTCGACGTTGAAGTAAGACGTGGATGGCCGGGACAAGCCCGGCCATGACGGAAAGCAACATGACCATCTCTTACGAAAAACTGATGTCGCTCGAAATTCCGCCGGCCGAGCAGGCTTACGGGCCGAAGGATTGCATGCTGTACGCGCTCGGTGTCGGGCTCGGGCACGATCCGATGAACGAGGACGAACTACCCTTCGTCTACGAGAAGAATCTGAAAGTGCTGCCGACCATGGCGGCCGTGCTTGGCTATGTCGGTTTCTGGGCACGCGATCGCGACACCGGCATCGACTGGGTCAAACTAGTCAACGGCGAACAGGGCGTCACCCTGCACCGGCCGCTCGCCGGGCAAGGCACCGTCATCGGCCGCCAGCGCATCGTCGAGGTCATCGACAAGGGCGCCGGCAAAGGCGCGCTCGTGCTCAGCGAACGCGACGTGACCGACAAGACGAGCGGCGAACTGATCGCCACCGTCACGCAGACGAGTTTCTGCCGCGCCGACGGCGGGTTCGGCGGGCCGCCGCGCGAGGCTCCGGTGCCGCATCCGATGCCGACGCGCGCGCCCGATGCGGTCTGCGATCTAACAACGCGACCGGAAGCCGCGTTGATCTATCGCCTGACCGGCGACCGCAATCCGCTGCATGCCGAGCCGGCGGTCGCGAAACAGGCCGGCTATCCGCGGCCGATCATGCACGGGCTCGGCAATTTCGGGATTGCCGGCCATGCGGTGCTCAAGACCATGTGCGGTTATGAGCCTGGCCGGCTCGCCTCGTTTGCCTGCCGCTTCTCCGCTCCGGTATTCCCCGGCGAGACCATCCGCACCGAGATGTGGCGCGATGGCGCGGTGGTGAGCTTCCGCTCGCGCGTGGTCGAGCGCGATGCGATCGCGATCAACAACGGCCGCGCCGAGGTGAGGCCGTGACGGAAAGCGGCGACCTCGCACCGATCCGCGAGGCCGTGCGCGCGCTGTGCGCCGACTTTCCCGGCGAGTATTGGCGCGAGCTCGACCGCGCGCGCGCCTATCCGGAAAAATTCGTCGCCGCTCTGACCCAGGCCGGCTTTCTTGCCGCCCTCATCCCCGAGGAATACGGCGGCAGCGGCCTGACCATGACGGCAGCCGCCGCCATCATGGAGGAAATCCAGGCTTCCGGCTGCAATGGCGCGGCCTGCCACGCGCAGATGTATACGATGGGCACCGTGCTGCGCCACGGCAGCGCCGAACAGAAGGCGCGTTATCTGCCGGCGATCGCGCGCGGCGAGCTTCGCCTGCAGGCGTTCGGCGTCACCGAACCGACGTCCGGCACCGACACGCTGAGCCTGCGCACGACGGCAACGCGCGACGGCGATCACTACCTCATCAACGGCCAGAAAATCTGGACGTCGCGGGCTGAACACTCCGACCTCATGCTGCTTCTCGCGCGCACCACCCCGCGCCCCCCACCCTCCCCTCCCCCGCATGCGGGGGAGGAAAGGGTGGGGGCGTCGCGCACCGGCGGTCTCTCGGTCTTCCTCGTCGACATGCGCGAGACCAAGGGCAAGGGCCTGACTATCCGGCCCATTCGCACCATGATGAATCACGCCACGACCGAGGTTTTTTTCGAGAACATGCGCGTGCCGGCCGATAACCTCATCGGCCGGGAAGGGGATGGCTTCCGCTACATTCTTTCCGGCATGAACGCCGAGCGCATTCTCATCGGCGCCGAATGCATCGGCGACGCCAAATGGTTCATCCAAAAGGCCGCAAACTACGCCGGCGAACGCGTGGTGTTCGGTCGGCCGATCGGGCAGAACCAGGGCGTCCAGTTCCCCATTGCCCGCGCCTATATCGGCATGCGCGCGGCCGAATTGATGGTGCGCGAGGCGGCAGCGCTCTACGAAGCCGGCAAGGACTGCGGTTCCGAGGCGAACATGGCCAAGCACCTCGCGGCCGAAGCCTCCTGGGCCGCGGCCGACATGTGCGTACAGACCTACGGCGGATTTGGCTTTGCGGAAGAGTTCGATATCGAGCGCAAGTTCCGCGAGACCCGGCTCTATACCGTTGCGCCGATTTCGACCAATCTGATCCTGTCCTACATCGCCGAACACGTGCTGGGACTGCCGAGGTCGTATTGAGTCAGCACCTCCCCCTCTCCGGCCTCCTCGTCGTTTCGCTCGAACAGGCCGTCGCCGCGCCGATGTGTACGTGTCGCCTCGCCGATGCCGGCGCCCGTGTGATCAAGATCGAGCGGCCGGAGGGAGATTTTGCGCGCGGCTACGACGACCTCGTGCACGGCGAATGCAGCTACTTCGTCTGGCTCAACCGCGGCAAAGAATCCGTCGTGCTCGATCTCGCCAAACCCGAAGACAAGGCGTTGCTTGCCGCCATGATCGCGCGCGCCGACGTGTTCGTGCAGAACCTCAAGCCCGGTGCAGCGGCAAGACTCGGGTTTTCTATCGCTCAATTGCGCCGCAAGCATCCGCGGCTCATCTGCTGTTCGATTTCCGGCTACGGCGAGAGCGGCCCGCAGGCGATGCAAAAAGCCTATGACATGCTGATCCAGGCCGAATCCGGGCTCGCCTCGATCACCGGCACGGCCGAGCCGTCGCGGGTGGGCGTCTCGGTATGCGACATCGCCTCGGGCATGAACGCCTACGAGACAATCCTGGAGGCGCTGATCGCGCGCGAGCGCACCCGGGAAGGCGCCGAGCTTTCGATTTCGATGTTCGACGCCATGGCCGACTGGATGGCGGTGCCGCTCATGCAGCAGGAAGGAGGCGCGCCGCCGCGGCGCGTCGGCCTCGCCCACACCTCGATCGCGCCCTATGGCGCGTTTCGCAGCCGCGACGGCATCGATATCCTCATTTCCATCCAGAGCGACCGCGAGTGGCGCGTGTTGGCGGAAAAAGTTCTGGGCGATGCCGCGCTCGCGGCCGATCCTGCTTTCGCCACCAATGTCGAGCGCGTAAAGCGCCGCGCCGAGACCGACGGCAAGGTCGCCGCCGTATTCGGCACGCTCGACGCAGAACCGCTGACGCAAAAGCTCGCGGCCGCCGATATCGCCTTCGCCCGCGTCAATGGTCCGGCCGAACTCGGCCGCCATCCGCATCTGCGCCGCATCACGGTCGGCACGCCGAGCGGCCCGGTGTCGTATCCGGCGCCGGCCGAACAGTGCATCGCCGCGGCGCGGCACTATGGCCCGGTGCCGGCGCTCGGCGAGCACACTGCGAAAGTGCGGGCGGAATTTTCCCTCCCCCCTTGTGGGGGAGGGTAGGGTTGGGGGGTCGGGAGGTCGTGCGAAAGCGTGGACGGCTGCGCTTTGCCTCGCGACCCCCACCCCTGCCCCTCCCCACAAGGGGGAGGGGAATCATCACGGGAGAAATTCCATGGATATCGGCTTCATCGGACTCGGCAACATGGGCGCGCACATGGCGCGACGGCTGGTCGAGGCCGGGCACAAGGTCATTGTCTATGACATCCGCCAGGAGGCGATCGGCAATCTCGCGGCGCTGGGGGCGGTCGCGGCGCGATCGCCGAAGGAGGTCGCCGACGCCGTCGAGACCGTGATGGTGAGCCTGCCGACGCCGGACATCGTGCTCAAAGTGGCGACTGGGCCCGACGGCGTGATCGAAGGCAAACGCGTGCGCCGCTTTGTCGATCTTTCGACCACCGGCTCGGTGATGGCGCAGCGTATTTTCAAATTGCTCGCCGCGCGCGACATCGTGCAGATCGATGCTCCCGTAAGCGGCGGCGTCAGGGGAGCGGAAAAAGGCACGGTCGCCGTGATGGCATCCGGGCCGCGCGCCGATGTCGATGCCGTCGCGCCCGCGCTTAAAGTGATCGGCAAGTTTTTTTACATCGGTGAGCGGCCGGGCGCCGGGCAGACGATGAAACTTTGCAACAACGTGCTCTCCGCCGCCGCGATGGCCGCGACCTCCGAATCGATGGTGGCGGGCGTGAAGGCGGGACTCGATCCTCGCATCATGCTCGACGTGATCAACGCCAGCTCGGGCCGTAGCACGGCGACCGAACAGAAATTTCCCGAGGTCGTTCTGCCCCGCAGGTTCAATCAAGGATTCACGGCGGGACTGATGCTGAAGGACGTGAACCTGTTCCTCTCCGAAGCGAAAGTGCTCGGCGTGCCGGTCCAGGTGATCGAGGCCGTCGCCGGCTTGCTCAAGCTCACCTGCGACGAGCTAGGACCGGACAAAGACGTCACCGCCATCGTGCAGCCGGTCGAACGCCGTGCCGGCGTCGAAGTGCGCGATTCCGTCCATCATGGGCGATGAATCCTTATAAATCAGAGAGTTATGCAAAAGCGAAATTCTGTGACGGCGGTCACTTCGCCGGTTGAATCGGCTCGTTAGGCTGCGTTCCTAAACATTTGCTACGGGCGCTGGCCTCCACCCCCCCCCCGAAGGCCTGCCGTCCGCGAAGGGGTGAGTCTCGGTCCCCAAACACCCCGGATGACCCGCAAGGGTCAGCGCTCCCGCCCGGACCCAAGGTCCGGGCGGGCTTTTACTTTGAGCCAATTATGCCGCATGGTTCCGCTATCGATCGGGACATCGTCCCGAGCTGCGCAGTGATGTTGGGCTATGCCACCCACCCGTCCCAGTCAGAGCCTGCTGTCGGGATTGCCCGAGCGTCTCACGGCAAACCTGTTCACCAGCGCAACGCCGGTGCGGCTCGCCGCGGACGAGGTTCTGTTCATGGCCGGTGATGCCGGGGACGGCTGCTATCGTGTCGAGGACGGGCTCCTCAAGGTCACCATGGTTTCGCGCTCCGGCAGCGAGCGCATCCTCGCATTTCTCGGCCGCAGCGCCATCGTGGGCGAACTCTCGATCATCGACGGGTTGCCGCGTTCGGCATCGGTGGTGGCCCTGCGCGATGCCGCGTTGAGCTTTCTCAGCCGCGCCGCCTTCGAGGAATTCGCAGAGAAACATCCCGAGGTCTACAAATCTTTGGTGACGCTGCTCGCCAAGCGGCTGCGCGAAACTGACGCGGTGATCGCGGCCGGAAGCTTCCTGCCGCTCAAAGGCCGCGTCGCCTGCACGCTGCTCGAATTGGCGCAGGATTTCGGCCAGGATGTCGGTTCGGGCCGCATCGTCATTCGCCAGAAGATCGGGCAGAGCGACCTTGCCGCCATGGCCGGCATCGCGCGCGAAAACGTCAGCCGCATCCTCAATCACTGGAAGCGCCGCAAGATGGTGAGCCGGCTGTCGGGCTATTATTGCCTTGAGAACAAGGCGAAACTGGAACAGGAAGCCGAGCTGTAGCGCTGTCGCCCGACCTTGCCGCAAAGCACCGCCAAAAGCACTAACATGAACACGCCTCGGCTTGCCGACTTCCGCCGCATCGTCGTGAAAGTCGGTTCCTCGCTCCTCGTCGATGCCCGGGCGGGCAAGCTCAAGGAGTCGTGGCTCGCTTCGCTGACGGCCGATCTTGCCTCGCTCCATCGCCAGAAGCGCGACCTCCTGGTGGTCTCATCCGGCGCCATCGCGCTCGGCCGCGCGGTGCTTAAATTGCCCGAAGGTCCGCTCAAGCTCGAAGACAGCCAAGCTGCCGCGGCGGTGGGCCAGATTTCGCTGGCGCGCACTTGGACCGAAGCGCTGTCGCGCCACGGCATCACCGCCGGGCAGGTGCTGGTGACCCTTGGCGACACCGAAGAGCGGCGGCGCTACCTCAACGCCCGCTCGACCATCGACAAGCTGCTGGAATGGCGCGCGGTGCCGGTCATCAACGAGAACGACACGGTCGCGACCACCGAAATTCGGTACGGCGACAACGATCGGCTCGCCGCGCGCGTCGCCACCATGGTGAGCGCCGATCTCCTGGTGCTGTTATCTGACGTCGACGGCCTCTATGACGCGCCGCCCGACACGGTAATGTCGGCGCGCCATGTGCCGCGCGTCGAGCGCATCA
>Ga0074044_10004359_pt1 | contig 11750 bp, 11 predicted proteins | sample BogForMeECP23OM1_FD_94443 | JGI IMG/M metagenome (GOLD analysis project Ga0074044, IMG submission 94443) | Bog forest soil microbial communities from Calvert Island, British Columbia, Canada - Bog Forest MetaG ECP23OM1 | ecosystem: Environmental > Terrestrial > Soil > Wetlands ...
ATGAAAACACCGACAAATCGAGTCCACCAGAATGCGTTCAATGCGGTTCACGAGGAAATCAGGTCCAAGCGTGAAGAGGCGACATCGGAAGCCCTCCCGTCGAAAATGACAACAGTTGTTTTTCGTTCGCCAGATGGCGAGAAAGAATGCTGCCGCGTGGATTTTCCAGAAAAGGTGTTCGCCTCCATCAAGAGCGCGGCCAAAAAGCTTGGCGTCGGCCTGGATGAGTTCTTTGAGATGGCTATCAAGAGCAAATTCAGTCGCGCCGGGATCACCTTGAAATCTGACATGAACGGGAATGGAAAGATTCGCCAGATGGCGTGAACCGGATTTATTTACACTCCGCGCCGGTCAGGTTGCAACCCGGCCGGCGCCAACAAAATCAAAAACCATCAGCAAAGAAGCTGAAAAATTCGCGGAAATGTTTGCGAATGAGGGCGCGCACATACAAGATGCGTGCCGCTGTTTTGCTGACTTCGTCGGACAGGAGGGCTTCAGCGAAGCTTGCAAAAAGTTGCAGGCCATCAATCCGGCATTAAATCAGCAAATATTTGACCGCATGTTGGAGCTGGGCCGCTCGCCTACGAGCCGGCCATTGGATGAATACCTACGCTTGGGCATCTGCATAGGCGTGACGGAACAGATGCGCCGGCGAAATCAGTAATCTGATGAGCCAGCGCCGGCCCGGTTGCATCCTGGCTGGCGCCAACAAAATCAAAATTATGAGCACTGAAAATCAAGACAACCAACTGGACGTGTCGGAGCACCCGCTCGCTTCGATCCAGCGTCTGCAAACTGAAATAGCACGAAACCAACTTTTGGAAGGCTCTTTATTTATGGAAGAGGCTGCGCTTAAGCGGGACCAGGCGGCGCTCTCACTAAAACATTTTTCCGGCTTCTCTCACCTTAAGAATCCGCGCCCGTATTTCATGGACCTTCGCGAGCTTGCTTCGCGCGCAGCGACGCAATACAAGGCTATCTCGGAACATGCGAACGAGCGCGCCGCTTTGTTCCGTCAACTTGACGAAGCCATTGGGAAACTGCTTGCGTCCGATGAATGCCGCTCCCCTGAGTCTGGTTTGCCGGCCGCCGGCGCAAACAAAAACTGAATATGAACGACGAAGAAAAACAACTGCTGAATTCAATCCAAAATTCGATTGATGATGTGTGCGCGATCCTATCTGCGCACGAGTTCATCCTTGAAGTAATCACGGCAACTACCGTGGCCAAAATGCCCGCGAGCCTTGCGGAGAAGTTCCTGGAGGACTTTCTGAAAAAGTGGGAAGAGCCAATTTTGTCCGGCTGTTTGCGGAGTGATCTCCATCAAACCGAAGCCAAGATTTTCGCTTGCGCGAAGGCCCGATTCGAAGGGTTCATTCAGAAAACCGCCGAGCGAGAAATGCTGATCCGTAGAGCCATCGGCAATTATTAAAACGCAGTGGATCGAGCGCGGGGCCGCCTGGCAGGATCAAGCGCCGCAATTGGGATTTCACGCCCGTTTAAATGCCCCTTTATCGGCTCTCGGAGCCGTCTTAAACCGTCCATCGGCGCTATTATAATACGCAAGAGCGTGACTTTCACGCGGCGTGGAACTGGCCGTCGCAGGCCCTGCTGGATGGCCGCAGCTCGGCTGCAATGAGGCTAAAAAGTGGTTCCTGGTTCCACCTTTGTTTTGCCATGTGGTGTTTCATGGTTGCAGAGTTCCAAAAGTTAAACACCATTGATTTCATTGGTGATAGTTGCGGTTGGTTTTCGGAACTGGCAATCGCCACAGCTCGCCGAGAATCGCCACGCGCCACCTCTCCCAAAATCTTCGTTAGTGCTTGAGTTTGTTGCTCTTTCCCGCTGTTTGCTCTTATTTCCGCCATTCGCCACAACATCACCGTGGCTGTAAAAGACACTGCAAAGCTGGAGCGGGCGAAGGGAATCGAACCCTCGTGTGAAGCTTGGAAGGCTTCCGTTCTACCATTGAACTACGCCCGCCTACGCTGCGGAGAATCATAACCCTGGCAAATGTATTGTCAATTCACGCGCCATCGCCGCAGCGTCCTGATTTGATGGGTGTAGTGTTGGCGCTGTGCGCCGACTTCGAGCCACAGGCTCGACGCTACAGCAAATGGGAATACCACCCCGCTTTCGTCCTCGTCGTCCTCGTTCTCGTGATCGAGACGGAATCGAGGACGAGGACGAGAACGAACGACGAGGAGGATTATGTCGTTCTTGCCTTGTCAATTCCGCGCGTGTATCGTCGCCGCGCATGGCAGCGTTGCTTCTCACCGGCGGGCGCGTCGTGGACCCGGCCAACCGTCTCGACGCGAAAACGGACGTTTTAATTTCGGAGGGCAAAATCACGGCGGTCGGCGCGGAGGCGGCGAAAAAGGCGCCGCGCGTCGCCGAACGAATGGCAGTAACCGGCCTGGTCGTTTGTCCCGGCTTGATTGATTTGCACGTCCATTTGCGCGAACCGGGACAAACGTCCAAGGAAACCCTCGCCACCGGCACCGCCGCCGCTGCGCGCGGCGGATTCACTTCCGTCGTCTGCATGCCGAACACGTCGCCGGCGATTGACAATGCCGGCACCGTCGCGCTCATCCGCGAACGCGCCGCGCAACAGGGCATCGTCAACGTCTTCGTGACCGGCGCCATCAGCAAGGGCATTGCCGGCGAAGAACTCGCGCCGATTGGCGGCCTGAAGCGCGCCGGCATCGTGGCCATCACCGACGACGGCCATTGCGTGCAGAACAACGACCTCATGCGCCGCGCCTGCGAATACGCCAAGATGTTCGACCTGCCGGTGATGGATCATTGCCAGGATTATTCACTCGTGACCGACGGCGTGATGCACGAGGGTTACTGGAGCACCGTGCTCGGCTTGCGCGGCTGGCCCGCGGCGGGCGAGGAAGTCATGGTCGCGCGGAACATCCTGCTCGCGGAACTGACCGGCGCGAAAGTCCATTGCCAGCACCTGAGCGCGGCGGGCAGCGTCGCTTTGCTGCGTGAGGCAAAAAAACGCGGCGTGCCAATTTCCGGCGAGGCGTGTCCGCACCATTTCACGCTGACCGATGCCGCCGTGGCCGGCAGTGAAAAATTCTGGGCCAACGACGGAAAAACCCTCAACGCTCAATGCTCAACTCTCAACTGCTCGTGCGAATGGCCGAAATACGACACGAATTTCAAAATGAACCCGCCGTTGCGTTCCGCGCGCGACCGCGAAGCAATTCTCGAAGGCCTCGCCGACAGCACGATTGAAATTTTGTGCAGCGACCACGCGCCGCACTGCGATTATGAAAAAGAAGTGGAATTCGACTACGCGCCGTTCGGCATTACCGGGCTGGAAACCGAGCTGGCGCTTTCGCTGATGCAACTGGTCCATGCCAAACGGATTTCGCTGCCGGACTTGATTGCGAAGTTCACCGTCAACCCGGCGCGTTTGCTCAATTTGAAGAAGGGCACGTTGAGCGTCGGCGCGGACGCGGATGTGACGGTTTTCGATCCCGATGCTGAATGGGTCTTTGAACGCGCGGCGACTGCCAGCAAATCGGCCAACAGCCCGTTTTACGGCTGGAAACTCAAGGGCCGGGCCGTGGCCACGATTGTCGGCGGCAAGGTTGTTTTCGTTGAACAGCCGGAACCGGCGACGGTCTAACCTTGGAAATGGAATCCCAACAATGAAAAAAATCCTCATTATCCTGCTGGCCGCCACGGCATTTTGGCGGGTGAACGCGGTGGAAACCCAATGGCTTACCGACCTGCCCAAGGCGCAGGCGCAGGCGAAGTCCGAGAACAAAATCGTGCTCATGGACTTCACCGGTTCGGACTGGTGCCCGTGGTGCATCAAGTTCAAGAAGGAAGTCCTCGACACGGCGGAGTTTCAGGAATACGCCGCCCAAAACGCCGTGCTGGTGGAACTGGATTATCCGAGCAAAAAAGTCCAGTCCGCCGAATTGAAAAAGGCCAATGCCGCCTTAAAAGACCAATACGACATCCAGGGCTACCCGACGCTGGTCGTGCTGAACAAGGACGGTAAGGAAATCGGCCGACAGGTCGGTTATTCCAAGGGCGGTCCAAAGGCGTTCATCGCCAAGCTGGAAAAATTCAAGACCGGGAGCTGAAGCAGAGTATTTTTACTCCAAGGGCGCGGCCTGAAAGAGGTCGCGCCCTTTTTATTCTTGTGAAAACTTGAACCGTCGGCGACACATCCTTAGCATTGGGAAATTTTGATGAAAGCGATTCTGGCCCTTGAAGATGGTTCCGTGTTTCACGGTCAGGGTTTCGGAGCAGGCGCGTCCGCGTGCGGCGAGGTCTGCTTCAACACTTCGATGACCGGCTACCAGGAAATCCTCACCGACCCGTCCTACAAAGGCCAGATCGTCACGATGACCTATCCCCTCATCGGCAATTACGGAGTCAACGCCGTGGACGTGGAATCGTGGCAGCCGCACGTCGCCGGCTTCGTCGTCCGCGAACTCTCGCCGGTCGTCAGCAACTGGCGCGCGGATTTTTCGCTCGCCGAATATCTGGAAAAAAACGGCGTTCCGGGTATTCAAGGCCTTGACACCCGGGCGTTGACCAAAAAACTCCGCGTGCGCGGCGCGATGAATGGATTTATTTCCACGGAAAATATTTCAGACGAGGAGGCTTTGCGCCGTGCGAAGGAATTCGTCTTCGTGGGCGTGGATTACGTCAAGGAAGTCACGCACAAGAGGGCGTTCCGCTGGGATGAAAAGGACGAGCAAAGCGGGGCGTTTGAATTGGAGCGCGGCAACGCGACCGTTGACGCCCGGCAAAATCGCAAGCCGCTGCCGCCTGCGGACATTCCCATTGTCGCCCTGGATTACGGGCTGAAATACAACATTCTGCGCCGGCTGCGGCAGCACGGTTTCAGTGTGCAGGTTTTGCCGGCAACAGCGTCCGCCGCCGACGTGCTCAAGCACAAACCGGCGGGCATTTTTCTGTCCAACGGCCCTGGCGACCCGGCGGCGCTCGATTACATCGTGCGTGAAGTGAAGGCGCTGGTGGACGCCGGCATTCCGATTTTCGGGATTTGCCTCGGCCACCAGGTTCTCGGCCAGGCGTTTGGCGGAAAAACGTTCAAATTGAAATTCGGCCATCGGGGCGCGAACCAGCCGGTGAAGGATTTCGAGACCGGCCGGGTGGAAATCACGGCGCAGAACCACGGTTTCGCGGTGGACCCGGCAAGCCTGCCGCCGGACGTGGCCGTGAACCGGGTCAATCTCAACGACCGGACCGTCGAAGGTTTGCGGCACAAGACGAAGCCGGTTTTTTGCGTGCAGTATCATCCCGAAGCCTCGCCCGGGCCGCACGATTCGACGCCGCTGTTCGCCGAATTCCGCGCCCTGATTGAGCGGCGGGGTTGATGAGATTTCCGGCGGTGTCTTGATTGGTTCGGAGTTCCGTCCCGTCTCATGCAGGACGGCCCAAAACCGCGTAAACGCGGAACTCCAAACTGACATTGAGACAACCCGAGATTTCCGTTTGACTTGAAACGGGCGGCAGTCATAATCGGTTCACCGTAACTATGGCCAAACTTGTTATCCTGACTCAGGGCATGACCGACCGGGCGCATGAGTTGAAAGCGGATCGCACCACCATCGGCCGTGTGGAGGATAACCTGTTTCAAATCGCCGAAGCTTCCGTCTCCAGCCATCACTGCGAGGTGCTTTTGCGTGACAACGACGTCGTTATCAAAGACCTCGGCTCCACCAACGGCACGTTCATCAACGGCGAAAAAATCGCCGAAAGCGTTTTGAAACCCGGCCAGACGTTGCGCCTCGGCAACGTGGAACTGCGCCTCGACACCGGCGCGCCGGCAGCCGTGGGGACTCCGGCAGCCGCTCCCGCACCGGCTCCCGCGCCGGCCCCGGCGCCGGCTGGTGCGCCCGCCAAGAAAACCCTAGAGGGCACAATGATCATGCCGCGTGGCGTCAGTCTTGGTGAATTGGAACAGGGCGGTGGCCGCCCGCCGGGTTTCGACACCAGCAAGGAGTTTTCCAAAAAGTCCGACAAGGTCAACAGCATCTTCCTCATCATCGGCGTCGTTGCCGGGTTGCTCATCATCTTTCTCATCTTCTACGCGCTCCGGCTCGCTGGCGGCGGCCACAAATAATAATTCGGTTTCGCCTCATGAAACCGCCCCTCGCCAGCCACCAACCACCTGACGATTCCGTGATTGTTCATCCGCAAATTGCGCGAATTTTCACAAATTGAATTTTGATCTGTTTCGCGCCGATTCGTGAAATTCGCGGATAATCCCTTCTGGCTTCCGGCTTCCGGTTTCGGTATTTTCGCCCCATGTTCGAAACGGTTAAAACGGAAATTACGACGGCCACGGAGAAACTTGCGCACCTGCGGAGGTTTCTTTGACGTGCCCGCCGCGCAGAAGCGCCTCGGCGAACTCAATTCGCTCATGGCCGCCGACAATTTCTGGAACAACCGCGAAAAGGCGCAGACGCTGATTGACGAGGCCAATTCCCTCCGCAACAAAATCGAGCCGTTGCTCCAGGCGGAAAAACATCTGGAGGATTTCCGAGTGATGCTCGAACTCGGCGAGGCCGAGCCGCCCGAAGCGCAGTTGAAAGTTCAGCAGGAGTTGGAGCGCGACGTCGCGAAATTCTTCAAGGACCTCGATGCGCTCGAGTTGAAGGTTTTTCTCAGCGGCCCGCACGACCGGAAGAATTGCATCCTGAGCATCAACGCCGGCGCCGGCGGCACCGAGGCGCAGGATTGGGCGGAAATGCTGTCGCGCATGTACCAGCGCTGGGCCGAATCGCGCGGTTGGGAGGTCGAAGTCACCGACGCGCTGCCCGGCGAAGGCGCTGGACTCAAGAGTGTCACGATGCTGCTTCAGGGCGAAAACGCCTACGGCTTTGCCAAGGCCGAGCGCGGCGTGCACCGGCTCGTGCGCATCTCGCCGTTTGACGCGAACAAGCGGCGTCACACCAGCTTCGCCAGCGTGGACGTGATTGCGGAAATCGAGGAGAACACCGACCTCGTCATCCCGCCGAATGAATTTCAGGTGGACACGTTCCGTTCCGGCGGCAAGGGCGGCCAGAACGTGAACAAGGTGGAAACCGCCGTGCGCATCACGCACATCCCGACGGGACTGGTCGTTGCGTCGCAAACCCAGCGGTCGCAGCATCAAAACCGCGCGACGGCGATGAAACTGTTGCTCTCGCGGATTTATGCCCAGCGGCAGGACGCAGCGAAGGCCGAGATGGAACGGTTTTACGGCGAGAAAGGCAGCATTTCGTGGGGCAACCAGATTCGCAGCTACGTCTTCCAGCCGTATCGCATGGTGAAGGATTTGCGCACCGGCGTCGAAACAAGCAACGTTCAAGCCGTGATGGACGGTGATTTGGACCAATTCGTGAACGGCTGGCTCCGCGCCGGCTGTCCGATCAAGCGGATGCAGGGAGTGAAGGACGAAGAAGAGTCAATGACTAAACCATAATGACGAATGACTAAAGAATTTCCGAATGTTCAAATGACGAATGGCGCACACGACCCTGTCATTTGTGCTTCGTCATTCTTTAGTCACTAGGACTTATTCATTCGTCATTCTCCAATGGACATCCTCGACACCATCGTTAAAGAAAAAATACGCGAGGTCGCGCAGTTGCCCGCACGGCTTATCGCCGCCGGCGATTTGCGTGACGCGCTGCTCGAACGCGGTGAAAGGCGCGATTTTCTGGCGGCCTTGCGCAAGCCACGCTGCGGCGACATTGCGCTGATCGCCGAAGTCAAGAGGGCGTCGCCATCGGCGGGTGTGATTTGCCAGGACTTCGACCCGGTGCGCATCGCCAAGGAATACGAAGCAGCGGGTGCGAGTTGTTTATCGGTCCTGACCGACGAAAAGTTTTTCCAAGGTTCACTTGATCATCTCCGGCAAATTCGCGCAGCGGTGAAGCTGCCGCTGCTGCGCAAGGACTTTATCATTGACGGACGGCAGCTTCTCGAAGCCGTCGAATGGGGCGCGGACGCCATCCTGCTCATCGTCGCCATTTTGACCGACACCCAGTTGCAAAAATTCCATTCGCTGGCAACGGAAGCCGGACTTGCCGCGCTTGTCGAAGTTCACGACGAAGCGGAATTGGAGCGCGCGCTGAAAATTGGCGCGAAGCTGGTTGGCGTGAACAACCGCGATTTGAAGACGTTCAAGGTTGACCTGGCCACAACCGAGCGATTGGCTGCGAAATTAAACCGTAGGACAGGCGTCGCGCCTGTCTCCAACTTAAAAAATGAAAATGGAGACAGGCAGGATGCCTGTCCTACGCTGCTTGTGGCCGAGAGCGGCATCCACACGCGCGCGGACGTGGAGCGGTTGAAGCAATGCGGCGCCAACGCCATTTTGGTCGGCGAATCATTGATGCGCGGCGGGAACACACAGTCGAAAATCCGCGAATTGATCGGGTAGAAAATTTCGCGCCCCTCGCCCCATCCCTCTCCCCGCCTGGCGGGGAGAGGGTGTCCGACAGGACGGGTGAGGGGAATTTATTTGGTATTCTTCGCCAGTTGCTTCGCCAGCCGGATGGCGGAAATCATGCTCGAAGGATTGGCGACTCCTTTTCCGGCGATGTCGTAGGCCGTGCCGTGGTCGGGTGAGGTGCGGATGAACGGCAAGCCCAGCGTCCAGTTCACGCCGGTGTCAAACGCCACGGTCTTCAACGGCGCCAGCCCCTGGTCGTGATACATCGCGACGACGGCGTCAAAATCCCCGCGCAAAGCGTAATGAAAGACCGTGTCGCCGCTCAACGGCCCGACGACATCCAGTCCGCGTTCTTGCGCGGCAAGAACCGTTGGCGCAATGGTTTTGATTTCCTCGTCGCCGAATTCGCCGCCTTCGCCCGCGTGCGGATTCAGGCCGCAAACGGCGACACGCGCGCGGGGCAATTGCAAATCGTGGCAGGCCTGCGCGGCCAGTTCGATGGCCAACGTGATTTTTTCCGCCGTCAGCTTTTCGGGAACCGATCTGATGGAAATGTGAATGGTGGCCAGGGCGACCCGCAGCCAACGGCCTCTTTCATCATGGCCGAGCAGCATCATGGCCGTGCGTTTGGTGTTGGCGAGTCCGGATAGAAATTCAGTCTGACCGATGAATTTGTGTCCGGCGCGGATGATCGCCTCCTTGTTGACGGGCGCGGTGACGAGCGCATCCAATTCGCGCCGCAGGCAGCGTCCGGCGCCGTCGCGCAAGGCGGCGACGGCGGCGTTCGCGGCGGCAGGCGAACCCGCAGTCAAATTTTCCGGCAATGGATCGGCCAATGGATTTGTGACGAAGCACCGGCCGGAGTCGCCGTAGCTGGAAAATTTTCCCAGCGGCAGACCCAATCCCAGTTTTCGATTGAGTCGTCCGGCACCGTCCCCGTCGCCGATGAGCAGATATTTCGTATCGTCTTCCGGCCCCTCGGCGGCAATGGCCTTGAGGGTGACTTCGGGGCCGATGCCGGTCACGTCGCCCAGTGAAACGCCAAGCCAGCCGGTCATGTTGGTTGAGAGTTGACGGTTGAGAGTTGAGAGTCGGCGGGAAACGCGCCTTAACTCGCGGTGAAATTAGAAATAGCGGATGAACGTTTTTTTCTTCAGCGAGTCGATCCACTGTTTTTGAACGCGGGCCTGTTCCTGGGTGCGAAGGGTTTTGTCAATGTCACTGCGGACTTCGTTGAGCGGCTTGACGTGGGCCGGGCGGGTTTGCTCGACGAGCATGAGGTAGCAGGCTTCCGGCGTTTCAACCACACCGCTGACCTCGCCGGGCTTGAGCGCGAAGGCGACCTCGGCGAGTTCCTTGCGGAGCACGGAGCGCTCGATCCACCCCCAATCGCCCCCCTGCTTTTGTTGTGAGCCTTGCGAATAAACGGAGGCCATTTGCTGAAAACTCGCGCCTCCCTTGATTTGGGACAGGATTTCGCGGGCCAGCGCCGGCGTATTGGTGTCGTCGTCAGAAGTTCTGTTGAGCACGATCATGCGCAATTTGATTTCGTCCTCAACCTTGAAATCGTCCTGGTGGGCCAGGTAGTAGGTTTCCACTTTGTAGGGGGAGATGACGATTTCGCGCGAAACGTTCTGGTTGCGCAAGGCCGATTCGATGTATTGATCGCGGACATCCTGGCGGAATTGTTCGTAAGTCATGCCCTGCGCCTGTAATGATTTCACCGCCGTCACGCGGTCGCCGAACTGCTCGCGGATACGGTCCTGCACCAGTTCGTCCACCACACTGTCGGGCAACTTGTTATATTTGGTCTCGAATTCGCGCAGGATCAACTGGCGCTCGATCAATATCTCCAAACTGTTGTCGAGCGCCTCGGCGAGTTTTTGCTGAAAGGCCTCCGGCTGTTCGGCGTATTGCCGGCGCAATGCCTCGAGCGCCGGCGCCGTGAACTCCTCGACCTGCTCGTAGGTGATGACCGTGTTGTTCACGATGGCCTTGACGCCGTCGGCCAGCTCCGCGCGCAAGGGCAGGCCCAGGCACAATGCCGCCACGCAAATTGCGATCAATCGGGACCCATTCATCAAATTCGATGCGAATTCTAACAACTGCCTCCGGCGGGTCAAGCGCCGCCACTTCTTCAAAACGGCCACTGGCGGTCGAGAAAATACATGACCAACGCCATGAGCGCGGACAAAATCAAGCTCGCCACGATTGACCATTTCAAAAATTTTCTTTGTTTGCGGCGCGCCGCCGGGCCGCCCTGACCCGGCAGCAGGTAATAACGTTCGCGCTCTTTATTGCCGTTTGAAAAAAACATACGCTTCCGACTTCGCCAATTCTAACACACCCCCCGCCGTGGCTCAAGTCCGGTGCTTGCGGTGGCGGGCCTTGCCCTTTACCGTTCCGGCGTGAATCTTGAAGACCATACTGGCGACATCATCCGCAAGGCGCGCGCGATGACCAACGTTTCGACGGCGGCCGCGGCCAGGGCCGCGGGAATTTCCGAAGCCGAACTTTCCGCGCTCGAAGCCAGCGGAGAAATCGGCAAACGACCCGACTTTGCCGCGCTCGCCCGGCTGGTTGGCCTGCATCCGGCCAAACTCGAAGGCCTTGCCAATGGCTGGCTGCCGGCGGAAAAGGATTTGAGCGTCTGGCGCGAACTCCGAGTGTTCACCACCGCCAGCGACGGCATGACCGTGAATTGCTATCTGGTTTGGGACGAAGTCACGCGCGACGCGGCGCTTTTCGACACCGGCTTCGACGCGAACCCGATTCTGGTTGGCATCGCCGAAAACCAACTCGTGCTGCGGCACGTTTTCATCACGCACTCGCACTTTGATCACGTCGAAGCGCTGCCAAAAATCCGCGAAGCCTTTCCGAAAGTGCGGCTGCACAGCGGTTCCAAAAACGCGCCGGTGGACCAGCGGAACAAGCCAAGCGAAATCGTCCATCTTGGCGGCCTGCGCATCACGCATCGCGAAACGCCCGGCCACGCGGAGGATGGCGTGACTTACATCGTCGGCAACTGGCAGGAGGACTCGCCGCACGTCGCCATCGTGGGCGACGCGATTTTTGCCGGATCCATCGGACGGGGCAACCAGTCATGGGACCTGGCCAAACAAAAAGTGCGGGAACAAATCCTGTCGTTGCCGCCGGAAACGTTGATTTGTCCCGGCCATGGCCCGTTGACGACGGTCGCGGAAGAAAAAGCGCATAATCCTTTCTTTGCTTGAGTTTCAGGAGCGAATATTTTCAACAACGAACAACGGGAATGGAGAATTTGCGGGCGGAATATCTTCGAAAT
>Ga0074044_10004361_pt1 | contig 11743 bp, 6 predicted proteins | sample BogForMeECP23OM1_FD_94443 | JGI IMG/M metagenome (GOLD analysis project Ga0074044, IMG submission 94443) | Bog forest soil microbial communities from Calvert Island, British Columbia, Canada - Bog Forest MetaG ECP23OM1 | ecosystem: Environmental > Terrestrial > Soil > Wetlands ...
AACACAAGCACAAGATGGTTATGGTATTGATGGTTATGGCATTGATGAAGGAATAACTTTTGTTTCCGATATGGAACATTATATTTTAGATTTTGGATTGGATAAAAATTTCAACAGACTATCTATCTATAAAGATGTTAGTGGATACATGAATTTCCGAGTCTTTGATAACAAAAATACTTCATATTCTATTAGTGCCAACGTTTCTTCTTGGCAGGCTAATGATGCTCACATGGTGGCTGCCTCTTGGAAATTGAATACACGCAATAATCGCGATGAAATGCATCTTTTCATTGATGGCCTTGAAGTCCCTAACATTATAAAATATGGACAAAAATTACAGCCATATCCAGATGAACCATATAGAACAGTAGATGCAGAGGTTCTTGGCCCTCTTACCTATGATATTGTTGGCTCTGATGACTTAATAACAACACAAGGTTCTTCTGCCGTTAGCTCTAGCATCAATTTTAGCATATACAATATTTTTGTCGGAGATACTATTTTCATTTTAGAACCAGGGTTCAATTCATCTGGATATACTATTGAAAGTATTAATGGACAGGTTTTAAATCTTACTCAGGTCTTACCGCTTTCCATAACAAATGGAACATATTCTGTTAATCAAACTTCATTTACAGTTCAATCAGCTATTGGTGTCTTCCCTAATATTGCAGTTTCAACTATCCATAATGGAGTAGAGGCAGAAATTCCAGGAGTACGTGCCCTTTATCCAGATTATAGTATTAGTCAAGATAGTAGTTTTAATAATATTTTAACTGTTTCCAATGGTGTTTTTGCGGGAGACCTAATTCTTATTAGAACATTGGGGCTAAATTTCCGAAATATTAAAAGCAGCTATTATGTTTGGAGCAATGAAGTAGAAAATATTTTGATGACCCAAATGCCGCCTCCAGTTTCTTTGGATGGCGTAGATATAACTAGAATTATTATGGGGAACACAGCTGTTGGTCCATCTAATTCTAGTCTAATATCTGGGCTTTTTGAGTTTAGTAGCGACGGATATACTCAAGTTGAAGGTACAGACTTATATGGTTTAGTAGGGACTAGTACTGTTACTTCTCCTTCTACTGATTTTTCTAGTTTGAATGTTCAAAGTGGAGACTTTATAGATGTCAATTATTCTATGACTCCATTCTCCAACTATCTTATTGCTGCAGTTTCTGGTAATAATCTTACTATTAATGGAACTTTGCCTCTAAGTTTTTCTGGAAAACCTTTTCAAGTCTTTTCCAATCCAGTTCCAATTTGGGAACCTTCCAATTCACAAAATGGCAGAACACTCCAAGTAACCATTACTGGAACTAATGTAAATTTTGCCACACCAGTAGAGGTTACCATTACTGGCATTGACTCTATTACTTATGTTATTATTACAGAGACAATATCATTTAATAGTTATGGTTCCCTTAATTTTGTTAATTCGTATATTTCGGTTAGTTCTATTCAAGTTAGCGTTGAGCCACTTAATCCACTTAAGAATGCACTAGCTATTGAAGTAAAGGAAGCCTATCCAATTACTCATAGTGAATTTAGCGGATTGGTGCCAGTAATAAGATATAGTTATCCTATTGGTAATGGAACAATGCTAAGTTCAGATGGTTATGATAATTTTGTAACTGATCAATCTAAGTTGTTTAGTTACGATGATATCGGAAATTATTTAATCATACAGTCGCCGGCATTTTCTGATGGATATGGTGTTGCAGGCTTTTACATCATTACTGGCATTTCTTCTGACAGACATTCTATTAGTATCCAATCTACTTTAACATCATTTCCAGTTCCTCAACTGCCGGCATTTACTGGTGGTGTCTATCAAGTTCTAAATACTACTGACTATAGAAGTGGTTTGCAAAATGGATTTTTTACTCTTGAAGCCAGCCTAATGCCAGGACAAGCTTACTTATTAGATCAAGGTTCTTATGCTCTTGAATATTACACCTATCTTGGTATTAAATTTTCACCACTAAATAATAATTTGTATATTGGAACCAATTATGAAGGCAACATTAATGCCAATGCGGTTCTAAATCAATTTACACTCTCTTCTATTATGATGACCGATACTAGAGTTGGTGAGGTTGTTTCGGCTAATGCCAGTTCAATTACCAAAGATTTTAATGCCATAACAGCTCCGCAACCAAATGCAAACACTTTAGTCTTAATTGATTTTAATAGCTTTCCATTTGCAAATGATGCTAGCTTCTATGCCAGCACAAATGATGATCACATTCATTTCCAGTCAGATTGGGCTGTTAATGATAACTTTGAACAAAGTATTGTCATTCTAGATCAACCAATTTTAATTCCTAATGCGGGTATCTTAGATACATCTAAGCAAGCTACAGTTGAATTTTGGATGAGCCCACTTTTTGATACGGCTAATGACCCGAATTTCAGATTCTATTTTGACGCCTACGGAGCAGTAGTCGAACAAGTTACTAGTGTTAGTAACGTAGCTGTTAAGCTTTCTAGCCCAGCTAGCCAAATTTTAAGCGTTACTTTGTCCGCTGGAGACCCGAAGGTAGATTATTTTGCTGGTGGTAAGTTAGAAATTGATACACAAAACGCCATACAAGAAATTCTAACGCCTACGAATACTAGTACCATTGTGGTGTCAAACCCAATATTACAAGTCATTTCAGTTAAAATTGTTGGCGATTATACTGGTAAAGATTACTTTGATGATGACGGAGCTATTAGCTCAAATATGAAGACTATTTATTTGGGGATCGCTTTACCAACTTTAAGTTCAAATGTAATAGTAACTTACCAATCAACAAACAACAATAATGTAAATGTAAATACACAGGTTATTAGGCTTAATAAAAAATTACCAGCTCAGAATTCTGTAGTTACCGTTAGGTATATTCCAAGCGGGTTACAGGGAGATAGAATTTCTATCTATAAAGACCCGTATGGCTTTATCAATTTTGCAATCATGGCTTCTGGGATTGATTATGTAATTAAAGCAGAGACTCGTTGGGCGAGAAATACCTGGCATCGTGTTAAGGCCAGCTATCAAGTTAATGGAGTTGTTGGTAGCGATACCATGATTCTTTTCCTAGATGGTTATGAATATACTGATGTTTTTGTTGGCCCAGAAATGATTCCAGGACAATTTCCATCTATTGTAGGCTCTTCTGCTATAGGAGATGGTTATAATTTTGTTAGCAGCATTACCTTTAAAGACCCGATCAATGATCTATTTGTTGGAACTGACTATACGGGTTCAAATCCAATCTTTACTCTCTTAGACAATTTCCGTATTAGTAATATTTTCCGACCTATATATGCACCTTACGGAGAACCAATCGACGTTAATTACAGCTCAAATCTAGGTATAGTTTTCCCTGTTACGAGTGATCTTTATACGACCTATCTAATGGATTTCAATACGGAAGTTGCACTAACTACCAATTTTACCACATTAGTTGATAGGGCGAACGGAGCATTTGAGTTTACTGTCAATATTTTTGACTCTTTTGACATTGTTGGAAGCAGTGCTACGGTACAGCAAATACTTGAAAACCTAATAAATATTCTGACGCCAGCAAATAGTCAGGTATATATAAAGTATATAACGTGAAAGGTAATCAATGACCGAGAGAGCACCAGTATCAGTACAAAGACCAATTTGGTATGACGCACAGCAAGTAGATGAAACAGATCTAACTGCTGAGCAACTTGCCAATGAGGGTATTGAATCTGCTATTATAGAAAATCACGTAGGTGACGGCATTTTACCGGAGACATTAGTTAGTAACATAATTTTTAATTCTTCTTTAGCAACAGGCCTCTTAGACGGACTTCCCATCGTTCCAGTAGTTCTACCGTCTGGAGCAAATTTAATCAATCAACCAAGTGATAATAACTTAGGAAATCAATTAGCTGTTACCTTAACCAATTCTGCTGCTTCTGGCAAACGTCAAGTTAAAGTCTGTATTATTGGTTTAGATTTCCAGGAAAATTTGCAGTATGAGATTTTCTATTTTGACACTAATGAAACGCAGGTTACTGGAGTACATTTTACTCAAGTTCTTCTTTTGCTTTTCAATGATTTTATTGGTAATCCCGAGTTGTCTTTCAATTTGGGAGGACAGTTAGTAATTTCAGAAACTACCCCAATGACTCTCTCTAGAGATATTATTATGGTAGCTCAAGATCAGCAACCAAATCTTTTCTTCGGAGATTTCTTTTTAGATACCTCAGTAAGTCCTTGTTCTCAGCCAATTTCTCTTGCAACCATGTTGCAAAATGCATTACCATTATATAATTTGTCAGTACTTGGTATTTATAATCGACAAGAAGATATTTTTGAGGGCACGTTATTGCCAACACCATATGCATTGGTCGCAAATGATGTAACTACTCAAATTGGAGAGAAATTTCAAGCAACAACTGATAATATCCAAAAAATAACTTTGCTTCTATCAGTTCAAAACTTAATAGCTCCGTACAGTTTAAGTTGGACGGGAGATATTGTTGTTAGTATTTATCCATTACAAGTAACCTTAGATTGTCCAACTGATTTAGTTCCGAATGCAGCAATTAACTACCCACCTAACAATATTCCATATGCACAAATTAGCTATAATTATACTACCCTTCTAGCAGCTGGAATTGTTTTGAATTCCGTTCCACAGCCGGTAGATTTCGTTTTTAGTAATAGCCCAATAGCTGGTGGAAACATTATGTCAGCAGGGCAATACTGTGCCGTTACTGTTAAGCGTTCTGGATCAGCTAATTTATGTAATATTTTAGTCTCCTATGGACAAGATTTAGTAGAAAATTCCTTTGTAACTACTTTTAGTGGAAATCTATGGGTTGATATCACTAGTGCAAATCTATGGTTCCGTGTTTATACAGATGCCGCTAAGATTTCAGATGGTCAAGCATATGATGCTGGTAACGGTGTAACTATACCTAAGACAACTATCGATCCAACTACTCAAGCAACTATTGATTATATTTTAGGTGGGCAAGAGTTTGCTGGTTCTGAAATCTTTAGTGCAGTCTTAGCTGCCGTGACACAAGATTCTGCTCCCGTACCAGATCAAAGAACGGGAAATCCAGTCAGCTCTCGTCAGCAATATGTTCCTCAGATCACTTTAACTGACCCTATTGATCTAACTAATTTAGAAGTAAGTTCTGAGCCACTCATACTAGGAACTATTTCAGATCAAAATATCAAAACATTTACTCCTGGCTATTTCGTTACTGTCCCACTATTTACATCTACTATTGTTAATGATCAAATGTTCATTAGAGTTGTCGATGATACAACTGATGGGTACAGATATAATACTTCCGTTAGCGCTTTAATTTCTGATTTATTAAATGGTAATTTCGTAGAAGCCAGTATAATTCCAGACCCCAATGTACCAGTCTCTTATAGAATTGCTAGCGCCCAACTCGTTTCTATGATTGTTGGAGACGTAGATGGTAATGGTGTTATTGATGATAATGATTTAGCTTTGCTAAATAACTTCATAGGGTTCAACGATGGCTATGGTTTAAATATAGGATTACCAGAACAAAGTAATGTTACTCTTGTGGATGGATATCACACTACATTTGTTAATGGTTATCAAACTCTTACTCAACCGTTCTCTTCTCAATCTCTTGCCAATATAGTTTGGCAATTAGTCGATCCCGCTAATGATGGCTATGTAGTTGCCAGCGGTTCTGATGGATACCTAACAGCTAATCCAACTGATCCAAATTTTGCTAATTTCTCAAGCTTAAGCGTTGCTTTCAGTTATATTTTTGGTCTTTCTACTTTCAGTTTGGTTATTATTACTCCGGGCACTAACCAGGCAAATTTGGGTGGCTGGGCTATTTCAGGAGTTGAAGTAGCAACAAATGTAATTACTATTAAGAAACTTTATTTGGATGGTAATGTCATAGCTCAAATGTTGCGAGCTGACATTGATGGTGATTTCATTGTTACTTCTAATGATCAATATTTATTAAACAGTTATGTTGAAAGAGTTCAAAATCCAACCATCTTCCCGTTCCCAAATCCAAATTATACTGGGCCGACTTCAAATCCATTTGCTAAAATTGGAACTCGCTTCAATGTTATTCAATTAAGATTAGAACAATTTGTTGATAGGTCAGATGATTATACTGCATATCCAACTGGATATTCAATTTGCCCGCCCGATCGTGATGGGTATACTCATCCGGTTCAAGACATTTTTGCTAATGATAGTAATTTTTCTGATCATAATTTCTTCTACTCCCCAATACAAATAAGCATTATTCCTCAATTGGTATGGGTTCCATACTTAGTGGTTTCCAGCTCACAATCTAAACTAGTGCCAAGCGTTTTCACCTATGAAGATGGATTCGTTTCTAATCCTTGTGTTGTTGATGGAGTTGTCTATACCGTTTACCCAAGCTTAGAAGCTTTCGATCCAGGACGTGTAGATGTTTTCGCACCTAACAATATTATCATTGGCCCTGGAGGACAGTTACAGACAACTACGGGAAATTTCTATAAAGTAGATTTTGAAATTGGAACCGTTATCTTGGAAATACCAGATGGATTATATGGTTCAGAAAGAACCATTGACATTGTTAATGATTTCATTGTTTCTACTGTAGGTAATAATGGAATTTTAACTGGATATACTCGTCTTGGCTTCCCAGCTATGAGATTTGCAGACTGCTCATTTGTTACTGCGGACGCCCTAGCAAATAATCAAATTAATTTTTCAGTAGCAGTGCAATCTTTCTCCCCTAATACTAATGGATTATCTCCAGATGGTTATTACGGTGCCATTGTTGATGGTAAGATGGGCGTTAATATTGATTATTCAACAGGATTCTTAACAATAAACTTCACCAATTTATATCAAGATCCAGTTTTACAAACTCTGAGCACAAAAATCCAAGTTAGTATTTTCTTGAAACAGGGCGGATTTAACAATATGCCCCTTTTCGTTAATTCTACCCAAGTTGAAAATATGCTAAGTTTGATTAGCACTTTCAGCGGAGCTAACGAAGCGTTAGGAGAAGTGGCTGCTGGTGGTGATTTAGCTGGATATTATCCAAATCCAATTGTTGTTAGTGCTACGGGCGAAATAAGCCTTGACGGTTACGGATTTTTGATTAATTCAAATCAGATCATTAATCAACCTACTGCCAATAATGGAACTATTACTAATCAAGTTCCTTTCATGACACATGATGCTGTGACAACAACTCAAATAGTTCTAACGATTCCAAATAATAGCGCAGGTTTAGTTACTGTAACTGTGGCCGGAGCTAATGCCTTAAATGCCGGCTCTGAAACTTGGTCTCGTCCATATATGAATCAAAACGGCGTTCTTACTCCAATTGGTGTTTGGACTCCTACCCCTCCAGGATGGCAAGGTTCTGCTGGTGCGACATCTTGGACAGTAACTCCTTCACATACAGGCACAACTATAACTATAGCAGCTACAGCTGTAGGTACTGGTGGATTCGTTAATTGGATAGCTTCGGTAGTTTATACTAGCGTTGCAACATAAAAATTAAGCGCCCTTGACATTTTATTTTTTTGGATTATATTGCGAGAGCGATGAGATTCACGAAATTTAAAAACATTATTTCCAAAAAACACCGTTCATTTATTCAGTCTATATGGTATGACATTACGAATTATCTTTCGACTATAAAATATTGGTTTGTTAGCCATTTTGTTCCGAAAAGAAGATACCATATGTTAGATTTGCGGCAACCTAAAGTTACCGGCGAATATCGTTATGGCTGGTTAGACTCAGATCATCAAATACTATTTGCTTTATTCAATATTCTCAATAATTTTGTTAAACATGAAATGCCTAATTCGTATTGCCCTAGCGAAGAAGAGGTGTCACATGATGCCAGCCTCTTGAACCAACGTAATAAGTATCTAGAAATTAAAGCCATTCATTATTGGTGGAACGTAGATAGGAGACGTCAAGAGAAAAGGAAAGATCATCTACTTAGCGATTGGCATACGGCAAGAAAATACTGCCGTGCTGAAGAGCACCAATTATGGGAAAATCTACGCAAAGCGGAAGCCGACCTGGAAGATAAAGAAGAGGAGATGATCATGAGATTAATAAAAATTAGGCATTCATTGTGGACTTGATATAAACGAGATATGAAGGTTTTGATACGACAATTTTTGGGACAATGGCATTCTTGGTCAGTAGTCGGCTGGAACTTAGCCAAGATTCTCAAGAAAAATCATGAAGTCCATCTCTTCGCTACTGATGGAATTAAGTATCTACCATCTGATTTAAAAAAGAATGTTATTGGATATACAGAGTTAGATAAGCCGGCTATCTATGGAAGAAAGCCAGATAAATCTTATGACTGTCAAATAAGTTATACCTGTATGAAAAATTTCCCAGCCCTCTTAGGCAATGGAAATAAGAACAGAATAGGTATCTGGACTTATGAGTGGGCAGGGAAGAACGTTCTTCCCAATGGATTCGCCAAACACTATGCCTCCTGTGATGCCCTCTGTGCGCCTTCTCAATTCTCTAAACAAATCTTTTTAGACTCTGGGATTCCTGAGGATAGAATTACAGTTATCCCTCATGGCATTAATGTAGATGAGTATAAACAAACGACAGTCATTAAATTGCCGACTACCAAAAAGTTTAAGATATTAGCTAACATTGCACAAAATCATATCAGGAAAAATATACCTGGGCTCCTAGAAGCTTATGGTAAAGCTTTCAATAATAAAGACGATGTAACTCTTATTCTAAAAGTTAAAGATAAGCCTGCGGCTAATCAATTTGATATTTCTGTTAGGACATGTCTTCATAATTTTTATGAGAAATTTCCGCAGCATGCCGAGGTTAAGTTATTCTCAGAGTTTGTAGACGATATCTCTAGCCTGTATAGAAGCGTAGATGCTGTCTTTACTATGGCCCATTGTGAAGGCTTTTACTTCCCAGGATTGGAAGCTATTGCTTCGGGCAAGTTGGCCATTGCTCCCAATTGGGGAGGACAGTTAGATTTTCTTAATGAAAGCAATTCTCTTCTTGTCTCTGGTAAAGAGGGAAGAGCTAATCCGAAGAGTATGTACTGGGAGTCTAAGCCTAATGCCATTTGGTTTGAGCCTTCTACTGACGATGCTGCCGAAAAATTAAAATTTGCCTACGAAAATTATGAAAAATTGAACGAGAGTATTGACAAGCAAAAATCCGATGTTTACACTAAGTATAGCTGGGACGCGGTTGTCTCGCAATTTTTAAATTTGTGTAAATAATGCTAGATATTACTGAAGAGATTATACAGGCTGCTGCTTTATATAAAGCAGCTTTGAAAGAAAATAAAGCAGAATTAATTTTTCCCTTGAAAGATTTTAACATAGTTTATGTTCCTCATATGCCTCATTCTCATCGGACTATTTGGATAGAAGCTAATTTAATTTTGCTTTACCGCTCTTCTGAAGAATTAGCTTCAGATTACTTGCCCGTAAGTAATTTACAAAACGGGGCAAGAAGAGGGCTGTATATTAACGTGATCAACGAAGATTATGACATTGAATATCATATTACTAATATGGCTTGTAGTAATTTAAAGCAAACATATTCTAGGTCGCTTGGGCAAAAATATATTGAAATTGAGCCAGAAATCTTATTAAGAGTAATAAATTTATTATCATTTGCTTAGTCTTTAAATTTAAACGTATGACCTTCACAGTATGTTTTAAATAAATGATATTTTCTATCAAGATAGATGGTTGCATCTTTATAAATCCAGTCATAAAATTTTATGACTTGTCTACTTCCACCAGAATCTAATCTGTAGGTATTTCCAGTATATTTTTTTGGATGACTAATGTAAGAGTTAACACCTAATGATTTTAATAATTGTTTGATATTATCGATCATATCTTTTGTAGATACGAAAAGTATATTTAATTGATTGTTTGCTTTATTTATATGTACACAGCCATCTCCGTCAAAATAACCCCGAATGAAATGTCTAATTAGTTTTTGATCTAACCATTGTGGAAAAGAAATATCAAAACTTTTAGTTTGATGGCATCCCTTTGCTGCTAATGATTTAGTTAATATTTTAGAATTTAATTCTAGCCTATAAGCAATGTATTTACCTTTATTTTTTAGCTGCAGGAATGGTTCCCGAGGTTGTCCAAAAAACTTAGCGCATTTGTCTAAATGTGATTTGTCTCGCTCTTGTAATTCAATAACGATGCGTCCCAATTTTTCATTATTGTAGGCATCTGCATAAAAGAAACCAAGCCAGTAGGCTTTTTCTTCAGCATCTATGTTATCCATTAAATTTTTATTTATTGAGTATTTCATTTTGATTATAATGGTTATATATCAAAGAATGCCCGAATTGACAGAAATTGACTTCAGAAAGTGTTCAGGTGTACCATGCCAGAAGGCGTAGAAGTAAAATTAAGCACGGAAGTAGTTAAACCACTAGTTCTTGGTAAAAGAATCATTAATGTAATTTCAGGAAAAACGAGCAGATATAAAGTCAAATCACCAGAAGGATTTGATGAGTTTCTTAAGACTTTATCTCCCGAAGTTGTTAGAGTGATGAATGTTGAAAATTATGGTAAGTTTATGTACTGGACATTTAGCAACGGTTGGCATATGTTTTGTACATTTGGTATGACTGGTCAATGGTCTACTAAAGAAGGCAATCATCCTTGTCTTGAAATGTATATGGGAGAAGATGCCAGAGAATCATGTGAGTCAATTTATTTCAACGACCCCCGCCATTTTGGAACCATCAAATTTACAAACAAAGCAAAAGATCTGACTGACAAATTAAATGATCTTGGATGGGATCCTTTGCAAATGCCATTGGACAAACATGTTCCGTGGATTAAACAACAGCTGTCGAGAACTGCTAAACCTATTGCAGAAGTTTTGATGGATCAAAAGATTTTTGCGGGAGTGGGCAACTACATTCGGGCCGAAGCGTTATATCAGTGTAAGCTGAGTCCGTTTCGTGGAGCGAGTTCCTTAAAGGACGATGAAGTTCGACAATTATGCCAAGCCGCTGTTGATGTAATGGAAGAGTCATATCAACATCAAGGGGCAACCATTCAAACATATAAAACGGTTTATGGTGAAGAGGGTAGATATTCGAGTTGCTTCAAGGTATATGGAAAAAAGAAAGACCCATTAGGTAATCCGATTGTCAAACAAGATATAGGAACCAGAACAATTCATTGGTGTCCCGCCATTCAAGTATAAGGTATTAATATGACTGTATTAAGCAAAATTCTCATAGGTATAGGCTCTGCAATGGTGGTGCTTATGCTTGGTTATATGATCTATAATCAAGAAAAGATTAAGACCCAGCAAACTGCACTACAATCTTCAATTGTTGCTCAGCAAACATTGGTAGATGGCATCGTTAGAAGCCAAAGCCAGTACGCTACCGCTGCTGATTTAGCTAAGTTTGCTTCTGAAAATGATTTGAATATGAAGGCTATCCAAGCTAACATGAAAACATTGAACGATCAGCTTGCTTCCATTAATGTTATTACGGCTACAAGTACCGGTCAAAATACTACCAATCTTCCATCAACCGGGACTGGCCCAGCTAACCCAAAGCCAAAGACCCCCGTTGTTGTGGCTTGCACTGGTGGAACAGCTACCTGTCCTAATCAAGATCCATTTGGATATCAAGCAAAGCAACAGAACCTAGCTCTTAGCGAAGACTTTGCTAATCTCAAAGT
>Ga0074044_10004364_pt1 | contig 11739 bp, 7 predicted proteins | sample BogForMeECP23OM1_FD_94443 | JGI IMG/M metagenome (GOLD analysis project Ga0074044, IMG submission 94443) | Bog forest soil microbial communities from Calvert Island, British Columbia, Canada - Bog Forest MetaG ECP23OM1 | ecosystem: Environmental > Terrestrial > Soil > Wetlands ...
CCCGCTCATGTCGATCGCGAAAGTCGATTCAAGCATTGAGGTTCCGAATCCGCGCGCGGGAGTTCCTGGTGCACCATCGCCTGGCGCGGGCGAGCACTATTGCAGTGCTTCGCCACGACGACGGACATGGACGTCGAACAAACCCCGCCAGTACGGATTGACTCATTTGCGGATTGCGAGTACTGGTCGACCGTGCTCTCGATCTTCCATGAAGGAAACACGCCATTTCCCCAGTGACCAGTCGTCTATTACGCGCGTACTCTCCAAGCAGGAAGAGTGGGACCGGGTGGATGCAGCGGGGGTGAAGTGGTGTTCATGGAAGGCGAGATCCTCGCTCGTTCTGGGGAAAAAGACCAGTAGGTCGGCAAGATGGATCGATGCCTTGCTGAACTCGGGCCGCAACGGGACAACCTGCTTCGTACCGGATGAGAGCTGCTCACGATGCATGACGATGTCACAGACCCAATCGCGCGGAAGGTCGCCAGCCAACTCGGCAGCGCCGTTGACGCGATCGCTCCGCCAGGAACGGCACGCCGTCGAGCGTTGGCGTTAGCGGCCCGTGGATTGAAGGCCCTGCCCAGGCTGAGCAGCCGGTGGTACGTGGTGCACAAGATCAAGACGACCTTGATCCGCGCTCACGGCACGCTCTTTCTGATCCTCCGCCCTTACCACATCATGAGTGGACGGCTGGTGCGCGCGCTCCGCCCTCGACAACGATCGCTCTCTGGCTCCCCTGTCTTCTCGATTCACGATCGGGTGGATGTCTCGATCATTGTCCCAGTTTCTAACCACTGGAGCCATACTCTTGCCTGTCTCGAGTCCATCATCGGTATGCGAGCCAGAGCTGCCGCGTGAGCTTGCGTAGGCGGCTGGATTGACCGTGTTCGTACTGGCATCGAATCAGCTTCCCCCAGGGACCTTGGGGGATGCCGTTGAAGGGAGAGGCGCATGGCCAAGTCATTGCAGGGGCCGCAAACCGCTCTGCCTGATCAACCGCGACCCAGGCATGCCTCGGCCGGCCTAAACCGAGGCACTTCGCGGCTCTTGATACCGCGAGGAACCAGGCGTCATCGACTCTGGCAACTGGGAACCAAGTTCGCTCGGATCTGGCTGCAGGACGGCCCGAGCACCGCGATCCTCAAGGCCACGGTCAGAATCCGACGCGGGCTCTCGGCGTTCTGGACCCGCCGTCAACTGGCCGAATTTCGATCGATGGTCCAAGCGGGAATTGACTTTTCGTCGCAGCGCCCAGCTGTGCGACCCCACACTGCCAGCGTCGACGTGATCGTGTGCGTTCACAACGCTCTCGACGATGTACATCGATGTCTGGAATCGGTGCAGCGGTCGTCATCGCCCCCCTTCTCGCTCATCCTCGTCGACGACGGCAGCTTTACAGAAACGGCGCACTACCTGGCCGACTTCGCTGTCGCGCACGGTTGCCGGCTGAGCCGCAACGAGACGGCCCGCGGCTACACCTACGCAGCGAATCAGGGCCTGCGGGCCTCCACGGCGGAATTCGTGGTGCTGCTCAACAGCGACACCATCGTCGCGCCGGAATGGCTGGACCGGTTGATCGCCTGTGCCCGGTCCGATCCTCAGATTGGCCTGGTTGGTCCACTGTCCAATACAGCCTCCTGGCAATCGATTCCCGAACTGGTTGGTTCCGAGGCGGACTGGGCTGAGAACCCGCTCCCCGGGGGCATGGCCCCCGAGGACATGGCCCGGCTGGTTGCCCGGTATTCGGGGCGAATCTATCCGCGCCTGCCTTTCCTCAACGGCTTTTGCCTGATGATCCGGCGGGCCGTTCTTGACCAGGTCGGACTCTTCGACGAGGCGGTATTCGGCCGGGGTTACGGCGAGGAGAACGATTACTCCCTGAGATCGACCCAGGCCGGCTGGCAACTCGCCGTGGCCGACGACGCCTACGTGTTTCACCGGCAGTCGCGGAGCTACTCCAACGAACGAAGAAAAGCACTCTGCGAGCACGCGGGACTGTCGCTCGTGAAGAAGCATGGCAGTGGCCTCGTCGACGCCGGAGTCGAGATCTGTCGAGACAATCGCGTCCTTGATGGAATTCGCCATCGAGCGCGCGTGATGCACGAGCGCGAACAATGGATCCGGGAGGGCCGCAGCCGATGGGCCGGCAACCGGCTGCTTTTCATCCTTCCCGTCATGGGGCCCGGCGGGGGCGCTAACGTCATTATCCAGGAAGCCGACGCCATGAGCCGGATGGGCGTCGACGTCCGGTTTCTCAACCTCGAGGAATATCGGACGGACTTCGAGAACAGTTATCCCGAACTGAAGGTCCCGGTCATCTACCGTGAATGCTGTGAAGACCTCGTCGAACTGGCGGGGCAGTTCGATGCCTTTGTCGCCACCGTTTATTATACGGCACAACGTCTCTTGCCACTGCTGGAGCGACATCAGCCACCGGTGCTCGGCTATTATGTCCAGGACTTCGAACCCTACTTTGTGCCCGAGGGAACCAAGGAACACCACGAAGCCTGGGGCTCGTACACGGTCATCCCCCAGATGGTTCGGTTCACCAAGACCGAATGGACGAGGAACGAGGTCCTGCGTCATACCGGAGCTGACTGCCACCTGGTTGGCCCCTCCGTCAACATCGACTTTTTCCGACCGCGGCCAAGATCAAAAAGGTCCAGGTCAGACGCCGTGCGGATCGGGGCCATGATCAGACCCAGTTCGCCCTACCGCGAACCTCGTCTGACTATGGAGGTACTCCAGGAGACGTACCGGCTCCATCGCGGCAAGATCGAATTGCTGCTCTTCGGCTGCGACTCTATCGACCCCGGGTTTCTGGCTCTGCCGCGCAGGTTTCCATGGCGGAATTCGGGCGTTCTGAACCGGATCCAGTTGAGTCATCTTCTGAATGAGGTCGACGTGTTCGTCGACTTCTCTTCTCATCAAGCGATGGGACTGACGGCCATGGAGGCAATGGCCTGCGGCGCGGCGGTCGTTGTCCCGCGCCGCGGCGGTGCCAACTGTTTTGTCAATCACGAGACCAACGGACTGATCGTCGACACGCGGTCGTTCCGCGAGTGCGTGAGTGCCGTGAGCCTGCTTGTGAGCGATGCCAGCCTCCGCTCTCGCCTCCAGGGTCGAGGGCGATCGGACATCTGCCAGTTCTACCCGGAGAGAGCTGCTTGCCGGATTCTGGCCGCGCTCTTTCCACGCCCATGACCCCCTCCCGAACCGCGCGATCCCGCAGACGATCGACAAACTCGATTGCGGCACGAACGGAGGGCCAGGATCAAAACACGCGGTTGCGTCCTCGAGTTGTCCCCGTAGTTCCTGAAAGGAGTCCTCTGATGCGATACACGGCTGTCATGGAAGCACTCCGACGCTTCCCCACGCCCGCGGGCGGGCCGCCCTCCATTTTCCTGCTGCCCGAAGGCGGCATGTCCGAGATCTACAACATCATCACCAAACATCAGCTTCGTCGCTGCCTAGAACTCGGCAGCGGATTCGGGGCCACGAGCTGCGTCATGGCGGCGGCGACCGGCGCGGTGGGCGGCAGGGTCACAACCATCGACCTCCACCGTCCTCCCGTCAACGCCGAGATGCTCAAGGCGTACGTCGGCCTGGTCGACGAGTTGGAGTGCGTGGTCGAGCCCCTCGGCTACAACTGGTGGCTAGCCGACCGGATCCGCGAACAGTCCCAGGGTAACAGAGCCTGTACGCCGATCTACGACCTCGTTTTCGTGGACGGCGCCCACGAATGGGAGCCCGACGCACTCGCCTCCCTGCTCGCGGTCAAGCTGCTCAAGCCGGGGGGATGGTTAGTCCTGGACGACCTCAACTTCAATCTGAGGATGATCCCCAACTGGCACGAAACCCACGGCCATCTGAGCGATCGCGAGCTGGATGCGTTCCAGATCGACATGGTCTGGTCGCTCGTGATCGGGCAGCACCCTGATCTCTTTGACTTCCAGATCAGCCAGCACGGACGCATCGGCTGGGCTCGAAAGCGGCTCAGCACGGCAGATGCCGTCCCACGCGGCCGATTCCATCACCTCAGACGGCTCGTGGGAGCTCACTGAGCATACCTCAGATTGAGAGCCTCACCCCCCCTGATCGTCGCTTGTATGCAATCGATCTGGATATGTCCGTCTTCCTGCGATCGGGGACGGAATCCGCGGGCGGAGGTTCCAGCCAGCAGCTGATCTCGCACGTGGGCTTTGGACTCCGCGGGAGTGCCACGATCGAACCATTCGTCGAAATCGAGCGTGAAGGGCTCTTCAATCATCTGGATCTCGGCGAGGCCGGATTGTGCGAGGAGATCGGCGATCTGGCCTGCGGTCAGGTTCCTGGTGTGCGTGTGATCGCCGGCCATCTCCAGGGCCTCACGGTAACGAGCGCGCTGCGCGTCGGGGTCGGTCACGTGGACGGACACAACGAGGATTCCGCCGTCATGCAGCAATTGAAGCTGTCGCGAGATGAACGACGATGGATCGACGACGTGATGAAGTACGCAACGAGAGAGGACTCCGTCAAACGGCCCGAGGGCATCGAGAGAGGGGGAATCGCTCCTGAGAATACCATTGGGGCCGGAAGCACGGATCGACCTTTCCGGAAGTGGCCCGATTCGGAGACTCCGGAGCCTGGCGACAAGATTAGCGCGGAAAGCCGGTAAATGAACAGGCTCGAGACACCGAGCTTTTTGTATGATGGTGCCATGCACCTTATTGATCCACCCTGGTTCCCGTGCCTCGCGAGACGCTCTCCGTGCAGACCTCGTTTCAGTTTCTTGCACCCATCGAAAACTGTGGCTACCTGCCCGACCAGATGGCCCGGATGGAATACGAGCAAGTCTCGGAGCTGACGGCCGACGAGTACGCCGGGCGGATGATGGCTGGCTGGCGCCGGTTCGGCCATACGCTGTTCCGACCGCGATGTCCCAGGTGCCAGGCTTGCCGATCGCTGCGTGTCGAGGTGGACCGGTTTAGCCCCAACCGCGGCCAGCGAAGAGTCCGCAAGGCCAACGAGGGGGCCGTCCAGCTCCAGGTTGGTCCGCCCCGCGTCTCGCGGGCCCGGCTTGATCTCTATCAACGATTTCACGACCATCGAGCCAGGACCCGGGGCTGGGACGAGCGCGAGGAAAGTCCGAACTCCTATCATTCCGCGTTCGTGTCCAACCCTTTCCCGACAGAGGAATGGAGCTATACCCTGGATGGGATGCTCGTCGGACTGGGCCTGGTCGATTCGTTGCCCGTCGGGCTATCGGCGATCTACTTCGTGCACGACCCCGGCCACCACCGCCACGGGCTGGGCACCTGGAACGTCCTCTGCTTGATCGACGAGGCTCGCCGCCGCGGGCTGCCCCACCTGTATCTTGGCTACTGGGTTGCCGACTGCCTATCACTGGCCTACAAGGCGAGTTTTCGTCCCCACCAGATCCTTGGGCCGGATGGTCAGTGGCACTCCTCGGAACGCCGGGCTTGACGAGCGTGACGCTCACTCGCCGCCCCGAATCGAGCCGACGTACTGTTCGAAGATGGCTCGGGTGCAGGAGCTATGGCGGTCGGCGTCCGCGAGGAAGGCGCCGACGGCTTCCTCGGGGGCGGTCGCGTGATAATTGAGCCGGCGCGAAAGCCCGAGCAGTTCAGCGGGATTGTCCGGAAGGTCGGCAATGGCACGATCATGGATCAGGCGGAGCCGACCCTCCACGGTCCGCAGGAAGTCGTAGGCTTCACGCAGCTCGGCATGAGTTGCGGCCGGCAGAATAGCGGCTCGCTGCAGGGCGTCGAGCGCCTCCCACAAGTTGGGCCGCAGCAGGTCGGGCCGATTGGCCGCGTGGATGAGCATCAGGTACTGGACGATGAACTCCAGATCCGCCAGGCCGCCGATTCCCCGTTTCAGGTCGTTGCGGCGGCGTGATTCCTCGAGCCTGCGTCGCATTGCCAGCACCTCCTGGACGAGACTTGCCTGGTGGACCGGCCTACACAAGATTTCCCGGATCGCGTCGGAGACGTGCCGGCCAAAACCTCCCGTGGCGAAGATGACTCGAGCGCGGGTCAGCGCCAGCCGTTCCCAGGTATGCGCGGATTCCTCGAAGTACTGCCGGAAGCTGGCAAGCGTGACGACCAGCGGGCCGGACGCCCCGTGCGGCCGCAGGCGAGTGTCCACACGGTAAAGCGGACCGGTCGAGGCGTCACCCGCCAGTGCCTTGAGCACGCGCTGGGCAACCTGGGTGACGAACTGCTCGTTCGAGATGGACCGGCCGGCTCCCGAGGTCGTGCCGTTCTCCTCGTGGAGAAACACCAAATCGAGATCGCTGTGGTAATTGAGCTCGCGGCCGCCGAGCTTGCCCAGGGCGAGCACGGCCCAGCGGTCGCGGCGGCCATCGCCAGGACGGATCGGCGTGCCGAACCGGTCGGCCCTGCGCTTCCACTGGTCGCGCGCCACCTGGGTGACGACTGCCTCGGCGACGTCGGCAAGCTCCCGGGTCACCTGGCGGATCGGTTCACGTCCCAGGATGTCTCGGGTGCCGATTCGCACCCATTCCTTGTTGCGGAAGCTCCAGAGAATCGGCGCGAGGTCTTCAGCTCCCTTGGTCAGCTCTGCGAGCTCGGCCTTGATGGCCGCGGCGGGCACGGGACGGTCCACGACCAGCGAGTCCATGAGGTCGTCGATCATGCCGGGATTTGTGGTCAGGATCTGCGAGAGGAACTGGCTGGTCGCACACAGCTCCACGTACAGCCGCAGGCTGGGGGGGTTGAAGTTGAACAGCTCCCAGAGGATCGCTTTTGCGCCCAGAGACGCAGAGACCTTCTCGAGGTTCGTGAGCGTCATGTCGGGGTCTGCCGTGCGCGCCACCGCCTGGAGCAGCCGCGGGGCGATGGCCGCCAGGAAGTGGCGGCAGCGGGCTTGCGACAGAAAGAGAAAGTCCTCGCGGGCCAGGGCCATCAGGTTGTGGTGCGCCGTTTGCCGGTCACGGAACGGATAGCGGCCAAGCACCTCGGCGATCTGTTCCTCGCTCGGGTGCGGATCGAGCACCAGGTCCACCACGGGGTCGGCGGCCGAGCCGTCGTCGTCCAGAAACGCGTCGTGCAGAATGTGGTTGAGGATGCGGCGATTCACCTCGGTCTTGCTGCGATAGTCTGCCAGGAAGCGGTGCGCGGGGATGGCCCGGTCCTCGCCCGGTCCAGGCGGCGCGTAGCCCATCCGGATCGCCAGCGTCCGCAGCTCTTCCAGGCTCCGCGGCAGCTCGTGAGTCTGGCGGTCGAAGAGAATCTGGAGCCGGTGCTCGACCCTGCGCAGAAAGCGATAGGTGTCATCCATGATACTTCGTTCATCGGCGACGAGGCAACCGACCGCTTCGAGCTGGTGAATGGCCAGCAAGGTATTGGCGCTGCGCACCTCGGGATACTCGCCGCCGTGCAGCAACTGAAGGAACTGGACCACGAACTCGACGTCGCGAATTCCACCGTGGCCCGTCTTGACCTCAAAATCGGCTCGCCCCGCCGAGACCGTGCGCTGTTCGATCCGCCGCTTCAGCGCCTTGATCTCCGAGATTTCGCTGGCGCCCAGGTAGCGGCGGTGGATGAACGGGGTGACGGCCTCGATAAACGTGCGTCCCAGGCCGAGATCGCCGGCGACCGGCCGGCACTTGATCAAGGCCTGGCGCTCCCACGTTCGACCCCTGGTCTCGTAGTAGCCCAGGGTTGCGTCCAGCGAACGCGCCAGCGCGCCCTGTTCGCCGTCGGGGCGAAGCCGCATGTCAACCCGGTAGGCAACGCCCCGCGCGGTGTGTTCGGCGAGCAGCCTGACGATCTCGGCTCCCATCCGTGCGAAGAACTCGGCGTTCGAGACGACTCGCGGCCCCGAGGTGCGGCCATCCTCGTCATAGAGGAAGATAAGATCGATGTCGGAGCTGTAATTCAGCTCGGTGCCGCCGAGCTTGCCCAGGCCCAGGACGACGAACCGGGCGGGGCTGCCATCGGCCCGAAGCGCAGGCCCGAACCGGTCCTCGGCCCACCCCCGCGCCAGGCGCGTCGCGGCTTCGGTGCAGGCGTCGGCAAGGTTCGACAGGTCGAGCGTGATCACCTCCACGGGGAGGCCGCGGACGATGTCGTTATAGCCGATGCGCAGAGTCTCCCGAAGCCGGAAGCGGCGAATGGCCAGTGCCTGCTGTGCCTCGGTGGACGCCCCGCTCAGCGAGCTCCAGAGGTCCTCGATCAGGGCTTCCCGGTCGGGCCGCTCGGCCCCGGCCTGAAGCCAGCCGAGCAGCGCCGGGTCGCGGATCAGGACCTCGCTCAAGTACTGGCTGGTGCTGAAGACCTGGAGCAGGATCTCGGTGGTCTTGAGGTTGTCGGCCAGCTTGCGCAGGGCCGGCTCAGGATTGGACTGCCCGGCGTCGAACCGCTCGAGATTGGCCAGCGCCATCCCCGGCTCGGGGCAGCGCGGCAGCACCGTGTCGAGCTGGATGGCAATCCGGGTGATCAACTCCATGCGGCCGGGACCGGCGCGATCGATCAGGTCCTGGAGATCGCGGCCGGCGCGCTGCGGATCGCGCACTCCGAGCCCGATGAGCCAGCTCTCGAGCAGCTCGGGGTTGTCGCGATAGCTCAGAAACCCGTCAGCGTTCATCAGCGGAATCTTCCTGGCAACCGGCTGCCCGGCAGCTTGGACACTGCCCACCGATCTGCCCCGTAGGGTGGGCATTGCCCACCGATCCTCTTCGATGTCACCCGGTATACATAGAGTACGATGCGTGAACCGATCAAAATGAGGCTCCTCAGGACGGTGTCAGATCGGGGGCGATGTGCTGAAGGTGGCGGAACAGCAGTTCGACGTCGCCATGGGTCAGTCCCAGAACATGGGCGATCTCGCGCTCCTCGACCCGGGCCTGCATGAGCGGCAGGATCTGCTGGGCAAACGGGCGGAGCCGGTCGGGCAAATCCGGCTGCGGCGTATAGCGGCGATGCGCCTGCCACGGATCACCGAGATCGACGAAGTCGGAGTCGAACCAGTACTCACGGCCGCCATGGCGCAACAGATCGAGTAACCATTCCTCGAAGCTGCGCGCGATGATCCGGGGCACCCTGCGCGAGGCCGCATCGCCCGAGGTGAAGACCGGGTAGCTGCCGCCGGGCCAGCGATAGGCAAGGTCGATGCATATCGTCTCGACGTTGGGGTTTCCCAGCTCGAACCAGCTCTCAGGCTGCACTACCAGATCGTGGATTCGCGAGAAGATGACCATGGGACCGATGGCCGAGATCGGGTGGATGATCGGTCCCTGAAGATACAGCCCGTTGGAGAGCATCAGCCAGGCTCGCAGTCCCGCCGGCAGGCGGTAGCCGTGGCGATGCTCCCAGGCGGCGATCGCCCGGGGATCGACGCCCGGCCGCACCGGCTCGGCTGTCGTGCCGAAGCCGGCCTCCAGCGCCTCGGGAGGCGGCGCCAGACCCTCATCGATCCCACCCCAGGCCATCCAGCATTGCACCAGCTCTTTGAGCTGGCTCGGCATCGGCTCTCCCTTCACATCACACCGCCGCCTCGATCCGATCGGTGGTCAGCACCTCACCGAAGAGGGTCACCGCGCTGGCATCCTCGACCCGAACCTGGATCGATCGCCCGACCAGCCGCTGGTGTCCCTCAAAAACCACGATCCGATCACACGACGTTCGACCGGTCAACTGATCCACGCCGTCCCATCCTTCACGCCGGGTCGTGGATCGGCTTCGCCCTTCAACCAGGACAGTCACCTCGCGACCGATGAACTCGCGATTGTCCTGCAAGCTGATGGCCGTCTGCACGGCCAGGAGATCGTTGTTCCGCCGCTTCTTCACCTCCTCGGCAACGTCGTCGGGGAACAGCTCATCCGCCTTCGTCCCCCGCCGGGGACTGTATTTGAAGATGAAACTGTTCTTGAACCTCGCTCGTTCCACGAAGCGCACCGTGCGCTCGAACGAATCCTCGGTCTCGCCGCAGAAGCCGACGATGAAGTCGCTCGAGACCGCCACGCCTGGGATCGTTTCACGCATCCGAGCGAGCATGTCTTCATAGAAACCAACCGTATACATCCTCTTCATTCGCCTGAGTACCCCGTCGCACCCACTCTGCGCGGGAACGTGGATGTATCGGGAAGCCACGGGAAGATTGCGGACGGCCTGCAGCAGGTCGCCGGTCATATCGTTGGGGAAGCTCGTGATGAACTTGATCCGCTCGATGCCGGGCAGCGCGCCGATGCTGGAGAGCAGGTCGGAAAGCCGGGTGATCCGCCCATCGGGCTCGCGATACTTGTAGCTGTTGACCGTCTGTCCCAGGAGCGTGATCTCCTTGACTCCCTGGTCGACAAGTAGCCGGGCCTCGCCCAGGATTGCGGCTGGTGGCCGGCTTTGTTCGGGACCACGAACTGACGGGACGATGCAATAGGTGCAGAACTTGTCGCAACCCATCATCACCCGGACGAACGCCAGAAAGGGACTGGGTCGCATCGCCGGTTCGCGGTCGGCGTCATAGCCCTCGAAGCTGGCCGTGATCGTTGCTCGCGATCCGGCGTCGCGGTCGAGGCTGACGGCGACCTGCGGCGACCCGACTTCCCTGGCACGAGAAAGCAACTGGGGCACTCGTGCAAGCTGACCTGGCCCGACAACCACGTCCACGTGCGGAGCCCGCTTGAGGATCTGTTCCTGATCCTTCTGGGCCATGCATCCCAGCACTCCGATCGACACCTCCGGCCTGCGCCGCTTGATGTGCTTGATCCGCCCCAGAGCACTGTAAATCTTGTCCTCGGCGTGCTGCCGGACCGAGCAGGTGTTGTAGAGGATTGTATCGGCCTGGTCGATCTCGGTTGTCAGCTCGTACCCCTGTTCGCGCAGCCGAGCGACGACAAGCTCGCTGTCCAGCACGTTCATCTGGCAGCCGACCGTCTCGATGTATAGCTTCTTGCGCGGTTGCGAGGTCGATTGATCGGCCATCGGCATGGCTCCCCGGGGCCATGGAAAGGCCGCCGGATCGGGAAAATCTCGTCGAAAATCAAGCCAGCCGGAGGCCCGGCTGACTTCGGCCTCGCCACTGGGTAATCTTTGGTCATGGATTCTACCAAGGGCCTTCACGAAAGGGAATCAATCTGGCTGGAGATGGTGTACACCCGTGGGAACACTCACGTGGGAAATGCATCTGGCCCGTGACGATTCACGACCAAAGAGTCCGCGCCACGCCTCCCTCACGCCGGACTGGATGCAAGAGCGAAAAACTGAGGGGACTGGGAAGGCTTTCCGGCCAATCTAGTCTCGGTTGACTTGCGGCCCGGTCAGACGACCGGCAAAACCAAGGCTGGCCACCGAGACTGCGCTAGCGAGCGGTTTTGCTTCTTGATATAAGCTATTGACTAGATGCTCTTGAGATACAAACGACTGCTTGCGATTCGCCATGAAAATACTGGCAGTTCATCCCAGCGCGCTCCTGTACACGAAGATCTTCCTCAGGCTGGAGCCTCTGGGAATCGAGCTCATCGCCGCCGAACTGCGGCGTGCCGGGCACCAGGTTCGCTTGCTCGATCTTCAGGTGGAGCGCCATGCCGGCTTCTTCCGGCTGATCAACGAGTGGCGACCCGATGTTGTGGCATTCTCCTGCAACTATCTGGCAAACATTCCCGAGCTGATTGACCTGGCAAGGGCCACGCGGTCGATGCGTCCGGAAACCTTCATTTTCGTGGGCGGCCACAGCGCCTCGTTCGTGGCCGGCGACCTGCTCGAGCATGCCGAGGGAGCG
>Ga0074044_10004366_pt1 | contig 11727 bp, 11 predicted proteins | sample BogForMeECP23OM1_FD_94443 | JGI IMG/M metagenome (GOLD analysis project Ga0074044, IMG submission 94443) | Bog forest soil microbial communities from Calvert Island, British Columbia, Canada - Bog Forest MetaG ECP23OM1 | ecosystem: Environmental > Terrestrial > Soil > Wetlands ...
CGACGGGCATGCTGAGAAATGCCGCGACGCCCAGGATGATCGTGAGCAGCGCGCCCACGATTACGGCATGCGGATTGCGCAATGAAAAACCAGGCACTGTACGTGACCTCGTGCGATCAGGGCTGGAGCGAACTTCAGCAATGTTTCCGGATCAATCCCGCCATGCGCACGCAAACGTGCGTGGCGACGGGGACTCGACGCGAATGTGGAGGCTAGGGCAGTGGGTCGGATGCGCCCGAGCGCGAAGGCCCGAGCTTGAAGTGTTGCAGGATACGGAAGGCCGGGACTTTCGAAACTATTGCCAGGGGGAAGAAGGTGTTCGCGACATTCTCGATAATCACCGGCGTCGGAATCGCCGGCTGCGCATCGATAAGCGCAATCTTCTCTACGCCCCCGGCCTCAGGTCCCGCGACGAAAGTGTGGCGTACGATATTCTGGCGTATCTCGGTGGCGCCAAAGTGTTGGCCAAAGTGATGAGCATTCGCAATGGGGAAGGAAAGCAGCATTGCCACGCTTAGGATGCACGCCGCCGCGCGAAGTGTCTTGGCGATCGCGCGTCCGCTGAATTTCAGACAATTTCGCATCACTTCGACATCAAGGATAGCTGCCGCCCGTCGCGGTCACAACAATGGCTGCGGCGCCGACGGTGTCCAAAGCGGCGAGTCGCAAGGTGGTTGAATCAATGATAATCACGTCTTATTTTAATATTAAGAAATTGTTACGGAGGTGGGTTACGAACGCCAGATCTTTGGGAATTCTAGCCTTCGCTGCCGGCCTGATGCTTCCTGCCGCTGCACTTGCTCAATCGACCGCTCCTACTGACAACACTGCGGTCGTCAACAAGCTCCAGAAACAAGCGCAAATGGACGAACATAAGGCGAGGTGCTGGACGCAAGAACCTGTCACTCAGCAGGATTACTACGTTCAGGAGAGGGAAGACCGGCAACTGATAGCCAAAATCTCAGCCGGCGAGCCGGTCTCGAATGATGAGCTCGCAGATGCCTTGAAACGGGTCGATACCGAGTATTGATTTTCTCGGCAACGCGAGCGCCGAGTCTGTCATCCTGCCCTGCCGTCGCAACGGCTCACGCCAGCGAAGCCGGTAGCGGTTCTCACTCGCTCGCCAAAGAGTACAACTTTGACACGATGGAACACCGAGCAATAATTAGATTTACAACATGAGGTGGCATTTCGATTTTAATCCTGCATCGATAGTGCTTGCGTTCTCGTTGTTCGGACTCTCATCGTGCTCAGATGAAGTCGTGACACTTGAAGAGCGAGGGCAAGTGATTGAGCAGCTGCAACAGGCGAGGCAAACCGATCTCCACGAAGCAATGGATACCTCCCTGGGTCCCGTCGCAGAAGGCGACTACATTGCGCAAGCCGAGAAGGCTGATTCGGCAATCAAAGATTTGAAAGAACATTCGAATGTCCCCAAATCGGAAGTATCCGACGCGCTATTCGTTCCGGTTCCGCCAACCCGTCTTTCGCCTGAGATGAGGGCCAAGTTAGTGGAGAGGTTGGAGCAGTCAAGGGCGCTCGACGATGAGAAGTGGCGCAATAACCTGGGAAGCGAAGATGAAGCCTGGCTCACGCTGTTATGCGACATTCAAGCGAGGCGAGCGACGCGAGTTATCAAAAAGCTTGAAACCGGAGAGCCCGTTTCGTGGTACGAGATCAACGACGCAATGACCACTCCGGACGAAATACCATAGGATGCTCGACAATCATGGCGCTGAAACCGAGCCTGCCTCAACGCGCAACATCTCGCGGTGATCGATGCGCGCGCGCCGAATCTTTGCGCAGCACCACATAGGTGAACTGCTCGAAATCGTCACGAGGCCGCAGCACTGCCAGCCACGGCTCACCCTCTCCGTCATCCTGACCGAAGCAAGCAACCGCCACCGCGCTTCAGCCATCCTGACCGAAGCGAGCAACGCGAGCGGAGCGGAAGGATCTCGGACAGCTTCGCGCCAGCGAGGCCGGCACCGGTTCTCAATCACCCGTGCCTAGGGGCCGGCGCGAGCATTTCGCATGCTCGCGCCGGCCCTCCCGATTAGCAGCTAGTATTTGAACTCCAAGTGCAGGAAGAATGCGTGGGTATCGCGCGGCACCGCATCATCTATAGCCTTCGACTTCTTGCCCAGTTGCCCTGCGGGGAATGTGAACTGGCTCTGGTAGTACTGGATTGCCTGCGAGTCGAACGACACGCGCAGATACTTATTGATGAGCCACTGCACGCCCAGGTCATAGCGCTGAAAGTCGAGCGGGTCCTTCTCTATGCGCGTGTTGGGCAGAAACTGCTGGAACAGGCCGAAGGCCGTAAACGGCGTGTGCGGGATATCGTAGTGGCCCAGGAAATCCCAGCCCATCTGCACGGATTGAGTGTTCAGAATACCGCCTACCATCTTGTACCAGGGTGCATAACCCGGGTCGCCGAACTTTCCGGGCGGACTGGCGAGACCGATTGTGTCGGAAGGCCCGCTGCCAGAGAACAGGTTGCTGCTGCTGAACGCATTGTGGCCGTAATCCCACTCGCCGATGAGGCCCCAGGTCGCGGCTGTGTAGTGCGCCAGCGCCGCAGCGCGCGCGAAATGCCCGCACGTGGCGTTGTTTCCTTCAACGGTATTCACGTCGGGCGTGCACTTTTGTGAGTAGCCGTAATCGTAGAAGCCTGTGAGACCAAAGCTGTCATACCGTGACTTGGCGCCGAACGGATTGATCGTCACGCGACCCATCACCTGCTTGGATGCGCTCTGTTCGAGGGCATGGAAGCTGGCGTCGTCGTACACGCCGAAGTCGTAGTCGGCGTACTGCGTCTCGTTAAATTTGATCGGCCCCTTCATCGAAACGCCGACCTGTGCCGAGCTTATGCTCGTATAGTTCCACGGCGTCAGGGCGGTGTAGCGGAAGCCCCAGAGATTCTCTTCCCAATCGACGAGCGGATTGGGCTGCTGGCCGAAGGTGAATTTGTCGTCGCGCATCGGAGTGACCTGCGCCACTTTCTGGAAGAAAGTATTGTAGTCCATGTATGCGTACTTCAAACGAAGTCCGAGGTTGCCGTCCACGCTCTGACCCCATCCGGTGTTGGCGCCGACCGGGTCGCCGCTGCTCGCGGTGCAAATGTTCTTGCCCCCGACGGTCGCCGTGCACTTGGCCCCGGTGTTAACCATCGCGTACATATCCGGCGTGATACGCATCGAAACGTCGTCAACCGGCGTGAACCTGAGGTCTATATAGGTACGGTTGATGGCAAATTCGTTGAAGGTATTGTTCCCCGGACCTGGCCATTGCTGGTTGGCGTCCATGAACTGTGGACCGAACCCGGTGTGCGACCAAAAGCCGTAATATGCGAACACCGTCGTGCCGAGCGAGATCTTCTTGAACCACCGGTCGCCGAACTCGCGGGCGAACGGCTGAATCTCGGAGACCTGCTTGGCCATCTCGGCGTTCCACTGCTGCTGCTGCGCCTGTTTCGCGGCTTCGTCAGCCTGCATAGCGGCGCGTTCCTGATCCAGTTGCGCCTGCGTCTGCTGGGTGACCCGCCGCTCGACCTTTTGCTCGATCTCTTCGGTCGATCCGGCAGGGATGTACTCGCCGAGCTTGACGCAGCGCTTGCATCGCTTGGTGTACACCTGCCCGCTGCCGGGATCGGTGTATAGCGTGATTGCCCGCTCATCCGCGCTTCGCGCTGGGATCGGTGTGATCGCGACGGCGCCGAGCGTCAACGCCGCGCCAAGCATCGATAGCGCAACCATTCGAATCGTTCGTCTCATCATCGTCCTCCCTGGACTGTCCTATTCCACGATGCGAAAACCCTCGCCGGCCGAACTGGTTCCGGCGAGAACCTTTAGGACGCCAAAGACCCATTCAGTACAGGGAACCGGCGTCCATCCTTCGCGGCAGGGGCAAACTAAAGAGGCGGTGTTACGACATGATGAGTCGAATGTTACGAACGCGCGAATTCTAACGTCGGAAGGTGTCGAAGATTAGCGAAGATTCACAGCTCGGGAGGGGAGCGAGACGACTAGCGCGACGCAGGGTGCTCAGCTCAGGCGCGGATAACCTGTCCCATCTGCGCGGTGTCGTAGGCGCATAGCTGGCTGATTTCGCGCGCAAAACGCCGCGAATTGAGAGCGTCGAGCAGCGCCTTGATCGGCGCCGATTCGGCCTCTCGCTCCATGATCACGAGGTCGTAGCGCTCGTCTCGATGGGCAAGAAAATGCAGTCCGTAGGCGTCGGCACCCAGTCTGATAGTGACGCCGACGTCCGCCAGTCCCGCCGCGATTGCAGCCGCGACTTCGAGATGGCCGCCGACTTCGAACTGATATCCTGCGATGCGCCCGGGTTGGAGGCCGAGCTCGCCAAGCGCCTGGTCGAGAACTGAGCGCGCTCCGGAGCCCTCTTCGCGGTTTACGATTCGCAGGCCGGATCTCTCGAGGTCGGCGAACCCGCGGATCGCCAGCGGGTTGCCGGGCGCTGTCGCAAGCCCCAATTCCCACCGGGCAAAGTTTACGACCATCGAACGGCGATGGCCCAAAGCGCGGCTGATCGGCGCCAGGTTGTACTCGCCGCTCTTTTGATCCCGGAGATGCACGCCGGCCACGTGCGCGCGGCCATCGACTACCGCCCGCAAAGCTTCGCGACTCGAGCACGAAAGGGCCACCGCGTGAAGCGGAGACCGCCGGCGCGCGAGCCAGTCCACCAGAATCGCGACCGCCGGATCGCATCCCGACATCAGAATCGTCGAGTCGATTTCATCCGGCATTTGAAACGTGGCGACGTCGGCGCGACGGCGCCTCGCACGCTGCAACACGCCCGCCGCGGGCACGAGCGTGAGATGCGCCGCCGGTTGCGCCACGGCCACGACTTTTCCACCGACGCGTGCGAGCGCGACACGGGGTTGCGAGCGGGCAGGGCGTCGCGCGTCGTCGTCGAACCAACTGGCGTCGACGAGCGTTGAGGTCTCGTCGTCGATTTCGCCGAACAGCGATTCCACGCTTGCGCCGAGTTCGCGCGCCAGGCGGATCGCGATTGCCACGCCCGGATGATAGGCGCCCGACTCGATCGCGCCCAACGCCTGCCGCGAGATTCCCGCGCGCCGCGCCAGCTCGGTCTGGGTGAGATCCCGCGTCATTCGGGCGTGCGCCAGGGCCTTGCCAATCGATGCCATAATACTTGTCAATCCGCTCTTAATATGGCATAAAATCCGCCACTATGAAAAGTCTTGCAACCTCGTTTGCCCTGTCGCGCGCGGTCTGTGCAACAATCGTTCTGGCCATCGCGCTCGCCGCGGCGACGCCGTGCCGAGCGCAAAGCAGCTCGTCGTTTGGGTCTGCGATAGAGGACTATTTCATAAACTGGTTTCCGCGCGTCACGCAAATCCAGAGCGAGCAGCCGCACTGGGTAACTCCGCTGGCGACCGTAACCCCGCGGCTCGAGGAGGAGGTGCGCTACGACCAGTTCTTCCAGTCGTCGCGCGACGGCCTCGCGACCGACAACTTCGGCGCCGGCAAGGGGCTGGAACTCATCCCGTTTCAGGATACTGAAGTCATAGTCGGGATCGCGCCGTTCCAAAAGCGCAACATGCCGCGCAACACCGACGGCTTCGGCGACTGGCCGTTCCTGGTGAAGGTGCGGCTGCTCTCCTCCAACGAGGAGCACGACAACTACATCGTCACCGCCTTCATGGGGTTCAGCGTGCCGACCGGCTCGAAGGTCAACGGCAACGGGCATGCGCTCTTCACGCCGACGCTGGCGGCTGGCAAAGGCTTCGGCGACTTCGATGTCCAATCGACGATCGGTGTCGCGTTCCCCAACGGCGGTCACGCCACTCTGGACCGGCTGGGGATGCCGGTGGCCTGGAATACCGCCTTCCAGTATCGCCTCTGCAAATATTTCTGGCCGGAGTTTGAAACCAACTACACCTGGCAGTCGTACGGCGTCGACACGGGGCACAGCACGCTCTATCTCACGCCGGGGATCCTTATCGGGCGGATTCCGATTCATGATCGCGTCGGCCTGACGTTTGGCGTCGGCGAGCAGATCGCGGCGACGTTCCATCGCAACTACAACCACAACCTCATCCTGACCGCGCGGATACCGTTCTGAATATAGAACTGGAAAGAGCAATCTATACCATCCGTTGTGGTTTTGGGACGGCTCCCCTCTAGGGCTAGTTTCGTTCCGTCAAAAGTTATTTCTGCCGCAAGCGGGTGTCGCCCGATTTCGGGCGAGCGGGGCGAGTACGGGACATCCTGGCGGGTGACCATACCGTACGCGTAGCACGCCAAATCTGGCGGGGGCAGGCTGAATAGTTCATCCCCACAATTCGGCCTGAAACCCGGTTCAGGAGTGCGCGAGATTCGGCCTGGCGCGAGTGGCTATGCGAGCATGCGATGCGTTGGCGCCAGCAACGACCACGAGCTTGAGCACTGCGTCTTTCGACGAATGCGCTAGCCGACAAGTGGCACGGACAGGATTGCCCTCAACCAAGCACGCGATGATTTGGGCGCGTCTCTGAATGGACAGCTTGTTCATGTCCACGATGATGCTTGCTCGACTAAGCATGTCAATAGGCACGATAGGTCAAATAAAAGCCCCCGACTGGGAAGCCAGTCAGGGGCAGGTTGCAGCCACAATAGATGAATGATCTACGCAGCCGCTGGTTCAGCCCATGTATTCTCCGAGATTCGAATACGGATGAATGCCATTCGAACCTCTGGAATTGGCTCTGCCGACAGTGCGGGTATCTTCATGTTGAAAATCACCGCCTCATCGAAGCCAATCGCCTTTGCACGTTCTGATAGCATGTGCCCAGCTAACAGACGGAGCATCTTTTCGTCGCGTGCAGAGATCGGCGACTTATTGTTTTCCCAACGCGAGATTGTCTCCTCCGATCCTACCCCTAGTCGTTCACGCAGTTCCTTCGCTTTCATTCCCAGCGCAATACGCAAGAACCGTATCTCTTTGCTGGTCAACCTGACTGCGATCATTACCCGCGTGACAGCTACCGCAGCTTCCAATCCTGAAATATCAGGAACGGAAATTCCATTGTCCTCTCCGCATTCCTCGCAGACATACTTTTGCGCTGCGTTCAGCACTACTACGTTCGCCAACCCCACAAGTCCATCGTCCTGATACTCGGGCAGCGTGTCCGTGCGAATGCGAGCACTTCCACACTTGATACACGTCATTTTCCGTCCCTCCAAATTGCGGTCCCTACCCGACCTTAAAAACGGTCACCGCTTGAAGTCTGTTTTCCTCCTCGAAAATCCTCGTTGAGACTTCGATCAAATCGCCCTGGCGAGTTCGACCGCGACAAGTGGCGCGCCAATCGTCCATGCCATGCAACTCATATCGAACTACCGAACAACCTTTTAACGCGAACCTCACATCGGTCGCAGTGATATGATCCCGCATCATCTCCTCGCGAGCGTGCAGTATGTAGATTATGACCGCACCGCCCGCTATCATTCCGCGAATTAACCCTGCAATTACAGGTAAACTCGCACCTCCGCTCAGCCCCGCCGCGCCCATGCAACGTTTGTACTACCAACTTGATGTAGAGTCAAGTACTGTCTAGGCGGATCGAGGCTTCGACCAACGAGCCTTTGCAGCTTTGGCGGCGATCTGCTTGCGCTTTTTGGCGCTCAGGTTCTGCGCTCGCGCCTTACCGCCCTTGGATGCTCCTAGCGCCGAGAGCGCTTGCGCGTGCGGGTTCTTGCCCTCTGCGGGCTTCAACACGTCGCCCGTCGCTTCCTCGACGACGCGAAGTGCGTTCTCTATAGGATCGGCGCGAGGATCGGCGCGCTTGCCGCCTCTGCTTGCTCGGGAAGGCATGACTCAATAATATGCACGTCACGAAATTGATTGCAAAGAGGAGATGAAAACATGGCGGAACGTGAACATATTTCGATTTTAAAGAAAGCGGCATTTGCCAGCCTCGCCTTATCGTTGCTCGCTGCCAGCCTTACATCAGCCCGGGCTGATGATTGCGCGGACTTGCATGCTAGAATCGCTCAGTTCCAGGACAGCGATAGTCGGATGCAGATTGAGGTAGACCGTGTTCAGCGTATCACGCCAACTCCTTCGACCGACGCGGCGGTGTGTGCAGCCATCTTGAAGGCCACCAATGAGGCGAAGGACCTTATGCTCAACGCCGGCAGCTGTGGCACAGACAAGTTCAACGATGACATGGTAAAAATTTATGATTCTGACAGAGAGCTTGGCGGGCTCTTTCATTGTCCAGATTAATGTCACTCCCCTTACCGGACCGGAATCTCTGGTCGCATTTTTTTCAAAACCGCCCACTACCCATCCGTTGTGGTTTTGGGACGGCTCCTCTCTAGGGCTAGTTTCGTTCCGTCAAAAATAATTTCGGCCAAAAGCAGGTGTCGCCCGATTTCGGGCGAGCGGAGCGAGTACGGGACATCCTGGCGGGTGACCATACCGTACGCGTAGCACGCCAAATCCGGCGGGGGCAGGCTGAATAGTTCATCCCCACAATTCGGCCTGAAACCCGGTTCGGGAGTGCGCGAGATTCGGTTTGGCGCGAGTGGCTATGCGAGCATGCGATGCGTTGGCGCCAGCAACACCTCGGTCGCGATCCCGTGCGGACACGCTCCCGCGCACGGCTTCGCGTCGCAACTGAGACACGCCGCGGCGTTCTCTGAAAGCATCGCGTATTCGCCGCGCGCAAGGCGGATATCGCCGTAGTCTCGGGCGTACATCCGCGTGCGCATCACGTCGGCGATCGGCACGCCGTAGGGGCACGCATTCGCGCACTCGTTGCACGCAGGACGGCACTGCGAATCACCGTTGAGACTCGCGTAGCGATTCAACAGCCGGTGGTCATCCCATGCAGTTGCGCGCGCTCCCGAGGCGCCCAGGTATTCGTCGATGAGTTTCGGGCTCGTCATCGAGACGACGAGCGCGTCCACGTTGGGATTCGACAATACCCATCGAAACGCCGCCTGCGAGAAGGTGGCGCTGCCGGATTCATACGGGCGCATATCGTTCAGGCGCGCGCCCATCAGGGTTTTCATCACCACCACGCCGACGCCGTGGCGCTTGGCCTTTTCCATGAGGCGCGGCAACTCGGGCTGAATCGCGATCATATCGAAGTTCCGCGTGAAGCGCTGGAAGAAGCGCGGGTCCTGGCCGAAGTTGTGCGCGCACAGGACTGCGTCGCAGTGGCCGCTGTCGATCGCGTAGTCGAGGCATTCGGCCAGATTTCCCGCGTGGCCCGACATCCCGGTGAACCGAATTTTGCCCTGGCTGCGCGCCTGGGAGACGAATTCGTACCACTCGGGATTCTTCAGCCGCGCCGGATCGTTGACCGCATGGTTGAAGTACACGTCGACGTGATCGGTCTGCAGGCGGCGCAAACTTCCTTCGAGCGCGGTCATCATCGAACCGCGGCTATCATCGGCTCGCGTGATCGTCTTCGAAGTCAGGAATACCTTGTCGCGCTTGCCCTTGAGCGCGTTGCCGATCGTAGTTTCGGATTCGCCGCCGGTGTACGTCTCGGCCGAGTCAAAGTAGTTGACCCCGCAATCGAATGCGTGACGGACCAGGTCTTCATTTCCGGCGGTCAGGCGGCTGGCGCCGAATGAGATGTCAGAAATCTTGAGGCCGGTGCGGCCAAGCGTCGAGTAACGGCGAACGTGCGCAGCCGCCTCGACCGATGCGCCGGCGGCGCCGGCCAGCGGCAGGATCGATACGCCCACGCCGGCCAGCACGCCGCGTTTCAGGAATTCGCGCCGTCCAATGATCGATGCGTCGCGCGATCGTTTCATCCGAGCACCTCGCGAAGCCGCGTGGCGGGCCGGTCGCGGCTTGCGGCCAATTCTAGCGCCGAGCCATCGCAGACGCGAGATGCATCGCTCATCCGAGATCGGCTTTGCGTCGATAGAGAAGCACGGCTGCGCCCGACGACACGCCGATCGCGACGAATGGGTAGGGTATAAGATAGGCCCACGAGTGCTCCTGCATAACAGCGGTGCCGTGGTACTTCAGGATGAACAGGGGCATGTTGACGATCACGTAGGCCGCGTAAAAAATCCCGATTGGCAGCGCAAACTTGCGCATCGCGAAGATTCCGTACACGTACACGGCGAGAAGAATCCCGAAAATCGTAGCGACGAGCATGTTGGGCAGGCCCGAAAGGCGCGTGCCGAAGAATACGAAGCCGACGCCGGGATTATGCGAGAATGGCTTGCCGAAATTGGAAATCGCCATCAGTGCGAGCAGGATCGCGAAGATCGTCAGAGCCGCGCCGCGTGATTTCTCTTTCATCCTGGTACCCCTGGTTTTCGAGCCGGTTGCAGCACATCCTAGTCGGCGGGCGCGCGAACCGCATCAGGTCTTGCATATGCATATTGAGACTTGATTGGATGCGCAGGGATCGGTACCGCTGACGGCATCGGATTCAATCGAACAATGTGGCGATTCATCGCGGTTGCGGCGCTCGCAATGTGCGCATCATGGCTCTGGAAGCCAGTTTGCGCCTTTGCCGAGACTAATCTGGTAAGCAACGGCGAGCTTGCCGCCGGCTTCGACGGCGCACCGGCCGATTGGTACGCGCTGTCTTCCGACCGGAAGCTGAGCAAGTTTTCATGGACGTATACGCCGGCCGAGGGCGGCGCGCTTGGAATCTCCAATCTGAATTCGAACTACGCGAGCTGGCATCAGGCGCTGATACTACGGCCCGGGATTTACGAAATCAGCGCCGATGTACGCGTCGAGGGTGCGCAGCCGCGCGCGGGCGGCGCGAATATAGCCGTCAGCACCTACGACGGAATCAGACTCATCTCGGCGCATCTGCACGGCACGACGGGCTGGCAGACACTCTCGTTCTTTCTGAAGGAAGATCGATGGGGCGATTCGACTGAATTGCTCTGCCAGCTCGGTGTGACGGGCTACCCGGATACGGGTCGCGCGTCATTTCGCAATATCAAAGTGACGGCGGTTGCGAGTCCGCCGTCGCGCGGCGCGCGCGGATTCGATCTCACCTTAGTTCGCTACCACTATAAGGACCAGATACATCAGCCGGATAATAGAGTTTCGATCCGTGCGACTGGCGTAGTATCCGGCCTGATCCTGCTGGGGCTGCTGGGCTGGGCGCTCGGCACAATCTGGCGGCCCGGGCTTGCGGCCGGGCGATCGGCGTGGATGCTCCCTGCCGGCCTCATGCTCGCGATCACCGCGGTCAAGTTTGCCGCGCTATTTCATTTCACCGGCTTCTACTGGGACATCTGGGCGAAGACCAATCGCGCGTTGCTGGCCGCCGTTCTGGGCCCCTCGCGAATTTACGATCCCGGTCTGCCGGTTGACGCCTATCCGCCCGGGTCGCTGTACCTGCTGTGGCTCTCAGGATGGATCGGCAGGTTGATCGAGCCGGCCGCAAACGGTTTTCGCGTGATCGTCGAGACGCCGCCGTTGATTGCCGATCTTTTTATCGGTCTGACGCTGTACTTTGCGGCGTGGCGCGACGGACGCGGCTTGCGCGCCCTCGTGGTGATGATGCTGTTCGCGCTAAATCCGGCGCTTATTTTCGATACGGTGGTATGGGGACAGAGCGATTCGATCGTCGCGCTGCCGATGATCGCCGCCGCGATCCTGATCCTGACCGGCCGCTATCGGCTGGGATGGAGTGCGGCCGCGATCGCGATCCTGGCCAAGCCGCAAGCGATCGCATTCACGCCGCCGCTGGGACTGTGGACG
>Ga0074044_10004367_pt1 | contig 11723 bp, 10 predicted proteins | sample BogForMeECP23OM1_FD_94443 | JGI IMG/M metagenome (GOLD analysis project Ga0074044, IMG submission 94443) | Bog forest soil microbial communities from Calvert Island, British Columbia, Canada - Bog Forest MetaG ECP23OM1 | ecosystem: Environmental > Terrestrial > Soil > Wetlands ...
ACCCGGCGGCCCGGGCTTGCGTTTCGGAAAGGACATGCTGACGCAGTTCGTCCCGGCCCAATTGCAGCCATTGCCGCCAAACCCCCTTGGGCGCGCTGGCCCGGCCATCCACGAAGGCCACATATTCCCGCTTCATGGTGTGGGCCTTGAGCTGCTCGATGAGGTGGTGGCGAGCAGCGGGGCTGGTGGCCATGCAGAAGACGCCGCTGGTATATTGGTCCAGGCGATGAACGGGCAAGGGTTGCAGCCGGCGATAGGCGGGCGGCAGTGACTTGCCGGCGACACTGCGGTCCCGGACTTTAAGTCTGCCCTCAAGGAAGTCGGCAAGGATGCTCAGCGCCGAAAGGTCGCCGTCCTTGGCCGGCACCGAGATGAGGCCGGGGCCCTTGTTGACGACCGCGAGGGCGGAATCCAGATAAAGCAAGGAAACGCGCGGATGAATTTGCCACCCGGAACCGCACGCCAGGCTGGTGGCGTGGCGGCCGCGCAACACAAGTGTGTCGCCGGGGTCGGGAATGGTCTGGTGGGGTTTCCGAATGACCACCCCATTGACGCTCACGCGACCCGCCAGGATCCACTGCTTGGCGCGGTTCCTCGGGGTATCAGGATGCTTCCGCAGCAACCAATGCAACAGAGGGCTGGCGTTCGTCTCGATCACGGCACCAATCGGCCGGCATCTCCTTCCACTCGCTGCGTCCTCGACCATGAACCCTGAGTCATTTGTACCGGCAGAGACGGGCCCGCGTCAAATCGGGTTTCCTTTTCTTTGCCCAGCGCATCTAGCGGGCGGCCCGGTTTTACGGGGTAGTCCGCATGCCGGGCCTTCAGCCGCGGTAATGTTGGAACATACCGGCCAACAGGATCACCTCGGGATGGGCCGCCGCCAGTTTGGGCAATATGAGGCGGATGCGCGAGCGATAGGCGGCGAGCTTTTCTCTAAGCGGACGCAAGTCGTCCACCTTGTCCCACTGGAGTTTTTTGAGGTCCAGCACCAGGCGGCTCTTGCTCCGCGCGAGGGAATCACGGATGCGCTGCCCCAGACCCTCGGCCTCCGCTCGTGACAGCCTGCCTTCCAGTCGCATCCAGACCTGCTGTTCGGCGTGCTGCAACTCAACCTGGATGGAGAGATCGGGGATCGCGGTCTTGCGGCGGAGCTCCTCCCACAGATCAACTCCCGCCCAGCGCTTGGCCGGCATCCGATACATCGTTCGCTGCAACTTGGGATGCTGAAACAGGTCCAGCTTCAGCGTCAAGCCGGTCCACAGCGCCGCGCCGACGGCCAACAGGGAGCGGAGCCGCTCTTGCAGCGTTGGAGAGCCCAACACGGCGTGGACGCGCCTTTCCAAACGGCCAATCCGATGCCGAATGGCTGAATTGGGGCCGAGCAACCTGCCGGCGAGAAACGCCGGGTAGGCCGCCCGGAGCTCTTTAGCGTAATATTCGGCCTTCTGGCGCAATAGGGGATTGGGTGAGTTGCTAAGCTTCCGGCAGCCGAGCAATCGCGCTTCCAGCGTGCGGAAGATGCTGGGGCCGAGCCGCTGGAAGTCTTCTTTGAAACACCAGCGTTGGAGTTCTTCGATTTGCGCGGGGGAGAGCGTTGGGTGCTTGATCATCGTGGCGAACCCGTCTCCCCGCCGGTAGAAGAGGTCTTTGTCTTTGGTGTAAGCGTCCTGCAGCAGGTTCTCCTTTATGGCCCGCTCGTAAAACGGTGTGCCCGGAACCGGGCCATAGATCAGGAACTGAGCCAGGGCCGGTTTGAGCTTCATCAGCCCGTCCAGTTCCTGCGCCACCACCTCCGGGTTCTGGTAATCGAACCCGAGGATCATGGAGGTCAGGATGGTGATGCCGTGCGCGCGAAACTCCGTAATGATGTCTTCGATCGGCCGGCCCTGCTGCTTAGCGTAACCGGAGCGGGTTCCTTCGTACCCGATCCAGAAGCCGTCAATCCCCATCTCCAGAATCTCCTCGACCGTGTACTGGCTAAGGGCTTTGACGCTGGAGAACGCGAAAATGGAGAGCGTTTTCCCGCCTTTCATCACGCAGTCGCGGAACTCCATCGCCCGCTTCTTATTGAGCAGGAAGTCCTCATCAATGATGAGCAAGACCAGGTTCGGGTCCATTTCGAGATAGCGCTCGGCGACGGCGTAGATGTCCTTGCCCTCGGGCAGCAGCTTAATATGTTGGCGCGAGAAGAAGTGCGAGGTGCAGCAGAAATCGCAGCCGTTGGGGCAGCCCAGCCCGGCAAAGATTTCGCCTGTGCCCGAGGCCTTCCAGCCAAATACCTTGAGCCAGCTTACCAGCAGCGGCTGCTGGTACGGCATGGGGATTTCGGGCTCCCCCAACAGCCGGCGGAAGAACGCCACCCCTTCCCCCCGGCAGATGTAATCACCGTAAGACTCGAGCGCCTCGTCGTTGAGCACCGTGCCGTAGCCGCCCAGGACGATTTTGCTCTCGGGCGCGTATTGGCGGATCAACGCGACAACCTCTTTCATCTTGTGCATGACCGCCAGCAGGAAGGAGACGCCGACATAATCGTAGCCCTTTTTGAGCTCGCGGATCAGCTCACTTTTCGACGGATACTGCAACACCACCGTGGGCGCGTCGAGGTTCTGCGCGATGTACTCGAGGGAGAAATGAATGTTGAACGTGCGCGGGCTGAACAGGCCCTGGGCGCGCGTCACCTGCCCGTAAAGGAGTTCATAGCCGACGGAGGGCCCGTCGCCATATTTCGGCCCGAGCGGACGGCAGACACTGGTTAGTAGGACTTTCTTGCTCACAGTTAATTACGTTTTGCGTTTCATTTGCCGAGATACTTCGACGGATTGCGTATCCGGTCGAGTCGTTCGGCTTCGAGTGCGTTCAGGCCAAACTGCCGCCGCCTCTGCTTGAGGGCAGCCGCCACAAAATGGGGAAACAGGCAGGCCTGTTTGAAAAGGCCAACCGCCGCCTGGCAAATAAGCTTCAAAATGTGCATCTTGCTCGGTGATGCGGCTCGCGTCAAACAGTTCCTTGGTTCTTTGAACTGAATTCGTCGTTTGCGTGCATTCGCGCAACTCAAGCGTGCCCCCGGGAGTGAACTGAGGCCAATGCTTTGTTCGTATCCGGGTGATAGCTTAAAGCTATGAGCGCAAGTGGCGATTGCTCGGGCTTGGGCCGAAGAGACTGCACAGGTGGTGCTTGAAATCCGCGTAGCTCTGACAGTCAACCCGGACGTTGCTTCGGTGGGCAGGATTGCCTTCAGAGCATTTGGCCTCGCCCATGAGAGTTGGTTGAGCTTTCCCAGGCAGGCTGACTTGCGGGGCCCGATCAGACTACGCGAACGCAATTTTCGGTGCCCATTGAATTCGCCGCCTTCTGGAGCGCGGCGGGATCGTCGCACCAGACTTCGTCCGCGAAGAACCGGTATTCGTAACGGCCCGGCTTAAGAGGCACACCCAGATGCCACACGCCGTCAGGCCCCTTGTGCATCGGGCCGGCCTTGGTGTCCCAATCGTTGAAGTCGCCGGCCAGGGACACTTGCCGGGCTGCCGGGGCGGGAAAGGCGAACTGGGTCATGCGGTTAACCTCCGCGGGGCTTTTATCTTTGAATACTCCTGTTTTCCTCAATCGTGTTCTCATTTGTATTTTCGTTCTTGTTTGGATCATTGGCGCGTGTTTCGGTCCTCGTGCATGGCCCGGCCGAAGTCCCCCGTCTCATCCTTGCTCCCGCTCAGGCGACCTTGACCTCGATTTGCTGCGGCTTGGCCTTCTGGGTCTTAGCCAGATGCACGGTAAGCACGCCGTCTTTAAACTCGGCGCTGACCTTCGCGGGGCTGGCGTCATCCGGGAGCGAGAAGCTACGCCCAAAGCTGCCGTAAGCGCGTTCCACGCGGTGATACTTCTTGCCTTTCTCCTCCTGTTCAAACTTGCGTTCGCCCATGATAGTCAGCGTGCCCTCCTCCGCCGTGACTTTTACGTCTTCTTTCTTCACTTCCGGCAACTCCGCCTTGATCAGGTATTCCTTGTCGTCTTCGCTGATGTCCACCAACGGCGCCCATTCGGGCACCGTGATCTGTTCCTCCTGGCCCTCGGGCAGGTGGACCGGGGCGCGGCCAAAAAGGCTGCCCAGACCGTGTCGCAGGGCTTCCAGTTCTCGATACTGATTCCACTGTGCTAATGTATTCATAATTTATTCCGTGTTGGCGGGTGTCGTGTTGGGCCGTCATGCCTGCCCGCCAACGGTTCGGGCAGCGACGGTCGCTTTACAAAGGCGTGAACTGGTGGAACCTGATCTGGCGGTCATTCGTTTATTCCGCCATGAAGCCATCCACGCATCGGCGCAAGAAGATCGCGGCGGCCTTGCCCGGGCTGCTCCAGTGGGATGGTCAGGGCGCAGGGTGTTGTCTGGGGGCCGGAGGCCGGGAACTCGAACTCAAAGTCACTATTGTCGGCACTGCGGACCGCGACCACTTTCAAGGAGAATTCGGCGAACGATTTTACACTAGGTGACATAAATTATGGCAGCATGACTTTGGTTTGTGCTCCGGCTCATTAGTTTGATCCCTGCGGTTCAGGCGCAACGCCGGAAAGGTCGAAGACACGAGGGCGGGAGGCGAAAAGGGCACAGGGGCTCTTGGCAAGATGGATTGTGAGGACTCCTCTTTTGAACCCGGCGCTGACCTTGGCGGGGCGGGCGTCAGCCGGGACCTGGAAGCTGTGCGCAAAGCGGCCATAGGCGTGTTCGACGGCGTGGTCCTTCTTGCGGTTCAGATTGAATTTGCGCTCGCCCGTGATAGTCAGTGTGCCATCTTCTGTGGTGATCTTCGCGTCCTCTTGCTTCACTTGGGGCAGCTCAACCTTGAGCACGTACTCTCGGGCGTTTTCGCTGACGGCCAACAGCGGGATACACTGTGGCGCCCTCAGATGTTGCTCTGGTCGGTGCACGCAGGGGCGGCTAAAAAGGCTCCCCAAGCTGTGCTGCAGGTCTGCCAGCTCGTTCAACTGATTCCACCGGGCTAGTGCATTCATGATTTCATTTCTGCTGGCGGGTGCGTTGCGAAGCGTTGGGCCCGCCAGCCAACGGTTCGGGCGGCGACAGTTGTACTATAAACGCGGGGCGAGCTTGGGTTTGAGGCCGGTCTTGCGTGGAGCTGCCGGCCAGGTACGAGCTGTCGAACGCTTCCAAGCCGGCTTCTTGGGCCAGAAGGCCAGCCCGGCGAGGCACATCAGGACGATGATTATGAAAAGCTTCATACTGCTATCTTCTTTCGTTCACGGTTTTCCATTTCTCTGCTGCGCTGCTCGGCGCGGCATCAACTGTTTTCTGCGGTCCAGGCGCAACAGGTTCAGGAACCGCCCGCCCACCCTCTCCTTCAAACCTGGACAGATCGTCAGGGTCTAAACGCGCCAAACCGCCACCTCCCGTTGATTCGGCCTCCGATGTGGTCGGCTGTCTTGCGTGGCCAAGTCCATCTCGCTGTTTGCGTTCTGCCTTCACCACCAATTAGACTATGCAGTTTTCCATGAAAACTGCCCAATACTTTGTTAGTATGCGGGCCATAGCTCAAAGCTATGGGGTCGAAGAACGGTCAAAGGCAAATGATGGGAATTCACCGTCCTTCGCTCGTGAGGCGTCGGGGGGATGCGTTCCTCCTCAGGGGGCGGGGGGTTCCACCGCGCGTAAAGGCTGAGTCCCCGGTGGAGGCAGGAGTCGTTCTGGTCGAAGGCGGGCTGCGCAAGAATGGTCGGCGAGGCTTTTCATTTGGTTTGCTCTGGAACCCTGCCGGCTGGTGCGCCACCGCGCCAGCCAACAGGAGTTCACCGCGCTATTCCTGGACCCACCCGAGTCAGTTGTTTCGACGAGTTCAGCTTTTTGGGCGTCGGTTGTGGTCTTGGGCACTGTTCTCTGCACGGCGCAAGCAAGGTGTCCCCTAGTGGCGGCAAGGAACGCTCTAGTCGCCGCCAGCGCTTGTGGAACGTAACAGTACGCCATGCATTATCTTCACAAACGCAGAGTGGATCGGCCACCCGAATCGAATACCTGCTCTGCACCCGCTCGAATTCGCCGTTGGGTTTGCGAGTGGCGCGACCTTGGAGAACGCCAAGCGCACCGCGCAGACAATGTCCCGGGCTGGTCCTCGAGAATCGTGGGACTGACGAGGTTCCTGGGTGTGGTCCTGGTTCTCGCCGCGCTCGCCCCGTCCGGCCAAGCACAAAACAGCGTGACCCTGGCCTGGAATCCCGATGCCGGGACTAATATCGCGGGCTACAAAATGTACTATGGCGTCACGAGCCGCACGTACACCAACACGAACAATGTTGGCAACGTGACCAATGCGACCATTTCCAGCTTGACAAGCGGCACCATTTACTACTTCGCAGCTACGGCGGTTAATACCTCGGGTTCGGAAAGCGGGTATTCGACCGAAGTTGTTTACACGAACCCAGTGGCCACGGCGCCGACAATCGTCCTGAGTTCGCCCGTCAGCGGCGCAAACTACACTCCGCCCGCAACCATTAGTTGTTCTGCCAGCGTCACCGCCAACGGCCACACGATCACCCAGGTGCAGTTCTACAATGGCGCGACGCTGCTCGGCACAGCCGCCGCGGCGCCGTACAACTACTCTTGGAACAGCGTGAGCGCGGGCACTTACAGCCTGAGCGCAAAGGCGGTGTATGATTCCGGCAGCACCGTCGTCTCGACCTCCGCCAATGTGACGGTGACCAACGTGCCGCTGCCGTCCATCGTGCTGAATTCGCCGTCCAATGGTACCAGCTACACCGCGCCCGCAACCATTAGTTGTGCCGCCACTGTCACCGCCAACGGGCACACCGTCACCCAGGTCCAGTTCTACAACGGCGCGACGCTGCTCGGCACAGCCGCCGCGGCGCCGTACACCCATTCTTGGAACAGCGTGAGCGCGGGCACTTACAGCCTGAGCGCGAAGGCTGCGTATGATTCCGGCAGCACCGTTGCCTCGACCTCCGTCAGTGTGACGGTGACCAACGTGCTACTTCCGTCCATCGTGCTGACCGCACCTGTCAGCGGCGCCAGCTACACTGCGCCTGCCGCCATTGGCCTGGCCGCCACCGTCACCGCCAACGGGCACACTATCACCAAGGTCCAGTTCTACAACGGTGCGACGCTGCTCGGCACAGTCGCCGCGGCACCGTACAGCTTCTCTTGGGCCAACGTGAGCGCCGGCAGCTATAGCTTGACGGCACAGGCCGTCTATGATTCCGGCAGCACCGCCGCCTGTGCGCCGGTCATTGTCACCTGCGCCAACGCAACGTCCGTGACAGCCATCTGGCCGGCCACGGCAGTGCCCGGGACGGTGGATGACGGTCCGGACAGTGCGGTGGAGTTGGGTGTGAAGTTCCGCTCGGACATCGCTGGAAGCATCACCGGCATCCGTTTCTACAAAGCGACTGCCAACACTGGCACGCACGTGGGTAACCTATGGAGCACCGCCGGGACAAAGCTGGCGACGGCCACCTTCAGCGGAGAGACCGCGTCGGGCTGGCAGCAGTTGAGCTTCGCGACGCCGGTGGCGATCGCCTCCAACACGGTTTATGTGGCATCATACCACGCCAGCAACGGACATTACAGCGAGGACGACAACTACTTCGCGTCAAAAGGTGTGGACAATCCGCCCTTGCACGCGCTGACCAACGGCGTGTCGGGCGGAAACGGCGTCTATGCCTACGGCGCCAGCAGCGCCTTTCCCAACCAGACTTGGAGTGCGGCCAATTACTGGGTGGATGTGGTGTTCTCCCCCAGCACGGCGCTGCCCGCCCCCTGGCAAACGGTGGATATCGGCAACGTCGGCCTGCCTGGCAGCGCCTACCCCAGCGGCTCGCTCTGGAGCGTCACCGGCGCCGGCACCCTCAGCGGCACTGCCGACGCCTTCCGATTCCTCTATCAACCTATGAGCGCTGACGGTGAAATCCGCGCGCAACTCAGTGCCGTGCCCAATACCAGCACCAACGCGCGTGTTGGGGTGATAATTCGCGAGACCCTCACCCCGGGTTCCGAGTACGCCTTTATGGGCATTTCCCCGGGCGGCACCTTCCGCTCGCAGAGTCGCAGCAGCACTTCGGGCAGCACCGTTTCGACGGTCTCCAGCGGCTGCGCGCCGCCCAACGTCTGGGCCCGCCTGGTGCGCGCCGGCAATAGCCTCTATAGCTACCAATCCACCACCGGCACCAACTGGACGCTCGTGACCTCGAACAGCATCACCATGGCCACGAATATCTACTTTGGTCTCGCCGTCGCTTCCGGCAGCACCAATTCGCTCAACACCTCCACCTTCACCAACCTGACAGTGGTCCCATAAGCCTGCGCGGGAAGCGGAGTATCTATGAGAACAAAAGTCGCCCTCGGGTTGATGGTAGCGCTGTTATTGGCGCCGGCCCTCCGCCACCTCGGCAGTAGCACGGCTCCTCCGGCCAAGGACGAACCATCAGACTCGCCGATCACGCCTCCCGCATCCTATCTCCCGCGCCACGCTCGACGTTCCTCGCCGCCGGCTACCCAGCCAGGTCAGGCCCTCGCAGCCGTTCTTCTGGCGGCTGTCGAAGGCGAGACCGACCCCGACCGCCGAAGCGAAGCTCTCGAAGGCGCCGCCCGCTCCGTCTCTGAGGCCGACTTGCCCGCCGTCCTTGATGCGCTCGTGCGTGACGCCGGTCCTGCGGCCGCCGAGTTATGCCAACTCCTCGTCCGGCGCTGGGCCGAAGCGGACGCGCCGGCGGCGGCAGCATGGGCCGCACAACTTCCTCAAAGCCCACTGTACCGTGCCGCCCTGGAGCAGGTCGCCATCGCCTGGGCCAACACCGACCTGGCCGCCGCCACTGGCTGGGTTGAGGCCCTGCCGGACGGCGACGCCAGGCAGGCGGCGGCTCTGAACCTCGCTTACGAAGCCGCGCGGAGCGAGCCGGTGAAGGCGCTCGACGTAGCGAGTGGATTGGCTCCGACGCCCGCGCGTGATGATTTGCTCGTTCATGCCATCAGCCAATGGGGTGGTGCCGATCCAGCCGCGGCCGCGGATTGGGCGGCAAAGGTGTCCGATCCGAGCCTCCAGCAACGCTTGGTTGCCGCGGTCGCCATCGCTGCGGCAGAGCGGGACGGGCCTGCGGCGGCCACTCTCGCCGCCAGCGCTCTTGGCGCAGGGCAAGAACAGGACCGTGCGACGGTTGCCATTGTGCAACGCTGGGTGCAGAATTCGCCGCAAGCTGCGGCTTCCTGGGTCTCACAATTCCCGGATCTCCCGTCGCGCGAACCGGCGGTACAAAACCTTCTGGCCCTTTGGACCGCCCAGGACGCCGAGGCGGCGGGCACCTGGCTGCGCGAACTGCCGGCCGGTCCCCTGCGCGACCTCGGGATTACTGCCTATGATCAAGCGCTGGCAGACCGCGACCGAACCTCGGCGGCGGTGGCGCCTGCCGGAGGACTGTAGCCGGGCCGAGCGCCGTGCGCTCGTCGTTGAAACCGCCCGGGTAGTAGCGGGCTCTCCGATCGGCAGGCTGGAATCCAATTCAAATGTTCACTGGCCTCAGGCTCTTATGCTCTTCGCGGCGGAAGCAAGGGGTCTCCCAGTGGCGGCAAGGAACCGCTTAGTCGCGGCCAAACCTCGCAGGACGTAACAGTACCCCATGCGCATTCTTCACGAACCAGCACTGAATCGTCGGGTTGATGAGGCGCATGGGAGGGGTCCTACTATGGAACGTAAAGCTATGACGCTCTATCTGAGTCAACAACACTGGGGCCGGATGTGCCTGCACGCTGTGGTGGCGCTGCGCGCCGGCCATTGGGGCTGGCACCTCGCCGGCATCGGACGGGAGATGAAATGCCTCTGGCCACACACCTGCCGGGCTTCGGTTACCGCGAACGGTTGACAAGAACCCGGCAACAACCAAAAGGCAAAACCAATATGAGCGCAAAAGCCCTTGCAGCCTGCAGCTTTGAACCGGTCGTCGAACAAACAGTCGCCACCAACCACCAGGCGCCTGAAAGCCTCGCCGCTGAGATCCAGTACCGCGAAGACCTCCTGTGCGAATACCGGCTCGAAGCCATCAACGCGGGCTTCAACATCGCTCAAGCGACCGAATACGCGAGCGCAGTGAGTTCGGGAATGGATCTAGTCGCAAGTCTAGCCGAAATGGCGCCTGTTGGACGCAACTGGTTTTATCAGAGCCGGCTCAGCGTGGTAAGGCGAACCATGACCTCAGGTCTCATCACGCTTACGCGATGGGAAAGGCGCAAAACCACCGGGCGAACCGCAGCCGCGGGCACCTCTAGATTAGCCCGCGGGTTCCGTTGGTGGAATACGGGTGGGAACAGTTGACTGACGACGCTGGAGTAGCAGCATTCCCAGAAGCGCGCTACACCAGAGGAGCCCCACGTGGTCTATAGGCGATGTACACAATATACACCGGCGATGCCCCGGAGAGGCCCCGGTGTGTACCCGATGTGGATCGCGTAACTACCTGCGCTTACGGCACTTACGTAGAGTGTTTCTTCGTAAGTATCTGCGGTTTAAGCACTTAACCTGCTTCTGGTTCTCTCTCTTAAGACCAAGGCTGACCCGGCAGATGACCGCGAGCATATGGGCCAATTACCCCGAGAATGGAATGTTCCTTCGACCCGCCAGTGAGCGCAAAACGCATGACAGTAATCTCTGCTTCGCAGCGCGTGCTCGGATATGTGAGCGAAGATGTAGGCTGAGCGCAATGAGTGCCGGAGAGCCTGCTTTAAACGGGAATCGCCCGCAGTCCGGCCACGCCAGGGCACGAGCCGGAATATTTGGGCTGCTGGTCAGGACTCCTGCGAGATCAGTCCGGTCCGCATAGCGAAGCGCACCAGTCCCGGGATGTCGAAAATCTTCAAGGCCTGCAAATCCCTGCTGACAGCCGCCCGCCGGGCGAGTAAAACTCTCCGATGCCGCTTTCCTGGAACGAAATCCGCCACCGAGCCATACAGTTCGCCCATAAGGGAGTCTCCGGCTCCCAGTCCCAAAAAGCTCGCGCCGGAACTGGCGCAACAGCGGCGCTTCCAGAGGAGGCGCTCACCGGCAGACCGGAGGTCCGTCCCGCGAAGACAGCCTCGCTGGCGGATTTGTATGACCCGCTCTCGATGCCGCCGACGCTGGTCAAAGCCCATGCAGAATTGGCCCGGGCGGTGGATTTGTGCTATCGCCCTCAACCCTTCACCAGCGAGCGGCAGCGCGTGGAGTACCTTTTCGGCCTTCACGAGCAATTGACCACGCCGCTCTTGCCCCCCGCCGCGTCAAAGCGGCCACGAAAGCGCGTAAGTGACTGATTTCAAATTAGTTATCTACTGCAGCGTGCCTGGCGGGCAGGTCGAGGGGATACGGCATGGACCCGCCCTCCTCAGCCAACTGTGCCCTGTTGGTTTTCCGGTAAGCTTCCATGCTGGCGATCCTGCTCATTTGGGGGATTCGGCATCGCTTCCCTTCGTGAGACGTCGAGGGAACGCGTTGCTCCTGAGGGGGGCGGGGGGAGGCGAAGGTGGAACCAGATCTATGGTTTAAGCCGTGGCGGCTCAGTGGGCGTGCGCGGCGAGGTTTTTCACGATCTCGATGTATTGTTGCAAGGCTCGCGAGTCGTTATCCCCGTTCCAGGCAATGCAGTAGTCGCTCATGACCAGCGGCTTCAAGGCCCGGAAGGCCACTCCGGGGTGGGGCACCTTCTTGATGTGCTCGCGTGCCAGCGAGACCCCCAAACCT
>Ga0074044_10004371_pt1 | contig 11720 bp, 12 predicted proteins | sample BogForMeECP23OM1_FD_94443 | JGI IMG/M metagenome (GOLD analysis project Ga0074044, IMG submission 94443) | Bog forest soil microbial communities from Calvert Island, British Columbia, Canada - Bog Forest MetaG ECP23OM1 | ecosystem: Environmental > Terrestrial > Soil > Wetlands ...
CGAGATCGTTCCTCGCCACGGACGCCGCCACTGCCTCCGCGGCCGCCTGCGCCAACGCGGGACCGAGCCCAATCGCAGCCAGAAAGACCAACCCAATCCGGATCGCTCGCATTGTCATGTTGAGTCCTCTCAAGAGTCTCAATCGGCGAGAACGCCGTTCCGGTCAGTGCTCCACCCACTAATACTAGGAGTTCTACCGGTGTCTGCGGTGGCGGGCGGGCCGAGCGCAAAATCGTCCGTGGTAATTATGGCTGACGGAGCCCGGCCCATTGTCCAGTAATCGCAGCGCAGACGTTCTCGGTGAAGCTTTCGTTAAACGTAATTGCAGAAGACGTGACACTGATTTCGGAAAAAAACAAACGTTCCCACCTGTGCGCCGCCAACCCATGTGAAAGTCCCTTGGATGCGGCCAAATTTGCCTTCCTGGGTGTACGTTCCGACTTCCGTGCAAAGGTTCCCACCTATGTTGATGGTGACGTTCCCCGCGGCATCTTGGATAAACGTTGCCACCTGCGCTTGGTTTTCGAAGGTTCCGTTTGGAGCACCCAAACCCCCGCATGCCTGAACTTGATTGTTGATGCCGGAGTACGTTCCCGATACGTCCTGGACCTGCAACGTCTGCCGAATAATGCTCTTCGTTACCGCAATGCCGTTCACGGTATAAGTAACGCTGCCTTGCTCAGGGGTCGTCAACGCGATGGTCATCGTTCCGACTTGATTTAGGGTCACCAGACCAGGGTTGAATGGGACCGTCCCGAAGTATGGACCCGTAGTCGCGTATAGGCCGCCTGACCAGTTTAGCCCACCAGTGTTGTTAAGGTCGCCTGTATACCAGACTGCCTCGTTTGCCGTGCCGTAGACAAAGAGCGCGGCGAACACAAACCCATTGCTTTGAACCAGCTGCATCCCCCAGCCCGATTCGTTTGGGTTCCACCATATGTCTGACACGTCAATGGTAGGAGGCGGTGATGCCGAGGCTAGATTGAAGATGAGGACGAACGCAGCTACGACAATCAGCGCGACTCGTTTCATGCCTCCTCCGGACGAAAGGGTTAGAAGCCCTAAAAGTGTCTGCTCGGCAGCGACCCGCGTCAACAATAATTATTCACGCTGGTCTCAATTAGCGCGGACAACTGCTGGCCCCGAGCGCCCTGTATGCAGGAGTCGCCGCTTTCAGGGAAAAATGCGGTAGTTCGCTTTGGTCCGATCTCGGAAGTGGGCCAGGCGGTCGGCGAGCGCCGTTCGAGGAGTGGGCGAGTGCGCGCCAAGTGCGGCGATGCCCTTCACTGGGGCTTGTTATGAGGACACGCAGATGACAGAATCCGTGCAAGGCGTTCGCGGCTAGTGCGTGCCGTCCGCTGGGCTTCGCTATCATTGCGGTGCATAGGTTAATCACCATTAGGCCCCATGCACGCCCGTCTCCGGTCCGAGCAGATTGCTGGACTGCTCTCATTTCTCGCCGCGGTCTTGGCCGGCGTTGCCTGGTATGCGTACGTGTTCGTTGCTGCTTTCCCAGGGCGTCCACCCGCAGATTCGCTCTATGCCCACCTTGCTTCCCCGTTTGCACTTGAAGCCGCAGACCGGTGGTGGCCGGTCTGGGCAGGCGCGCTTCCCCTGGTTCTAACCGTCGTCGGCGCCGCGTACCTGTCACGTCGGGCGCAGAGTCAGGCAATGGCGCTGCTGCTGTTGACGGTTTTGGTCATACTTGCCGCGTCCAGTTTCCTTCTCACAACGTGGTTGCTTGCGATGTTCGTCGCCTTGCCCATTTTCTGGGGTTGGCGTTGCGTGGTTGGCACCTAGTCCATCGCTCAACCCGGCTGTAAGGTCGACGCCCGATAGCTGCCGTGCTCTCGGCGGGCACGCCTTGAAGGCCGTGTCCTTTCCCAAGTCATTTGCGCAGGCTTTCGCTCACCTTCAGCGACTCCGGATTCACAACATGGATCGGGTTACCCGCGGCGAATGCCACGATTTGGTCAAAAATCTCGCCAAACTGGATTTCGTATTCGTCGCGCGTCACGTAGCCGATGTGAGGCGTGCATACGACGTTGTCCATCAGCAATAGCGGGTACGACTTGTCGACGAGCGGTTCGACGTCGTATACGTCCACAGCCGCCATGCCAGGGCGTCCCGCGCGCAATGCGTTCACGAGAGCGTCGGCCTCGATCAGCGCAGCCCGGCTGGTATTCACCAGAAGCGCGGTAGGCTTCATGCGTTGCAGGTCGGCGGCGGTCACGATACCGCGTGTCTGTGGCACCAGCCGCATGTGCAGCGTAAGAACATCCGATTCCTCAAAGAATGCACTCTTGCTGCCGGCCGTTGCAAAGCCGTCGGCCCGGGCGCGCGCAAGAGACGTCTCGCGCGCCCAGACCATCACGTTCATTCCGAAGGCCTCGCCGTATCCGGCGACCACACTGCCAATGCGGCCGTAGCCAAAAACCCCCAGCGTCTTGCCGCGAAGCGTGTTGCCGACGCCGATCTGCCACTTCCCAGCCCTGAGGGCGGCCATTTGCTGGGGCACCTGTCGCATCGCGGACAGCGCCAGTGCCCAGGTCAACTCCGCCGTGGAATGGGACGGCGTATCGGAATGGAGGTTGGACGACACGACTATGCCAAGTCGCGTGCAGGCGTCGATGTCGATATGAGGATAGACGCTGCGCTGACTGATCAACCGCAGCTTTGGCAAGTGTTCGAGGAGCGGCGCCTGAATCTTCGTCCGCTCCCGGATCAAGACCAGGGCTTCAGCGTCCCGCAACCTGGCGGCCAGCGCATCGACGTCCTGGACATGATCGTTCCAGATCGTCACATCGTGCCCCGAGAGCTTCTTGAAGCAATCGAGCGTGCGCAACGTGTCATGATAATCATCGAGTATTGAGATTTTCATGTACCAGGACTCCTGTCGTTTGGAGGACGAGAATCTGCGGCTTACGCCGTGGTGAACGCGATTAGCCTACGCCGCGGCAAGGAGCGATGCAAAGAAGGCGCGCGACATCCCCAGGATTCGCCAAGAGCGCGCTGATGCGCGATTGCGTGGCGGGATCGCCGCGCCCTTACCTTGGGGCATGAGCCTCCGAAAGGGGGCGGTCGTGCCGGGCCCTGGTCTCCTGGCCGCGCAAGGGCTCGTTGCCCTTGGTCGGGCGGTTGCCGATTCATCAGTTCGTCACACGCGCCTGACATCGTAAGAAACTGCTGGTCAACGCATACTCCCTGGGGGAAAACATGTCGGAAATGACGATGCATGCCGCGCCGACGGCAACGGGCGGAAAACCGAACATGGACGGAGGGTTCAGCCCGGTGACCGCCATCATTTTCTTCGGCGTGCTCGCAATCGGGTTGTTGTTCATCGCCTACAGCCTCTATGACGATGTCAGCACCACCGGTACGGCGATTAAGACATGGGTTCCATACCTCCTGCTCGGCGTCGCGCTGTTCATCGCTCTTGGCTTCGAGTTCGTCAATGGCTTTCACGACACCGCCAATGCCGTGGCGACAGTCATCTACACACATGCGTTGCCCCCGGTTTTCGCGGTCATCTGGTCAGGTTGTTTCAACTTTCTCGGCGTATTGCTGTCGAGCGGCGCGGTCGCATTCGGAATCGTCTCCCTGCTGCCGGTCGAGCTCATTCTCCAGGTCGGTTCCTCCGCCGGGTTTGCGATGGTTTTTGCGTTGCTGATCGCGGCTATCGTGTGGAATCTGGGTACCTGGTATCTGGGCCTGCCAGCCTCGAGCTCGCACACGCTGATCGGCTCGATCATCGGCGTCGGGCTTGCCAACCAGCTGATGTCGGTCGCCAGTGGAACCAGTGGCGTGGACTGGTCGCAGGCGACCAAGATCGGTTACTCGCTGCTCCTCTCGCCGTTGATCGGATTTGTCGCGTCTGCTCTGCTGTTCACTGTTCTCAAGCTCGTCGTGCGCAATAAGGATCTCTATTCGGAGCCGAAGGGGCACAAGCCGCCGCCGGCGTGGATTCGAGGCATTCTTGTTCTTACCTGCACCGGCGTGTCGTTTGCCCACGGTTCGAACGATGGCCAAAAGGGCATGGGCCTCATCATGCTGATCCTGATCGGCACGATTCCGACGACCTACGCGCTGAACCGAGCCCTTCCGGACAGCGCCATGGCGGCATTCACGAAGACGTCGCACGCGGCTGCCGCCGTGGTCGAGGCCAAGGCGGCGGGCTACGACATGCTCGGCGACCCACGACCGGCCGTCACCGCCTATGTCGCCCAGCACAAGCTCAACGAAGGCACGTACCCGTCGCTAGCAGCCCTCATGCGAGAGATTGCCAAGGAAGTCGAACAATATGGCTCGTTCGCCAAGATTCCGGTGGGAACGGTGGGCAACACGCGCAATGACATGTATCTCGCTTCCGAGGCGATTCGGAATCTCGCCAAGGACAAGGAGAACGACCTCTCGCCGGCCGAGGTTGCCACCCTCAACGATTACCAGAAGTCGCTCGACGCTTCGACCAAGTTCATTCCCTTGTGGGTGAAGGTTGCGGTGGCAATCGCCCTCGGTCTTGGCACGATGGTGGGCTGGAAGCGGATTGTCGTGACGGTTGGTGAGAAGATCGGCAAGACCCACCTGACCTATGGCCAGGGCGCCTCGGCCGAACTGGTCGCGGCTGCCACCATCGCCGCCGCGGATATGTACGGGCTCCCGGTGTCGACGACCCATGTGCTTGCATCTGGCGTTGCGGGAACGATGGCAGCCAACAAATCCGGCCTGCAGATGTCGACGGTTCGAAATCTGGTCATGGCCTGGGTCTTGACGCTGCCTTGTGCGATTCTGCTTGCGGGCAGTCTTTACTGGATCTTTTCGAAAGTCTTTTGAAGCGCGACCGTCTGCGTCGTCGCCGCCGCAAATCGTGCGGGCAATAAACGCCATCCGCAGTCCGGAGAATGAGAATGAAGAGCGACAATGTCGAGCTTGATGAGATGCAAAACGCTTACAAGAAGGCGGTCGAGCAGTGGATAGCTGCAATACGGCACGAAGAAGTGTTGGCATCAAAAAATCACTCGGTGGCTGAAATAGATCAGTGGGAGCAGGCCCACTTCAAGGAAGAGGAAATGCGCACCAAAGCCAAGGGCGCGAAGGGAGAATACGAAGCGGCGCTGCGGAAGAAGTTCTTCGGATTCTAGTGCGAAGCGGCGCACCGCTGGCCGGATCGCGTCGGCTTTTGCGCGAAGCAGGCGAGTCGCCTTTAGGCAGGCCGTGAAGCGCGCTTGGCGTCGAATCGCTCGGCGCGTGCGTCCAGTCGGTGTCCGAACGCCCATTCGGGGCAGGCTCGAGTATCCGGACTGGACAACCCCGGGGTCATCCTGTAACGTCTACCATGGCCAGAGGGAGCTTGGCCATGCCGGCATTCAAGGGGAGGCATTCCATGACGGTTTTTCGCAACGCCGCGCTGTTCATGGCGATCATGCTGCTCGCATCGGCTGCATGGGCGGCTTCCATTGTTCCGTCGATCGAGATTACCGGGATCAATGCCAACGAGGGTGGCTGCGCCACGCCGGGCATCAGTGCCGACGTCATCCTCAATACGCCGGCCACGAGCCCGCATTCCGACAACTACGAGATCTACAACGGCGCCACGCTTCTTTATCGGTGGACCGGGGAGGTCTACACCGGCGTCGGGCCGAACTTCTACGGCATTACCGAGGCGCCGACCGCGGTTCCGGCGGACACGACCATAACGGGCATCATTTACACCTTCCCGACCTCGACCAACCCGCCGGCACCCTACAACGCCAGCGAGTACTCGTATCGGTCGGAAGTCCAGTGGAACTGCACGACAGGCGCGTTGATCTCGATTACCAACAGTGGCGGCGGCCCGGTCGCCAGCGTCGTCTCGGTTCCCGCGCTCGGCCCCGAGGCACTTGCTGCACTGGCGCTGCTCCTGCTCGTGGCGGGTGCCTGGCTCGTTCGCCGTCGCACCTAGGCTGCCAGCCCCCCCCCGGCAAACGGCGCCTTCGCGGCGCCGTTCGTCTTTGCGTTGACGAGTCTTCGCTCACGCTCCGACGCTCCGCAAGCCATGAGCCAGGCCGTCACGACGATTCCAACGTCGCACGCGAACAGGCCATCTGACCGCTAAAGCGCAGCCGCTGCCGAAGCAAGGCTGGAATCAGCCGCGGGCAGACGCCTCCACCACGTTCGAGGCCCGCACCTCCTATAATAAGGGCCGGTAGATCCGCCGTCCCGGCGCAGGCGGACAGTGAACGAGAAAGGGTCAGGGCTATGGACAGTTCGATGATCAAGGGTGTGGTGATCGGCGGTATCGCGATGGTCGTGGTCTCCGCAGGGGCGGTTACGGGCTACAAGGCGCTGACCAAGCCGAAGGTCGCCGAGGTCGTCGCGGTCAAGGCAGTCACGGAGGCGGTCGTGACCCCGCGCGAGGAATGTCAGGACGTGCAGGTTCAGAAGCAGGCACCGGTCAAGGATAGCCAGCGCATCACCGGGACGGTGATCGGCGGAGTCGCCGGCGGCCTCCTGGGCAGCACGATTGGCGGCGGCACAGGCAGGACGGTGGCCACAGTTGCCGGGGCCGCAGGCGGGGCGTATGCCGGAAACCAGGTGCAGAAGAACATGCAGCAAAAGAACGTCGTCACGACGACGGAACACCGCTGCAAGACCGTCAACGACACGACGCAGCAGCTGGTCGGCTACGACGTTACCTATCGCCTCGATGGCAAGGAAGGCGTCGTGCGCACTTCCTACAAGCCGGGCGCCACGCTGCCGCTGAAGGATGGACAGGTGGATGCCACGCCTCCGGCGGCCGGGTAAGCAGGTGGTGGGCCCTTAGTGCGGCTGGTCGCAGCCCCGCGGCTAGTCGTCTGCCGCCGCAAAAATCTCCCGCTCGGCGGCGAGGCCGTGGAAGCGGTGGAATCCCAGTGAGGGCAACGGCCTGCCGTACGCGCGCGCGAAATCGTCGCTGACGACGATGGGTCGGTTCAGCGACTTGGCTGCTCCCTCGAGCCTGCTGACCAGATTCACGGCCGGGCCGATCACGGTGAAGTCGAGGCGATCGGCCGAACCGACATTGCCGTAGATCACGCTGCCCGCGTGCAGCGCCACGACGATTTCCAGCGGCGGCTCGCCTGTCATGCTGGGGTCTTCGGCGAGCAGCCGCACGGCGTCCTGGGCCTCTCGCGCCGCGTCGAGGGCTCTTTTCGCGGCTTCCCCCGATCGCCCTGGCTCGTCGATCGGGAATATGGCCAGCAGGCCGTCGCCGATGAATTTCAGAATCTCGCCGCCGTGGTTGTGAATTGCCTTCGCCTGCGCATCGAACAGTGCGTTCAAAATGGCGATCATGCGCCTGCCCGGCAGTCGGTCTGAGCGCGCGGTGAATCCACGCAGGTCCGACGACCAGAGAATGACGGTCAACTCTTCGCCCGTGCCGCGGCGGATCTGACCGGCCAATACTTTCGGTCCGGCGTTGGCGCCCAGATAGGCGTTGAGCAGATTGCGCGCCAGCGCGCGCTGACTGTAGGCGTCGCACCTGCCCTGCAGCCGATGCGCCAGGCGCGTCATCTCGTCGATCTCCTGGTCGGTAAACCCCCCGCGGCGGTCGGTGGTGAAGGAGATGGCGTAGCCGAGGCTGTGCGCGCTCGCGATGCGCAGCGAATAATAATCGGTGCCGCCCCTGGCCTTGAGATCATGGAGGATCGGGAAATCGAGCTCGTGCTCTGCAGCCTCGAGACTGCGGCGTATGGTTTCGCCGCCCTCGATTACCCTGCGCACGGGGTTCTTGTCGTAGGGGACGCTGTCCAGGATTTCGTGCGCGATCAGGGTCAGTACGGTTTGCCCGACGTCGCGCCACCAAATCATGGTCATGCCGAGGAACTGAGGATGCAAAGTGCCGCTGTGCAGCGTCAGTCTGAGCAGGGGAAAGCCGGCGGCCAGCATCCGCCAGGCGAATTCGTCGATCGCGCGCGCGCCCGACTCGGCCTTGAGCGCCGGGCCGGCGAGCCATTCGGCTATGGCGCCCACGCTGTCATGTGTCGGGCGCTCGGCCGCCGGGCGCTCGACGACCTCGCTGACGCGTAGATGCCGGATATCGACGCCCCCGGAAGGAGACTTGGCCTGCCCGTCATTCATGGAGTCACCGGATCCCCCTGCGCCATCGCCGGGTGCCGCGCGCCGTGTGCAGCGCTCCGACGTGGGCGACCCGTGTCGCGCGTGCTCCGATCATGCGCCGCTACAGCGGTTGTTGCATGAGTGTCTGTCACTGTTTGCGGATGGTCGGCGATGCAGCCACAATGCCAAAAAGCAGACCGCATTGGTCGATTTCGGGTCCGCCTATCCTCGCTCGATTGCACAATTACGACAACGGTAAGCGATCTCGTCCGCAGCCACGAGAGCAATGAAGCGCTCTCCTGCCATCACTCGATGGTTTATCGACGCTCCCGATAACGGGGGTCACGCATTCTAGCAACCAGGGCAAAATGAATCCTCCGCGCGCTTGCGAAACCTCAACCATGGTATTGCCTGCCCTTCGAGATTTCGTCTCGCAGGCCGCAGTGCACGCGCGCGAGCGCTCCGATCCTGCCGAATGCGTGCTCGCGCTCGCGCCGATAATGCTGGAACTCATCGATCGGGCAGGCACGCTGCTTGAACCGCAGCACTACCTGAGTGACTCGAACCACTATGCGCGCAATCTCGTCTACGACGCACCGGATGGGAGCCTTTCGCTCTACGCCCTGGTTTGGTTGCCGGGACAGTGGACTCCGGTGCACGACCATGGCAGCTGGGGGGTGGTGGGAGTGCTGGAGGGAGTGCTCGAGGAGCGTAACTACGTTTGCCTGTTGCCAGATGCCGGGGCTGACGAAGGCATCCGTCTCGCGCGCGGGGGCGTCATCCTCCTGGGCCGGGGCGCCGTCACCAGCTTCGTGCCAAACCCGGACCACATCCACGTCACCGGCGTGCCGCCGGGGCGGCCCACCGCCGTCAGTCTGCACCTGTACGGGCGCATGATGAACAGCTTCAATATCCACGACGTCTCGGCAGGCACGCGCCGGCGCGTGGCGCTGGAGCACAACGAAAGTTGAGCCGAGTCCGCCTCTTATGGACAAAACCCGAGGCTGACCTGCGGCGGACCTGAAAGCCGCCCACTGGGCGGCCCGGGTTTCCCCTTCCTCCCCCCCCGCAGACTATCGGCGTTCGACTTGCCCTGCATCAAGTGGTGCCGGGGGCCGCATGAGATAATCCCCATGCAGTCATCTGGGTGCGGGGCGCTTTTCGCGGCCTCCGCGGGGGATTAATGAATCTTTCCACAAGGAGTGGCAATGAAGCTGACGATGATCGCAATAGCCTCGGTAGCGGCCTTGACGGCGGCCGGCATGGCCCAGGCGCAGGACGGCGCAGCCTTGGCGCAGAAGAGTGGCTGCTTGACCTGCCACGCCGTCGACACCAAGAAGATCGGCCCGTCGTTCAAGGACGTTTCCGCCAAGTTCAAGGGCAAGTCTGACGCGGATGTCGTGGCGGCCATCAAGGCGGCCAAGCCGCACGCGTCGAGCAAGGCCTCCGACGCCGATCTGCAGGCTTTGGCCAAGTGGATCCTGTCGCTGTAAGGTAGCACCGGGCGAAGACGCCCGGCTTCAGCGCAGGTCTTCCGTTGGTCGTCGGATGGTTGGTCCAGCCGGGCATGCAATGCCCGGCCGGATGAGCTATTGCCAATCGACGAGCTGACGGTCCGTCGAACGGCGGCCCGTCGCAAGCTGCCGTAGAAGCGGAGGGGGTTTCTTTTACTCCTCAGGGCGGCTTCGCAAGCCTCGCAAGACACGCTCCGTTCGCGGAGTCGGCTGCGATGCCGGGGCTCGCCGGGCCCTTCGCCACCAGCGCTTAGTTGCCCTGACTACGGCTTCTTCACGTGCACGACGCCCGTCATGAACGGGTGCACGGTGCAGAAGTAGGCAAAATCGCCTTGGCTCGCAAAGACGTGCTCGAACCGGTCGTCGGTATCGAGGCCCTTCGAGCCGAAGCTCTTGTCGCTGGCGGTCACGGTATGCGGCGTCTCGTCGTGGTTCGTCCAGGTTACCTTGGTGCCCGGCGCGACCGTGATTTCCTTCGGCGTGAAGGCGAACTTGGTGATGTCCACCGCGACGGCCTGGGGAGCCGGGGCCGCGGCGCCGGCCAGCACGAAAATCGCTGGCAGGAGGAGCGCCGCGCCCAAGACCCGGCGCAGCGAGCTGCGAGAATGGATTTCACTCATGGATTTTTCCTAAGAAGGCAGGGGCAGGGACCGGAGTCGGCGGGCAGGCGGCAGGGTCCCGGGCGATTTCCCGCTCGGCGCGACGGCGCGCCGTGCACGCGCCGCCAGCGCCTTTTCGCCCGGGGCCGGTCTTGCGCTTCAGTGCTCGAGCGGCGTGTCGATCATCGCCAGCTGCTGCTGTCCGCGCACCACCGTCAGCTGCCGGGTGCCGAGGAGCTTGCCCAGCTCGCCGGCCGGGACCGTGACCGGGCCGGGCTCGCCGATACCCGACTGTCCGGGGGTGGGCAAGGGATAGGCGAGCGACATCGCCGTGTGCAGCGCAATGGTGCCTTCAACCTTCTGCAGCACCTGGTGGATGTGGCCGTTGAGCACGGTAACCGAGCCGTACGGGCGCAGCAGCGCGAGCGCCTGCGCCGAGTCCGCCGTTCCCCAGCCCCATGGCTCCCAGATCGTCCACAGCGGGATGTGCCCCAGCACCACGATCGGGGTGGAATTGGAGACCTGCGCCAGGTCGGCTTTCATCCACGCGATCTGCTCGTCGCCGAGCGAGGCCATGGTGCCCATCTTGAAGTTGAGCACGTTGTTCAGGCCGATGAAATGCACGCCGTCCTGGTCGAAGCTGTAATAAGCCCTGCCCTTGCCGTCGTGGTCGAAGTACTTGAGGTAGCCGCTGACACCGTCATCGATCGCGTCGTGCTCGCCGGGAATGGTGTGCACGTGGTAATGGAGCTCCTGCAGCACCTCGCGCGCCTTGGCGAATTCCTCCGGCTTCGACAGGTGGCTCACGTCGCCGGTGTGCACCACGAAGGCGGGTTTTTGCGGCAGGGCGTTGATGTCGGCGATGGCGTGGCGCAGCGTGCCGACGACGTCGGGGTTGGCCGCCTTGTTGAAGCCGATGTGGGTATCGCTGATCTGCGCGAAGGTGAGCGTGCTCGTGCCGGCGCCCATCGGGCCGCCCGTGCCGGTCGCGCCCAGCGCGCGCGGAACGCCGCCGGCGACCGTCCACACGACGGCGGCGCCGCTCCAGGCCGCCAGGCAGCTCAATGCCTTGCGGCGGGCAGGATTGTTCGGTCCGGCGGGCTCGTAGCTGCTCATGGGCGCTCCTTGCGGTAGTTGGTGGGGGCCTGCACCGGTCAAGACCGGACCCTGCAGCGATTTATTCCCGCCCTGGCGCCCCAAGTCCCCCGCCAAGCACCACGCGCGCGACAAGCCCGAGCGCGTCATCGGTCGTCACGGCGTGGCGCACGCCCTCGACCTCGGCCGCGCCCTCGACCCCGATCACCGCTTTGCCGAACTGCAGCCCCAGCGCGACCTCGGAGAGCGTCCCGTAACTGTCGCCGATGGCGACCAGGCACAGCGACGCCCGCGCGATGAGGGCGTTGCGGGCCTCGCCGATGCCGGTGGCAAGCGCAACCGTGACATGGGGGTTGGCGGACTCGGCCGAAGCCTCGGGCAGCAGCCCGATCGACAGCCCGCCACCGCGGCGCACGCCTTCGCACACCGCCTGCATCAC
>Ga0074044_10004372_pt1 | contig 11720 bp, 10 predicted proteins | sample BogForMeECP23OM1_FD_94443 | JGI IMG/M metagenome (GOLD analysis project Ga0074044, IMG submission 94443) | Bog forest soil microbial communities from Calvert Island, British Columbia, Canada - Bog Forest MetaG ECP23OM1 | ecosystem: Environmental > Terrestrial > Soil > Wetlands ...
CTGGGGCTCGCTGCGGCTCCTGCCGACGACCGGGCCGAACATGCTGCGCGACGTCTTTCCGCAATTGCTCGAGGAGGGAGAGGTGGTGGAGAGCGCGTCCATTTGGGAAAGTTCGCGCATCTGCGCCGTCGCCGTCGAGGGGCAACCCGAGCGCGGCAAGAACGGCGTCAATTTCGTGCTCAGCGAGTTGATCGCGGGCATCGGAGAAGTCTCGGTTCTGGCGGGACTGACCGAGATCGTCTCCGTTTTCGACGCGCGCATTTTTCGCGTGCTGAAGGCCGCGGCCTGCGAGCCTCGGATCATCGGAAGGCCGCAGCGCATCGGCGATGTCATGGCCTACGCCGGGCTCTTCGAGACGGGCCCCAAGGCTCTTGAAGCATTCCGAGCTGGGCTTGGCATCGAAGGCTCCGTGCTGGCGCCCGGAACAACCGAGCTCGCCTTCGCCTGAGCCTAGAACATAACCAGTACATCCGCCTGACTGCCGCCTCGGCCGCGGCGGTGGTCCGCCGCCGCTTTCCCTCGAAGCCCTGTTTTCTCAAGTTTTTTCAAGGAGAAATTCGATGTCGGCGTCCGTTCCGCGGCGGCGAAAGCCGAAGCCCGACACCGCTCGGCAAAAAGCGGTTCGCGCGTCAGCCAAACATCTCAAGGATCTGAAGCGGGCGCATGGCCGCCCGCCGCCGGACGTCAAGGTCCGACAGAGCAGCACGGTGCGCCTCATCTCGCCCGTGCCCGAGGGATCCTACTGCACATCTCCGGCCCAACTCTGCGCGGAGCTCGGCGAAGGACCTCGTTCACGAAGCGCGGAACTCAGCGAAGGGCCAGAACCTCGTCCACGAAGCGCGGAGCTCGGCGAATGACCAGAAAAACCTCGTCCACCAAGCGCGGCGGCTGCAAGCCGCAAAACCTCGCCGACGCCGTCCAGGAGCGGCTCGACGCGACGCCGGAGCGGCTCGCGCGCGCCAGGGACGCCGGCCAGGCGCCGATCCGCGACGGCGAGAGGTTGCGACGCATCCTCGATCCGTTCGACACCATGCGCGCAAATCGCGTACTCGCTCCGCACGACCCGAGACTCAATGACATCCGCTGGCTGATCGGCGAGTCGCTTCGCCGCACCCATCAGCGCGCCCAGCTGGACGCCTTGCGGGCCGTCGCGCCCGATAGGCTCGGCTCGACCGGCTTCGGCCCGCGCCCGGGCCTGCCGCAGTCGGAGGCCGCGCTCTACGCCCGCGACAAGCTGCGCAAGGCCGAGGAGCAAGTCGGCCCGCATGCGTGGCCAATCGTCACCCGGATCATCATCGAGGGCGCGGGCGTGCGCGACTGCCGCGGCTTCATCCCCGAGCTCGCCACCCCCTGGCGGGCCGACGCAGTGGTCACCGACCGGCTGCGGGTCGCGCTCGATTCGCTCGGCGGCTTGATGGGGGTGATGCGGGGACGGGAGTAAGGGAGGCATGGCCCGTTGGCGGTTCTCTTCTGCGACGGGCACAAATCCCGGCCGTGTCGTGTCCGCGAACGCGGCCATCCAGAACCGCCGTCGTCCTCTCAGACGATCGCCGTGTTGAACGTCCGCGGACCCCCGCTTTTGGGTGACATTCCGAAAAGGCAAACTTACAGCGTTACGGATTTTCGGACGCGCGAATAGAGAGAGGGTCTCATGGGCTTGAAGAACGCAGGATCGGGAACGCTTCGTCAAAGGTCGAACGGCTGGCTGCAGCGGGCGTCGAAGGCCTTTGTCCTCCTCATCCGCGGCGCTCCCCCGTCAAAAACGCCGGCGCCGGCTGAGCCGACGCCCGCGGCGCGGAGAGTGGTCGTCGGCGTCAAAAAGTCCGCCGTCTGCAAGGACGCGCGCGGTCAGCTTCGCACCATCGCTTTGTTCCTGCCGGCGGACCTGCTGGCGGAACTCGCCCGGCCGCTCGACATCAAATTCCTCGACGGCGACGAACCCGTCACGGCGGATGAGCTCGGCAAGGCCATCCGATCGAATTTTCCGACGCCCGAAACAAGTTCATAGGTCGGCGCGAAGCCCTGGAGGCGTTCCGGAGCCGGCGTTTGAAATGGGCGTTCCTACGCCATCGGGCCCCGCCGCCGCCCTTTCCTGGTTAAATAACAAGTGTTTTGAGTGTAAACATCCGCTTGCGGCGGCGCGCCGTTTATGCGAGAGATGTGAGCGCCGTTCACGTTCTGGCCTCCACAAATAAGCTCGTTGCCGCTCCTGTGAAGTTGTCGCTTATTAACACTGGGAAATGACCTTGGAGACTGAGGTGGCGAAACACTCCAAGTCGTGGAGGGCGGAGGAGATCGAGCCGAAGCGGAAGATCGGAGCGTTGACCCTTTCGGCTTTCGAATCGCGTCGTCTTTTCGCAATCTGCGTCGAGTTGATCAACCTGTGCTCAAAAGCGATCCGGCAAGCTCGATCCTCCAATCGACCTTCTTGTTGCTCGTGCGAGGGTCCGGATCCTTACTAAAGTGTGCGGGGGGTCGTAGAACCAAAACATGGGGCACGTTATGTTGCAATCCGCAGCAGTAGAGGCAGTTGATATCGATAGTTCTGCCGTAAGACTGACCGACACTATCCTCGGTTACATTGATCACGATCTCAGCGAGACGTTGAAAGACATCGCATCGGAAATCGGCGTCAATCATATCGCCTATCTCCGATTTTTGCCCGACAAGAGCTCCGATACAAGCTTGTTGACCGCCATCGTCACCTATTGCAGGGAATGGCAGGTCCGTTATTTCATCAAACAATATGTGAAGGTAGACCCTGTCGTCGCGCACGGACGGAACGCCGTTCTTCCGTTCGACTGGGAGATGTTCAGAGACTCCGGTTCCGAGGCGCTCGCCTTCCTTGCTGATGCGGCGACCTATGGCGTCGGCCGAAATGGCCTGTCGATCCCGGTGCGGAACCGGAGAGGGATCTTTTCGCTCGTCTCCTTCACCCAGTGATCGTTCGCGGGCGGAGTGGATTCGGTATAAGACAGAAAATATGGTCAAGCTGCAGCTGATGTCCGTTCTTATCGAATCGGCCTCCAACATCAATTTCAAGCTCCCCTCGCCGCCAGTCAAGCTGTCGCGCCGCGAAGAGCAGTGTCTGATCTGGGCCGCGCGAGGCAAAACCTATCAGGAAATCGCGGAAATCCTCGATTTGACCTTCGGAAGCGTCAAGACTCATCTGGACACTGCCCGCCACAAGTTGCACTGCATGAACCTGACCCATGCGGCGGCCGTCGCGGTCGCGACCGGCGTCATTCCCGCCAAGGCGCTGAAGTGAGGATCGCGCCCGCCTCGGTTTCCTGAGGCGACCGCCCTCGCGCCCTCATGCCTCAAGGAGCGCGCGAAGCGGGCGTCGAAGGACGAGGCCGCGCAGCGCGGGCCAGCGGGCATTCCTTTGCCTTCGGCCAAGGATGCCTGAGGACGAGGACCATAGAATGGGCGCCACAATCCGCGCGTCCTGCTTGGGAGTAACCGTATCGACGCTAAACGGGGCGCCCTTTAGAGGGAAGACCTCGCCGCTTAGTAAGCTGGCGCTCAACAGCCGCGGGCCGAGCCGCAGCACCAGACCGGCCGAGCGGCTTAGTCGGATGCTTTGCGTCAGCGCCTCAGTCGGTCCCGATCGCCAGCGAGACGATGCGGACGAGCACGAGCCCTCCCGCGACGATGAGGTAGAGACGCAGAACCGCCATCCAGACCCTGGCGGCGACGGACAGTTTTGCCGGGGGCAGCGCGTCGAGGGGCGGCATCCGCCACGTATCGCGGTCGATCGCGGCCGACAGGGCCGGTTCCGCCGGCGCCTTCTCTGGCCCGAACGCAGCCAGCGTGAACGCGACCGCCGCGATGGCCGCCGTTCCGGCAAGGATGCCGAGGATCGTCTGCTCGGTCGCCCAGGCAGGAAATAGCACTGAGACGGTGAGGATCATCGACAGCGCCACCAGCGCCGCGATGACCGCGCCGGTGAGCGCGTTGATCCATCGCCCGTTGACCCAGGGGCCCAGCACCGCCTTGTCGTTGCAGAGCAAGAGAAGGAACACGGTCGCGCTCGGCAGGAGGACGCCTGCGAGAGTCTGCACCGCTACGGTGAGCAGCCCGAGCGGCGCGCCGGGGGTCAGCACGATCGCCGCGGCGACCGCGATGAGGCAGGCGTAGATCGCATAGAAGCCCTTGGCGTCGGACACCTTGCGGTGCAGCGAGTGGCTGGCCGAGAAAACGTCGCCGATCGCGTAGGCGGTCGACAGCGACACCGCCGCCGCGCCCATCAGCGCCGCGTCGATGAGGGCGACGGCGAACATCACGCCGACCGCGGGGCCCGCGTATTTTTCCAGGCCGACGGCGATGGCGCCCGCGTCGGTGAAATTGCCGAACTGCTGGGTTCCCGCGAAAGCCGCGGCGGTGAAGGCGATGATCGCCGTCGCGCCGACGATGACCAGCCCGATGCCGAGCCAGAGGTCCAGCCGCTCGTAGCGGATGAAGCGCGGCGTGATGCGCTTGTCGATCACGTAGCTCTGCTCGAAGAAGAGCTGCCAGGGCGCGACCGTCGTGCCGACCAGACCGATGACGAGCAGCATGATGTCGCTCATCTTTCCGCTCGCCGGGATCTGCGGCACGACGAAATCGTGGGCGACCTGCGCGAACGGGGGGTGGACGATGAAGTAGATCGGCAGGAGCAGCAGGCTGCCGAATACGAGGAGCATCGCAAACCGCTCGAACCGGCGGAAATCGCCGGTGCCCGCGGCGGCGATGATGAGGCCGGCCGCGACGATGACGCCCGCGGCCGTGTTGAGGCCGAGATAGTCGAGCGCGAGGCTGATGCCGATGAATTCGGTGACGATCGTCAGCGCGTTGAGCAGAAAGAGGTCGATGACGCTGAAAGCGCCCCAGAACCGGCCGAACCGCTCGAAGATCAGGCGGGCGTGCCCCACGCCGGTCACCGCGCCGAGGCGCAGCACCATCTCCTGATTGACGTAGAGCACCGGGATCAGCAGCGCCAGCGTCCACAGCAGGGTCGTGCCATAGGTCTGACCCGCCTGACCGTAGGTGGCGAACGCGCCCGCGTCGTTGTCGCCGGCCATCACGATGAGGCCGGGGCCGAGAATGGCGAGCAGCGTCGTGAGGCGGCGCTTCCAGGTGATCCGCGGCGCGACGTCGCCGCGCAGGATGGTGCCGAAGGCGCCGCGGATGTGGCCGATGTGGGCTGCGTCGAGCACGGCGGCCTTGACCGGCTCGGCGATACGGACGTTCATCGTCATGGGTTCGCTCCTTTCGCCGTCGCCGGCTCAAGAGCGAACCCGCCGACGATCAGTCGGCGCGAGTCAACGCGGGAGCGGCAGCGACTTTTTCGTTCGTTCTCAGGACGTTCGTTCTTAGGAAAAGGGAACCCGCCGGACGCGACAGGAGCGCTCCAACGGGGCATCTAGGGCCGTCGTTCAAGTCTGTCTCCTCTTCCAGCCGCTAACGGTCGCGAGCGCCCGGAGGGGCGCGCGCCGTTCGTGCGGCGTTGAAGCTCCGACGCCATGCGCCGACCGTCATCCGGTAGTCACATTCCGCGCCAGCACGCTCGAGTTTGAGCATGATCGGGCGCGTCGGTCAACCAACGCGGTCCCGTCCCGGATGATCCCGCGAGCCGGATTTGTCAACCCGAAAAATGCCTTGAAGGGTTCAGGTCCAGTTCAGCAGCAAGGGCGTTTATACGTCCGGGGGGTGGAAGCAGGAGGAAAACATGGTTTCGCGTCTTGTGCCGGGCGGAGTCCTCGCGGCCGCCGCAGGCGCGGCGCTGATGATCGCCGCCTCGTCCAGCCCGTCGTCCGCATTCACGCTCTCGTCGCCCTCGCTCGACCAGCCGGTCGTCACTTCCGACATCCAACACGTGTGGTGGGACCGCTGGGGCCGTTGGCATCCGAACCGCTGGGGATGGGGCTGGCGTCATCCCTACTGGTATCACCACGGGTGGCGGCGTTGCTGGTGGACCTGGCACGGCCGCGTCTGCCGCTGGTACTGAGTCGCCAGGAGCCGAGTCGGCGCCAAATCGCTAGCCCTGCATCTTCGCCATGAGGGCGTCGGAAATCTCGAAGTTGGCGGTGACGTTCTGGACGTCGTCGTTGTCTTCGAGCGCACTGACCAGACGCAGGATCTTCTCGCCGGCTTCGTCGTCGACGGCGACCGTATTCTGCGGCCGCCAGACGAGAGAGGCCTTGCGCGGCTCGCCGAACTTCGCCTCGAGCGCCTTCTGCGCATCGGCCAGCGCCTCGACCGAGGTGATCACCTCATGCTCGTCGGGTCCAGACACGACGTCGTCCGCCCCCGCCTCGATCGCCGCTTCCAGCATCGCCTCGTCGTCGGCCGCCTTGCGGTCGTAGACGATGACGCCGACCCGATCGAACATGAACGAAACGGCGCCGGTCTCGGCAAGCGACCCGGCCGCCTTGGCGAAGTATGAGCGCACCTCGCCCGCGGTGCGATTGCGGTTGTCGGTCAACGCCTCGACAATGACCGCGACGCCGCCTGGCGCATAGCCCTCGTAGCGCACCTCGTCGTAATTCTCGCCCTCTGCGCCCGACGCCTTCTTGATCGCGCGCTCGATATTGTCCTTGGGCATGTTCTCGGCGCGGGCGGCAAGGACGGCGGCCCGCAGTCTTGCGTTCATCCCCGGATCGGGCAAGCCCATTTTCGCCGCCACGGTGATTTCGCGCGCGAGCTTGGAGAAGAGCTTGGACCGGATTGCGTCCTGCTTCCCCTTTTTGTGCATGATATTCTTGAACTGACTATGGCCGGCCATACATCGCCTCGAGGAGCGCGCGCCTTTGCGCGCGGCGGATTGACGTGAAATCGGGCCCCCTATACGCCAAGGCGCGGCGGTTAGGGAAGGCGCGAAGAGAGAGGTTTATGACCCGGCCCGTCGCAATCGCCGTCGCTTACGGCGTCGATTACTTTCCCGGCTTCCTCGACCGCGCCGAACAGGAGGCCTTGCGCGAGGAGATTCGGGCGATCCTGACGGAGGCGCCGCTGTATCGCGCCCGAATGCCGCAGAGCGGCAAGCCTTTCTCGGTGCGCATGAGCAATTGCGGCCCGCTCGGCTGGGTGTCGGACGAGAGGGGCTACCGCTACCAGCCGAACCACCCGGAAACCGGCCGCCCCTGGCCGCCGATGCCGGCCCGGCTGATTGAGGCTTGGAGCCTGCTTGCGCCGGACGCGCCGCCGCCGGAAGCCTGTCTCATCAACGTCTACGACGCCAAGGCGAAGATGGGTTTGCACCAGGACCGTGACGAACAGGAGCTTTCCGCGCCCGTCCTGTCGGTGTCGCTCGGCGATCCGGCGCTCTTCCGTTTTGGCGGGTCGAAGAGAAGCGATCCGACCCGGTCTTTCTGGCTCCAATCGGGCGACGCGCTGACCTTCGGAGGGCCGGCCAGACTCGCCTTCCACGGAGTCGACCGCATCGCGACCGGCGCCACGACGCTCCTCTCGCAGGGCGGACGCATCAACCTCACCCTGCGCAGGGTGACCCGAGCCCACCGCTGGGGCGGCGAAGTGGGGCGCCCGTAAGCCCCCCGGTCTAATCCCCGCTGGGCGCTTTCTCTTCCTTCGGCGCAGCCTTCGGGCCGCCCTTGGAGATGCCGACCATCGCAGGGCGCAAGACCCGATCGCCGATCGTCCAGCCGCTCTGGACGACCTGGGATACGGCGCCGGCAGGCAGCGTCTCGTCGGGAATCTCGAAGATGGCCTGATGGAAGTTCGGGTCGAACTTCTGGCCCTTGGGGTCGAGCCGCTTGACCCCGTGACGGCCGAGCACCGCCTCGAGATCGCGCGCCGTCAGCTCGACGCCCTCGATCACCGACTGGATCTGCGGATCGGCCGCGGCGCGCGCCTCCGCCGGCAGATGCTCCAGAGCTCGGGCAAGGTTGTCGACGACCGTCAGCATGTCGCGGGCGAAGCCTGTCACGGCGTAAGTCTTCGCGTCGGACACCTCGCGCTCGGTGCGGCGGCGCAGATTTTCCATCTCGGCCAGGGTCCGCAGCACGCGATCCTTGAGCTGGCTGTTTTCGGCGTTCAGCGCCTCGATCACCGCGAAGGCGTCGCGCTCGGCGGTCTCGGCCGGCGCCGATTCCGCCTGAGTCGAATTCGTCTCTTCGCCGCGTGCGGCGTTCGTGTCACTCATGATGTCAAAGCCCCGTTGGAATTTGCGACGCATATCAGGGCTGGCGCCCCAAAAATCAAGCGCGTCCGCCTCTGAAAGTCTCACAGCTGCAAGGTGCTACTCCGACGCGAAGTCCGCCAGCAGCCGCCGCTTGATCGCCGCCTGCTTCGAGGCCGAGTTGATCTTCTGGCCGGTCAGATCGGTGACGTAGAACGAGTCGACCGCCTTTTCGCCGAAAGTGACGATGTGCGCAGAGCCGATGTTGAGGTGCAGGCTGGAAAGCGAGGCGGTGAGATCGCGCAGGAGACCCGTCCGGTCGAGGCCTGAAACTTCGACGACGGTGTAGCGGCTCGACAGGCTGTTGTCGATCATGACCTCGGGTTCGATCGCGAAGGCGCCGCGCCGCACGTCCCGCACATCCTTGTGAGGCGCGATTTCCGCCAGTCGGACTTCTCCCCGCAGGGTCCTCTCGATGTTTGTGGCGATGCGCTGACCGCGGCGCAGTTCGTCGTCGTCCCGCTCAAAGGCGCGCGAGACGCAGATCGTATCGAGCGCGAGCCCGTCGGTCGTCGTGAAGATCTGGGCGTCGACGATATTGCCGCCCGCGGCCGCGCAGGCGCCGGCAATGCCGGTCAGCAATCTCGGGTGGTCCGGCGCGACCACGGTCACCGCCGTGACGCCGTGGAAACCATCGGTCGTCACCTCGGTGGCGAGCGAGCGCATGTCGGCCGCCATGGCGTGCAGGAGCTTCGCGTGCGCGACCTGGCGCGCCGGGTCGACCTTCAGCCAGTAAGCGGGATAATGGCGCTGGGCGTAAGCGTCGAACTCGGGGTCGGACCATCCAGCCAGCGAGCGCCGCAGGGTTTCCTGCGCCGCTTGCACGCGGGATTTGCGGTCGATCGCCGAATGGCCGCCGCCGAGCACGACCTCGGTTTCCCAGTAGAGATTCCGCAGGAGCTGGCCCTTCCAACCGTTCCACACGCCGGGGCCGACGGCGCGAATGTCGGCGCCGGTGAGCGTGAACAGCATCTTGAGCCGCTCCTGCGTCTGTACGATTGCCGCCAGGGTTTCGGCCGTGCGCGGGTCGGACAGGTCGCGCCCCTGCGCCATGTTGGACATGATGAGGTGCTGCTCGACGAGCCAGGCGACGCGTTCCGTGTTCGCCGGCGACAGCCCGAGTCTCGGGCAGAGCCTGCGCGCGACCTCTGCCCCGGAGTGCGAATGGTCGCTCGGCCTTCCCTTGGCGATGTCGTGCAGGAACGCGGCGAGGTAGAGTTCCGTGCGATGCGCGATTTTGTGAATGATCTCGCTGGCGAGCGGGTGCTCCTCCTTGAGGCGCCCCGCCTCGATGGCGCTGAGCGCGCCGACGGTGCGAATCAGATGCTCGTCGATCGTGTAGTGGTGGTACATCGAGAACTGCATCATCCCGACCACGCGGCCGAAATCGGGGATGAACCGGCCGAGGACGCCGGCCTCGTTCATCCGCCTCAGCGTCGTTTCAGGAGCGTGGCGCGAGGTCAGGATTTCGAGGAAGAGGCGGTTCGCTTCAGGGTCCTCGCGCAGGCGCCCGTCGATGCGTTTCAAGGACTGGGTGACGAGTCGCGTCGCGTCCGGGTGAATCGGCAGATTCGAGCGGTCCGCGATCCAGAAGATGCGGACGAGATTGACGGGATCGCGCTCGAACGCGTCCGCTTTAACGACGTTGATGCGGTCGTTGTCGACCCTGAAATCCTTGGCGTCGGCGATGGCTCGCGTACGCCGCCGCCTGAGGCGCCCGATGAATCGGTCGAACACCGGCGTCGGCTTGGTCTGGCGCTCCTCCAGCGCGGCGCAGACGATCGCCGTGAGGTCGCCGACGTCCTTCGCCACGAGAAAATAGTGCTTCATGAACCGCTCGACGTCGGCCTGGCCCGCGCGGGTCGAATACCCGAGCTGCCGGGCGATTGGCCTCTGCACGTCGAAGCTGAGGCGCTCCTCCGCCCGGCCGGCGAGGAAATGCAGCCGGCAGCGGACCGACCACAGAAACTCCTCGCAGCGGCGGAACAGCGCGAATTCGCGCGGCGAAAACAGGCCGGCTCCAATCAGCTCGTGCGCGTTCTGCACTCGATAGACGTACTTCGAGATCCAGAAGAGCGTGTTGAGGTCGCGCAGTCCGCCCTTGCCTTCCTTGATGTTGGGTTCGACGAGATAGCGCGATGCGCCGGCCCGCTTCACGCGCTCCTCGCGTTCGGCGAGCTTGGCTGCGACGAATTCGGGCGCGGTCTTCGCCACAATCTCCTTGTCGAAGCGCGTTTGCAGAGTCTGGAAGAGCTTCTTGTCTCCCGTGACGAGCCGCGCCTCGATCAGGGTCGTCCGGATCGTCATGTCGCCGCGGGCCTGCTTCAGGCATTCGTCGATCGTTCGCGTCGCGTGGCCGACTTTCTGCTTGAGGTCCCAGAGCACGTAGAGCAGGGCTTCGACGATCTTTTCGACAGCGGGCGTCGGCTTGTCGGGCAACAGGAACAGGAGATCGATGTCGGAGCCCGGCGCCAGCATGCCGCGCCCGTATCCGCCGACCGCCACGATCGTGGGCAACGCCGCGCCCGGCGGCGGCGGGGCGAGCCAGCGGGTCGCCATTTCGAGGGCGACGCGGAGCAGATCGTCGATCTCAGCGCTCAGCGTCTCGGCGCACGCCCTTCCCGGCCCGCCGGCTTCCAGCGCCCTGCGCGCCTCGCCGCGCCCTGCGGCGAGCGCCGCCTGCAGGGTTGCGATCGCCGCACGGCGAAACGCGGCGGGATCCTCCGAATGCTTTTTGTGAAGCGCGGAAAGCTGGTCGAGAAGGCCCACGCGGTCGAGGCCCTTGCTTGACGGCGGGGAGGCGCGCGCCGGGCGACGTTCGGCGGCGGGAGCGTTGGCGATCGACATTGACGAGTATATTTCCCCTCCGCTCGTCGCCGACAATGGGTCAGGCGTCCTTAATTTCGGCTTAGCCGACCCCGCGCCCCGCCTGGGTCGCCGCGAGATCCAGGGCGACGTCAAATTTCGATTCGATAGATATCCTCAATAGTTATTCGCCGCCATGCGCCCGGCGGCGAATTCGTTCGTCGCTCCTTCACCGGCCTGCGGCCGACCCGCCCTTTGATGAAACGCTGGAGGGGTCGTTTCCTTTACTTGTTTCTTCCTGGGCGCGCGGACACAGCACAACCAATGTCGGCTTGGCGCCTCTCCCTATCCGACCTGTTATACGCCGGCTAAGCGAGGGCCCAAAAATCGGCGCGATGGATCACTCGGAAGTTCCTCCATGATTCGGTCCCAGAACCGCTATCGCGGCCCGCCTGCCCTAGAACCCGCTTGCGCGTCCGCGCACGTGGTCGCAGGCCGCGCCTCAGGCCAAATCGCCCCAAGCCGGACCAAGAAAGACCAAGGAAACAGGCTTGGATTCTTTTGGATTCCTTCGTCCGATTCGGGGCTTTTCAATGGGTTACGAGCAATCCAAGTAACCGGGGCAAATTTCCGGGCACGTGGTTAGCTTGGGGCGGGTCTGACGAGGGTTGCGAGGTCGGGGATGTCGGGGCCGGGAATGCCGAGGCGGGCGCCGAGATAGTCGAAGAACGGGATC
>Ga0074044_10004374_pt1 | contig 11715 bp, 10 predicted proteins | sample BogForMeECP23OM1_FD_94443 | JGI IMG/M metagenome (GOLD analysis project Ga0074044, IMG submission 94443) | Bog forest soil microbial communities from Calvert Island, British Columbia, Canada - Bog Forest MetaG ECP23OM1 | ecosystem: Environmental > Terrestrial > Soil > Wetlands ...
GAGCGAACGATTCCAGGTTGAAACCAGAACTCCCGCGGGGATACCAAAGTCGATCGACGACCTGGATCAGTTCGACCTGGTCTTGTTCAGCGACGTATCTGCTCTGACGCTTTCTGCCGAGCAGATGGAGCTTCTTCGGACATGGGTGCGAGCTTTTGGCGGTGCCTTCATTCTCGCTGGGGGCGAGAACAGTTTCGGGGTGGGGGGGTACTACCGTACCCCGATTGAGCAAATGCTGCCGGTCCGAATGGAGCACGATGACCGGCAGCAAACACCCTCTGTAGCGCTCCTTGTGGTGCTGGATCGTTCAGGTTCAATGGCGGAACAGGTGCAGGGGAAAACGAAGATTTCATTAGCGGATCAGGGTGCTGTTCTTGCGATGAACGTCCTTAAGGACAACGATTATTTTGGGGTGTTCGCCGTAGACACGAAAGTGCACGAGGTCGTGCCACTGGCTCGACTGCAAGAGCGACAACAGCTTCAGCAGAGAATTCTCGGGATCGATTCTTCGGGCGGGGGGATCTATATTTTCACGTCGCTTGTGGCCGCGTCACGGGCTTTGCGTGAGGTCAATGCTCAAATTAAGCACGTGATCCTGTTTTCTGATGCCGCTGACGCGGAGGAGAAGTTTGCCGGAGAAATGGGCGAACCGTCAGAAGGATCCGGGACGGCCTTCGACATTGTTTCAACAATGTTGGCGAGCCGGACCACTACCTCCGTGGTGGGTCTCGGATACGAAAGCGACAAGGATGTGCCGTTCCTGAAATTGTTGGCAGAGCGAGGCAATGGCCGGTTTTATCTCACGAATGATCCAATGAATCTGCCCCAAATATTCACGACCGAGACAACGAAAGTTGCCCAGAATAGCCTGATCGAGGAACCGTTTCAGGCGCAGGTTGTGCGGGATGCCAAGGTCTTGCAGGGAATCTCCTGGTCGCAGTCACCGCTCCTCCTGGGCTATAACTCGACTAAACTGAAGCCTACAGCCGACCTTCTCCTCGCCACCGAGACCGGTGCGCCTCTGTTTGCCTCCTGGCGGTTTGGTCTTGGACAGACTGCCGCATTTACCAGCGATGTCAAAAGCCGTTGGGCATCCGAATGGCTACGATGGACTGGGTTCGGCAAATTCTGGACACAAGCCGTTCGCACGCTGATGCGGCGAACTGATCACGGGCAGCTTCAGGTGAACGTTCAAGAAACCGATGATGGGCTCCGCGTCAATATCGACGCGGAACGTCCCGATGGGTCATTCGCGAACGAGTTGCCTTTGAGCGTTGTTTCAGCAGATGCGGTCGGCCGAACCGATTCGGCGCCCGCGACTCAGGTTGGGCCGGGTCGATACATCGCAAGTTTGCCCCTCCCGGAACAGGGCGTCTGCTTGATCTCCGTCAGCACGCCGAACAGTCCTCCGACAACGCTGAGTTATACACGCAGTTATCCCAAGGAATTTCTGGATACACGAACAAACCGAAAAGCGCTTGGGGAATTGGTACAGATTTCCCATGGCTGGCTGGATCCCAAGGAAAACGAGATCTTTGGAACCGGCCCGTCGGTGCCGGGTCACCGCACCGATCTGGCTCCCTGGTTGCTGGCCCTGGCAGCTGCTCTCCTGCCGATAGACATTTTTCTCCGTCGGCGGAAATGGGGGGAAGTGGGGGAAGTGGCTGGTGGCTCCCGCCCGATGCGGCGGTAGTCCGCGCGCGTGGCGCGGTAGGGATGCGCTCCCGCGCGTCCGGCGTTGCATGTCTGGAAGCCGTCGCAGCCCCTTTATCCTTAATGCACGCCTTTTTGTGCATTTTGTTCATTGTTCCAAGGATGCGCGACGCCGGACGCGCGGGAGGCGCATCCCTATCGCGCCACGCGCGCGGACCACCGCCGGATGGCGGGCGATTGCTTTCCGCTCCTAGCCACCAGCCACTAGCCACTCTTCTGTGCCGCCACCTCCGCGTCTCTCTTTCGTTTGCGTTCCATCATCGACGCAACGAAAATGCAGAGTTCGTACAGCAGGTACATCGGGGTCCCCATCAAAGCCATAGACACGGCGTCTGGTGTGGGTGCCAGAAATGCCGCCGCAACAAAAATCAGAAGGAACGCGTAGGCGCGTGTGCGGCGCAGGAGCGCGACAGACAAAACGCCAAGCCGGACTAAAACCAGGACAACGACCGGCAGCTCGAACGCGACACCAAATCCGACGCAGAGCTGCGTGACGAACGAGAAATAATCGCGCACTGTCCAAGTCGGACTCCAATCAAGCGATTGCGCGTCTCGGAAGAAGAATCGAAGAGTTGCCGGCAGTACAAGATAATACCCGAGGACAACACCGCCCAGAAACAAGCCGAAGCCCACCCCAACAGCAGGTAGCATTGCCTTCTTTTCCTGCGGCGTGAGCGCAGGTAGAATAAATTGGCCAGCAAAGTAAATCAGAAACGGAAATGCAATGACGATGCCGGCGTAAAACGCGAGCTGGAACGAGATCGTCATTGAGTCTGCGACGCCCAGAGAAACAAGCGACTTCAATAACTTTGGATCGATCGATTTGAGCGGTCCCTGGAGGACGTGGACCAGTTGGGCGCGGAAGCAAAACGCCAAAAGCATCGCGGTGCCCAGTGCTACTGCCATCTTAACAATCACCCACCGCAAATCCTCGAGGTGATCCAGAAACGGTTTAACAGCCTCGCCCTGTTCGCCCTCGCGAAACTTGAAGATACTTGATAGCTTCATGGAAGGAGTTTTTTGGCCGACAGTCGTGCAAAAAGCGCGAGCGTGTTCGCGTCCTGTATGACGCTGCCTGCAATCATTGTACTCAATTCTCCGAAGCTAAATTCCCTGCATTCTACGATTGATTCACTATCGTCTGGTTGATGACCCAAGCCGGTAGGCTTCACAGGTCGCGCTAAAAACAGGTGAGGCATCTCGTCGCTATAGCCTTGAGACGAGTAATAGTGTCCCAGGTAAATGAGCTCGCCTCCCGCGGCCAATGAATATCCAGTCTCCTCGGTCAGTTCCCGCAATGCGGTCTCCCGGATCGCGTCCATCTCTGGCTGAAACGAACCGTCGATTTGTCCTGCGGGGAATTCCCAAAGAATCTTTCGAACCGGTATTCTGGCTTGGTGGATCAGAACAAAATTTCCATTCTCGGTTACGGGCGCAATCACTACGGCCTGCTTTCGCCGTACGACTGTCCAGTTTCGAACACGATTTTCGCCCGGCGGTATGACTCGCTCCTGAAGTACTTCTATATGCGAATTCTTGAACAGCGTGTTGATTTCCAGAATCTGCCAGCCCTCAGGGTTGTTCACGAAGGATTGCGTTCCATGCTTCCAACGCCGCTGCAACATTTTTTCGTGACGGCGCACCGATTGCGGTCCGGCTATCGATCGCGCGGTCAAGATTCAAAACTGAAAAGACATCCGGACCGAATTTTTCGCTGAACTGACGAAACTCCTCCAATTTGAGTTCCGGAAATCCACAGTTTCGCTCAATACAGTAGGCGACCAGCTTTCCAATGACTTCGTGAGCCTGCCTGAATGGCACACCGGCAAGGACGAGGTAATCGGCCAGATCAGTCGCCAGCAGGACGGGGTCGCTCGCGGCTAGTCGTGTTCGACTTGAATCCACTTCAATCTCGAGGACCATTCCCGCATAAACTTCAAGCAGCAATTTCACCTGGTCGATCGAATCAAAGACGGCTTCCTTATCCTCCTGCATGTCCCGGTTGTATGTCATTGGCAGACCCTTCAATGAAGTCAGGAGTGAAACGAGATTTCCGATCAAACGTCCGGTTTTTCCGCGAGCAAGCTCGCAGACATCCGGGTTCTTTTTTTGAGGCATCAAACTCGAGCCGGTGGTGTAACCGTCGCTGATTTTGATAAACTGGAATTCAGAGGAAGCGAAAAGGATGAGGTCTTCGCTGAGTCGAGAAAGGTGAATGCCGACGAGCGAGAGGGCGAAAAGGAACTCGCAAGCGAAATCGCGATCGCTAACTGCGTCCATACTATTGCGTGTCACAGCCGGAAAGCCGAGCAATTTGGCGATATATTCGCGGTCGAGTTGAATCGTCGATCCGGCAATCGCTCCTGATCCCAGAGGCATGCGATTGATCCGTTTGCGAGCGTCAACCAGGCGTTCCTGGTCTCGTTCCAACATCTCGACATAGGCAAGCAGATGGTGCGCAAACAGGACAGGTTGTGCCCGCTGGAGATGCGTGTACCCGGGAAGGATTGTGTCCTGGTACTTTCCTCCAAGCTGAATCAAGGCGCGCTGGAGAGCGGCGATCCCCTGCCGGATTTCATCCGTCTCATGCCGAAGATAAAGCCTCATGTCGAGAGCAACCTGGTCGTTCCGGCTGCGAGCAGTGTGCAGCTTTGCTCCGGCAGACCCGATTCGTAACGTCAAGGCAGATTCGATATTCATGTGGACGTCCTCCAAGTCGATGCGAAACGGGAAGCGTCTATCATCGATTTCTTTTTCGATGTCCTTTAGGCCGGCCTCGATCTGCCACCGTTCCTCCGGCGTGAGCAACCCAGCTTTTTCGAGGGCTGCAGCGTGGGCGATCGACCCTTGGATATCAAACTTGTACAGTCGCCAATCGAACGAGATTGATTCGGTGAATCGTTGAACTGTAGGGGCAGTCTGTTGCTGAAAGCGTCCTCTCCACATTGGATGATGAGTACGTGAAAAACCTGGCTTGGTCCATGACGGATCAAGCGTAAACGAATGCTCCAGCTTTGGGTACGATCGGAAATCGCAGAGCAAAAGCTGGAGCTTTCGCTTACGATCGGTGTGGTCTATGGATTTATTTTACCGTTATGCCTTACCTATCAATTCAAACTAACAGAACTCTGCCCGATGAAAAGCAAACTGAACTCCTCGACGCGGCGTCGAAGATTGTGGCGTCGCAGTTGGGCAAGCCCGAGAGCTATGTGATGGTCAGCTTTGCTCCGGCAGAACGTATGACCTTCGCCGGAGAGGAGAGCCCTACGGCTTTTCTAGAGTTACGAAGTATAGGGATTCCCGACTTGAAACGGAATTCTCTCAGTTCGGCCTTGACTGACCTGGTTGCCCGGAACTGCGAAATCAAACCTGAGCGGATTTTCGTTGTGCTGGTAGACGTCAACGCGCGGTTCTGGAGTTTAAACGGTGCAACGATCGGCTAGTGGCACCGTCTCCTCTCTCTCTTTGACTACGACTTCGGTCTTGCCGGCTGAAATTCCCAGTGAACGGATCGTAGCGGCGAGGCAGAACGCGGCGATAAGCAGGATCGAGAGTTTCATCGAGCAGGATTTGATCGCGCTGGCAAACGGTGAAACCAGAGAGCACTTAGGAGCCCCTCCCGCTTAGCCGAGCCGATAAACTATCCGTGCTTTTCCAAGGTCGTACGAAGACATCTCAAGCTTGACCCGATCTCCCGCGGTAAGACGGATGAATCGCTTCCTCATTTTTCCAGAGATGTGGGCGAGGACGAGATGTTGATTAGCAAGCTCAACGCGGAACATGGTTCCAGGGAGCACAGTGACGATCTTTCCTTCGGTTACAATCGGACTTTCCACGGGCATAGTAAATTAGAAGCTTTCGTATATTGTAAAGAGACTCTCAGAATCGAAATCGCCGCATTTGATGAAGCGGCGACTCAATTGGTGATTTCTTGGAGCAGAACAGACACAAAGACCGGGCATTGATTCGCCAGCCCGGCCGTGTCTAATTCACAATGACTATCGCCGGGATCCGGCAAAAGAACGTTTCGGACGGTCTTCCTTCGGGCGCGCCTCGTTTACGGTCAGCGTGCGTCCGGCAAACTCCTTTTCTGCCAATCCCTTGATCGCGGCTTTGCCTTCGTTTGCATTGGCCATAGTCACAAAGGCAAAGCCACGGGAGTCTCCGGTGGCTCGATCTGTGACGAGATAAGTATCAGTGACGGTTCCAAATTCCGCGAATAAAGCTTTCAGGTCGTTCTCAGTGGTATCGAACGAAAGGTTTCCTACATAGAGTTTCATAATGATTTAGAGTGATGACGTATGCCAGCCGCGGAGCCGTTCCCGGGAATCGGGTTTCAAATCACCATTCAGGAAATCCCAACTGACGATCTTCCGTGCTACGAACAAGAACAAACGGGACCCGAGCTTCGGCCTTATAGCCCGAAATAGCAAGCGAAAGTATCCATCTATATGCGGAATCCCTGCAGACGATCCGTTTCGAACCCAGCCAGGCCCAAGGCCCTTTAGGAGACGACGGCGAACTAGCGCGAGCCAGAGGCGAACAGTGCTTTTCTGACGTACTGTTCAATACGCGAATTCCCTTTTAACTCGCTGATGACTAGGTGACAATCGCGGATGGCCCAGGACGTAAAATCGTTACTAAGAGTCATTGAGTCGGCGTCTCAAGGCAATGCCGAGGCCTATGCATCTCTCGTACTCTCGTTGGAGAAACGGTTTATCTTTTTCTTCGGCTTCATGCGCCTCGAGAATGACAATCAATTGTTCAATGGCTTCCGATGCCCCGACGACAATGGAAATGTCTTTCATTATCATTCTCTGAGCAATGCGGTTTGGAACGACGAGCCAGCCAACCCCTTCATAACGGGCAATATGCCCGGAAAGGGTGCTCAAAAGATCGAAGTCGGTTTGAAACCGATTTCCGGTCGAATCGTTGGATCACTGCTGGATGCCGAGATTGTAGATCACATTTCCCGAAATCTTTATGATCGCGACTACGCGACCGCAGAGTGGCTCGTTGAACAAAGTGTTCCCTTCTATAAGGAGGTCAGACACCGAGACATAAAAATCTTAATCCCTTCGCAACTTCCAGCTCTTCCGCCGGGCTGGAAGCGAAACAGCTGATATGAACGGAGATCCGCCGCTGAACGTAGCGTCTACGTGCGGCGAGAAAATCGCTACGCTCTGAACCTGAAAACCGAAGATGAGAGATAAACCGCAGATTACACCGATTCCACAGATGATTGCAGGCAGAGGGCTTACCTTTTGGCAGGGGAACCAATTTGTATGGGACAAAAACGTGGGTAGGCGGAAAACCGTGTGAGGTTCTCTCCAGATCTGCGAAATCGGCGTAATCTGCGGTTTTCAAATTCGGTGTATAGGCTGAACGAGTCCATCGACCCGGATAGAAACCGATTATCTCGCTATTTAGTAAGAGCGGTCAGAAGAGTCTCTAAGTCAATTGTCACGATTGTGGTTGTCGTGTCGTTCATGCCATAAGGCAGAACCAAGCGGCTCCCGTGTACCAACGCTCCACAAGTGTACACGACGTTCGGTACATAGCCGTTTCTCTCATCGGCCGTGGGTTCCAAAAGCGGCTCGTTGAGCCGGCCGATGACCTTCGAAGGATCTTGCAGATCGAGGAGCATTGCACCAATAGAATATTTGCGCATCGGGCCAACGCCGTGGGTTAGAACTAGCCAACCAGCATCGGTTTCGATAGGTGAGCCGCAATTGCCTATTTTCACGAATTCCCAGGGCCGCGATGGCTGCAGCAGGAGCTTCGGATCACTCCAGAAATGCCGGTCATCCGAGAGCATCAGGTAAAGGTTCTCGTCATCGTAGCGCGAAAGCATCGCGTAACACCCATCGATTCTCCTTGGGAAGAGCGCCATCCCTTTGTTTTGGATCGCCGGCCCTGTTAAGGTACGGATTCGGAAGTGGAGGAAGTCACTTGTTTCAATGAGCTGCGGTAGAATCACGCGGCCGTTGTAGGCCGTGTAGGTTGCGTAATAAGTTGCGCTTTGGTCTTCGTCCACAAACCGAACAAAACGGGCGTCTTCAATCCCATTGCTTTCGTTCAGCGAGACCGGGAAGATGACGCGTTCCGATAAGGAAACCGCCGAGTTGAAATCGATCTCGTAATTCGATTCTGCAAGCCACTGCACGCACTCAAAAGCCTGGCGCAGATCCTCTGTATGGAGATGGGTTTCGTGCGCCGCGCCCTGCATCGAGGCATTCAGTTGTGTTCGCGTGAAGGTAGCGCCCAGGCCATTTATCACGGATCTCGACCAATTGTTCTCAAGGCCCTTCTCCCTCAGCTTGTGCAGGAAGATGTTCTTCGGAAATGTCGGCTCAGAATCGATTTCCGGGGCCAAGGCCACCGCCGAAATTTTGTCGATCTCGATGGCATGATTTCGGTGGATTACTCCGGTGCGGAACTCAATGGACGAAATATGGCCCTCGCCAACGGCGCGGAGGCTCAGGATAAAGCGCAGGTCTGCTCCGTCAAGGTCCGTTTGATCAGGGTGCGCCACAATCGAAGGATTGAACAAAGCCGCGGATTCGATCGCGTATTCTCCGGAAAAATAGGCTCCAACCAATAGCCGGCGATTCGGAGAAAGAGAAACGCTATTCGCCACGTGCGCCTGTATTTTCTCAAAGTGCCGCAGCCACGACTCATCAAGGTTTAGATGTCGACCGCCGAATTCAGCGCGGAGACGATCTAACTGGACTTCAGCCTCAATTTCGCTAAAAGCGAGAACGCGCTCGATGATGCCACTGACTCGGCCAGGGCCGGTTGGGATAAACGATCGATTTAGTACCCGGCTGGCGTTCGGCCGCAAGTCGATGCCGGTGGGATAGACGGTCAAATTATTGCCAATCTTTGGGTTTCGCTAAACAGCACCGCTTCCGCGCGGGTCATCTCTGCCAATGACAACTGGAAAGCAAGACTGGATTCGGCTCCTTGATTCTGGTTAACCCGATCGGAGTGCAGGGCGTCGCGACAGCCACCGGTGGTAGAATCGTAGAGTGGTTGCCCGAGATCGTTGCGACCAAGAAACCACTCGAAGCAGCGGCGTGCAGCACGGTGCCAAGCCACATCGCGGGTTAACGAGTACGCCTCCACGCAAGCGGAAATCATGGCGTAAGCTTCGATTGGCTGCTGATCGAAGCGAGCGCGCTCGTTGCCGCGAGTCCAGAAACCATTGCTACCGATTGGTGTGAAATGGCCGGCGTCAACGGTTTGCTGCTGCACTAGCCAACGGAGCGATTTCAATCCGATCTCTACAACGTCACCTCGCGAGGTCCAGTACCCACTCAGGATCATCGCATGAGAAAGTTTCGCGTTATCGTACGTTGCTACGGGCTCAAACCACAACCAGTCATCCGAAGAATTATTTCGGAAAAGGCCGACCAGACGGGCAGTTAGAACTTCGCGCAGCTGATTTGCGTTTCGATCTCCGGAGAAGGCACGCAAATATTCCTGAATGGCGAGTAGCGTAAACGCCCATGCTCTTGGTGAGGTGAAGTTCTCGACTGCGGGGAGCCCGCGCTGGAACAAGAGTGCACAAAGACTACGGTGTCCGTCGTTGCGGGATCTGCCAAGCGCCGTGCCAGTAGCCCAAAGCGCGCGTGCGTGGCTGTCCTCCGAGCCTTGGTCTTCCAGCCATTGCCGCTGATGACTCATGAAATTTCGAAAACGACAACTTTCCTGATCAAAAGCATGCCACAAGAACGCGAGGTAAATGCTCGCCAAACTCTCGAGTTGCTGCTGCGTGATATGACTTGTCGTTTCCTGCAGTAGCAAGGTGAGGATGAAGGCACGTGCGTTGTCGTCAGTGCAGTAGCCTTCTGCGAAATTCGGCACATTGAATATCGCATGCTGAAAAATGCCGGTGCTATCCGTCATCCGAAGCAGGTGGTCGAGCTTCAGCGGTGGCAACTGATAGGGTCGATTGTCCAGGGTCCGAACGGCGAAAGCCTTCCGTGGAGGACCGATCAAACTCGCCCGGGCGCGTTCGAAGCTTTCCATGTGGCGCTGCGCCACGACCGGCCAAATCATCCCACGTCCCAATATCCACGCTCTTTTCCGCGTTGCCGTCATTAGAACTGGATCGCACAGAAATCGATTGACGCCCTCAGCGATCGCCTGCGGGTCCGAAAACGGCACCAGGATGCCACGCTCCTTGGCGAGCAGCTCCTTCGCGTGCCAGTACGGTGTGGAGATGACAGCCTTACCAGCGCCGAAAGTATAAGCTAGCGTGCCGGAAGTAATCTGCGATTCGTTGAGATAAGGCGTGATGTAGATGTCCGCAGCACCAATGAATTCTTTCAATTCCTCCAGCGTCACGAATCGATTGTAAAAGATGACGTTGCGTGTGACGGAACGATCCTCCGCGAGGCGCTCCAGCTTGAGCCGGTAGGACTCTCCGTCGTGGGCGATCACATTAGGATGCGTCGCCCCAAGAATGATATAAACCACGTTCGGGTGTTGCGAGAGAATCGCGGGCAGCGCTTCTATGACTTGCTCGATCCCTTTATTCGGAGATAGCAGACCAAACGTCAGCAGCACTGTTTTGCCCTCTACGCCAAACTGATCTTTGTTAAAGCTTGGATCAATGAACGGTATGTCGGGTATGCCATGCGGAATCACGTCGATCTTCTCTTGGGCGACACCATAGATTTGTTCGAGGTAGCGTTTGCCGCGATCGGCCATCACGATAAAGCGGTTTGAGAGTTCATCGAGCTGCTCCATGACCGCCCGCTGATCCGGAGTCGGCTCGCGCAGCAAGGTGTGCAATGTCGTCACCACTGGCATATGGACGTCGCGCAAGAGAGCTAAGAGGTGGCTGCCGGCAGGTCCACCGTAGATGCCAAACTCGTGCTGGACCGAAACGACCTCGACGTTGTTGATGTTCAGGAAATCAGCCGCGCGACGATACGAATCGAGCTCCTTTTCATCGATCTCAAATCGTATTCGAGCCGGGTAGTCATAGCCTTCAGCGCGATCATTAACCGCGCCCACGATGCACTGACATTCCGGGAACTCCGTGGCGATGGCTTCGCAGATATCGGAGGTAAAGGTAGCAATCCCGCATTGACGAGGAAGATGATCGCCGACGAAGGCTATTTGTTTAATGGTGGTGGCGATTTTCATGAGCGTGCATGCGTTCAGCTTAACGGCTCTCCCGCTCCCCGGTAAGAGATGAGTCGCTATGCGTCCGCAATCTCAAAACGAGAATCGCACAAATTGCGGAGTTCGTCTTTGTGTGTTCTAGCGCTCTCTGGCTGGCTCGTGTGTTTTGGTGGCCAGCTTCCGTAATAAATGGAGTATCTTGCTTTATGTGGAATATCTTGGTTGAAGCTTGAGAGCTCGTCTATGGGAGAAGCTTTTTATTTTCAGGTTACTCTTGAGCCGCACAAGAAGCGGTCGGGTTCGAAAACTGGAAGAAGAATTCTCTTCCTTGTCGAGGTACCGATTGATGCGGCAAAAAGCTCCGCAAAGGATCCTCAGGATGAAAGCGTGTTACGCCAAGAAGCGGAACGTCTGAGCAGAGAACTGGCGCCCATCGCGATGACGGGCGAGCTCAGGCATGGAGGAGAGGATGTAATGGAAATTTCCTCCTGTACGATCATCGAGCCATCGAATGATCTCCTCGAACGTACCGCGGATGCTGAAAAGAATGGCGTGCGCGTGTGGTTACTCGGAGCGAATGTCGAATAGCCTGCCGCGTCCTCGTCGCGCGTGTGGAGTGGTAGGGACGCGCTCCTGCGCGATCCGGGGCGGCACGTCCAATTGAGATAGAAAAGGCCGATACATCTGCGGGACGGCGGGCGACCTCGCAGGGCAAAAAGCGAAATGGCGTCCAGACATGCTACCCCGGATCGCGCGGGAGCGCGTCCCTAGTGTGCCCGACATGGGTCTGAACTAATGATATGAAAGGAGATCATCGGAACTGGTGGAGGTAACCGTAGCCGAAGTGCAAGCAGCGGATCGTGA
>Ga0074044_10004375_pt1 | contig 11713 bp, 12 predicted proteins | sample BogForMeECP23OM1_FD_94443 | JGI IMG/M metagenome (GOLD analysis project Ga0074044, IMG submission 94443) | Bog forest soil microbial communities from Calvert Island, British Columbia, Canada - Bog Forest MetaG ECP23OM1 | ecosystem: Environmental > Terrestrial > Soil > Wetlands ...
AATCGGCGCGGCGTCTTCCATCATGCGCCGCACCTCGATGTTCAACGCGGCGTCGAACACCAGAATCGGCAAGAAGATGTAGAGGAACGCGTCGGGATGAACCGGCAGATTGACGATCACGTTTGCCACCGCAGCGAACCTGCCGAGGCCTTCAGCGCGCATCAGGTACATCGACGTCAGTCCGATCGCTATGCCGACCAATGCCAGCAGTACGGTCGGCGACAAACCGAGGCTATCAGCCAGCGGCGCGGTGAGCGCGACCGCGATCAACAGTCCGGCGACCAACAACAGAATGACTTGCAGATCCATGCTTTCGAAAGGCTTCGCGCCGGGGCGATAACTCCCTTCCTCCAAGACCGCGATGAAACTGAGCAATCAAACCCTTTTCTCAACAGCGTGCTAGTGCGTGGAGGAAAGTGAAATAGGGAAAACGGCCCTCTCCTGAGCAAGAGAATGGACCTGGACCCTAAGTTCCCCAGCGCTCAGGCTGATGCCGCGTGATTTTCTTTCTGGCCTCCGCCGTCGACCTGAACCGCCAGCACTGGACACGGCGCTTGGCGCACCAGCTTTTCCGCCAAGCTCCTCAGGATCCTTTCGAGCAATCCGCGCTGCGAGCGGGCCGCCACCACGATGAGATCGACGTTCAGCTTTCGGGCAAGTTCCGAGATGACTTGGTGGACGATACCGAAATGGAGTTCGCTGGTGCATTTCGGGTATAGGCTGAGCGCGTGCTTCGTGAACCCCGCAAGCTGGTTTCGGCCGTCCTCTGTCAGATGCTCCAGGAGCTTCGTTGGATCTGACGAGTGGCCTACCCCGTACGGTAAAGACTCAATGACGTGCACGAGTACGACCTCGGAGTGGTGCTGACGTGCGAGATCGATTGTACGCTCGAGCGCCGCGATTGAGCGAGGCGAAAAGTCGGTAGCCATCAGAATTCTTTCTGTTTTCGTCTTCGTATCCCCTCATACATGCGGCCTCAAAGTCTCAGCTTGGCCTTAGTGCGTGCGTCGAGGGCCAAGTTTAGCTTCAATCCGCAAGTCGCGTCATCTGAAAGAAATCTCGGCAGATGAAGCTCGCTAATTCCTCGGGACATCGTGAGTTGAAGAGAGTCCGTACCGTTTGCGCCTGCGCCACAGCGTCGCGACATTGATGCCCAGCTTGTGTGCGGCACTTTCAAGCGTGGGGCTTTCCGCCATAACGCAAATGATATGTTCGCGCTCGATGTCATCGAGACTTGCCGATGGGGTAGTGGTCAAGCGTGAATCGTTACAAAGCAGGTCAGGCAGATACTCAGGCGTCACAAGGTCGCTCGGGCACAGTACGACCGCGCGCTCGATGACATTGCGCAACTCGCGGATATTTCCTGGCCATCGATAACGCAGCAGTGCCGATGATGCCTCGGGAGAAAGACGCAGACCCGGACGGTGGTTACGGACGGTGGTGCCGGCAAGCATTCGAATCGTCAAGGGCAGGACGTCGCCTGGACGCTCGCGCAAAGCGGGAACTCGCAAAGTGATCACGCCAAGTCGATAGTACAGGTCCTCGCGGAATCGTCGTGCCGCAACTTCCGAAGCCAGGTCATGGTTCGACGCGGCGATGATTCGAGTATCAACCGTTATAGTGTTTTCACTCCCCATCCTTTCGAATGTCTGTTCCTTGATGAAGTGCAGAAGTTTGGTCTGAAGAGGTGCAGTCAGATCTGCAATTTCATCGAGGAAGATGGATCCGCCGTGAGCGGCTTCGAGGCTTCCAGGCTTATTCTTGATTGCGCCGTCGAAAGCACCGCACGTATGGCCAAACAACTCGCTCTCGAGAAGATGTTCAGAATGAGTTGTACAGTTGACGGTCGCAAATGGACATTCGGCGCGAAGGCTCCATCGGTGGATCTGATGCGCAAGAACGTCCTTGCCGGTACCACTCTCGCCAGTGAGGAGAATCGTCGCGTCGCTCGCGGCTGCGCGCTTCGCCTTCTCCAGCAGTCGCTGCATCACCGGGTCGTTCGATTCGAGCAGGGGAACGAAATCGTCAGCAGGGCGCGGTATCGGACGATCCAGATCTTCGTGTTCTTTATCCACCGTCGGCCCCTTATTCAAAAGTCAGTTCCTGCTTTCAAACCCGACAACGTCGATAAGAAAACCTTCACCGCGGCTCAGCAGATCGGAATAAGCAGTACGCCCAAATAGTCGAGAGAACGGAATCGGGCGGTCCCGAGTAACGAAGATCCGGCCAACGTTACATTGTCGCGCGAACCGAAGTAGAGCGCCGACCAAGTCGGACGATTCGAGGCGTACGATTTTCGCGCCGAAGAAGGTGGCGAGGATTGCGTCGTCGATCAGCGCACGAACCTGAGCCTTTCCAAATCGAGTGTGCGGCGAATCGACTATGACCGCGTAGAACTCGCCGCCATGTTCGCGCGCGCCGCCGTAGGCCTTGCGCAACAGTTCACTGTTGCCTGAACTACGGGCAGTTAGACAGACCATCACCGCTGTCTTTGGTGATTCATCTGGAGTCCGAACAATCGCCTGGATGTGACTTCTGCGGTCGCTACTGACCAGCCTCAGATTCGGCTGCGCCATCGAGCTGTCTTGTAACCCCGACTTCCTCAATGGGATGATGCCGGACATACCTTGGAAGAAAGCATCAAGTGTGCCGTCGCCAACTATCATAGCGGCCAACGATTTTTTTAAGCGCGCAGCGGCGACATTTCGAATCGCCCGTTCAGCTCTTTTCAATTTGAAATGATGCGACGGTGAAGAGAAAAGCCAGGTCGCGCCGCTTGAGGCCAAGTGTACGCCCTTGATGCATACCGAGTGCTAAGCCGCCCTCGTTTCCTGCGTGCGAGTCGGCTTCGATGATCTACCAACATCCATGAGACCGCATAACACATCGACAATTCTCGACATATACTTAAGAAGTCGACTTTCGCGCTCAACCTCAGGGATCAGGTACTCGAAGACTGGAAAGGCAGGACACGGTCCTCGGTGAAAGGTGACTATGCGTTTGCAATTCTCGGGTTCGGGTAGATGCCTGCCCAAGCCGTCCAAGGCAATAATCGAACCGCGCGAATCATTGATACGAAAAATCCACCTGCAGCGAACGCACGTATATAGATACGGCTGTGGGCGGAAGGACCCGGGTTTCTCCAGGGCCTCAATCGCGAAGTGATGGCGTGTTTCCTCCGCGGTGAAGGCCATCTTCCGCCTAGCGCGTCCTGCGCCTTCCTGCGTCGCGGACAATGCTACGCTTCCACCAACTGAGTTCGCTCCGAGTATCTCGCGTCTCATGGGACTATCCTGAGTTGAGGCTGCTAGAAAAGATGTTTTTGAGCCGCAGTCGCTAGCATGGCCTGAGCTCTCTTGCTGAGAGAAGCCAAAGCCCTCAATAAGCGAAGCTTCACCATGCTCGATTTGACGGTCGCCGCTGGTCGACTCTGTCGGGGGAATTTCGGAGCGAACTTGAAGCTGGGGCATGGACCTTCAGCAAATGTCTCAACCTGTCTTGAGTTTTCGGGCTCCGGCAACGGATTTCGATCGCGATCGATCGCTACAATCAAGCCGCGGTGCTCGTTGACCAGAAATATCTGGCGGCATCGCACGCACAAGTAGATATATGGCCGGCGTGCAAAAAGGCTCGGCTTCTCGAGCGCTCGGATCGCAAAGTTGTGTTTCATCTCCTCAGGCGAAAAAGCACTCCCGGAATACCCGCGCCCTAGCGAGGTATGCGTGCGATACAACTCGCGGTATCCATTCGCGGAAACTGGCAAGGGAATCTGAATCCCAGTTTTCGCAACTGGCGCGATGATCCCGATGGAAGAAAGATTACGACGCTGTGTCACGGTTGCTTTCATGGTTTCTGCTCACGCACCTCAAATCATTGACTTCATGCTAAAGCAACCCTTGCGCCAGAGGTGGTCGCGATGGCGCACCAGATTGGGTCGATAGAAAAGCCGCGCAACCCTTCAGGATTTCCGCTCTTGCGCTTCAGATCACTTTTGTGTTCGGACCGGTTCGGCGGCGGGACATTTCAAAATGAAAACTCGCCTCGTTTAAAAATTAATTGTTCTGCACGCGAACGGCTTAAGGAAATCCTTTTGAGAACAGGGTTTTTTCGTCGGCACGCGCCATGCATTTCCCTCAGACAACGTGCCGAATCGCCCGTCGGCCAAACATGAGCGCGAAGATGAAGAGAATCGAATTAGTAATCGATCCAGGCACTCTCGACCGCTTCACCGAAGCCGCCGAAGGCTTGAACTTGTCCGACTTCGACTTGACCGAAGTTCGCCGCACGCCCCGTTCGAGCAGCCGTGAACGCCAGCGGCTTTACCGCGGTCGCGAGTTCGTCCTCGACCTGGTCGAGCGTCTAAAGATTGACCTCAGCGTCGCGGACGATGCCGCTACGCGAATCGCTCACGAATTGATCGAAAGTGTTCGGCCAGAAAGCATCGCCATCCTGAGGTTAGATCACCCAGCCGCTGTCACTGATGAGACTACCGCTCGCTCGATTCGTATCGCTGCTGTTCCAAACCCTCCGGCATCGGTCGCGGCGCGCTGATTGCGCACACTGATTGAGTGACTAGGGCGAGCATACTACGGGTTCCCGCCCGCGCGGATCGCGACTCTAGCTCGGACCCTGCGGAGGATGGACCGCACCAGCGATCGAAGATAGGTGGTGGTTATGCCAGTTGGTCTGTTACTGCTCGTTGCATTGGTCGGGCTTGCCCTCTATCTGGATCGAGGTGTATGTTAACAGGATAAGTGAAATATATCGATCCTCCGACAAATAACCTTACCCAACAGAATCTAACACCTTAGCGTCTACATTCAATCGATATCTGTAACAACTGCTGGCCTTGCCATTGGCTACAAAAGGCGAGAACGCGGCGTTGTATTCGTGTCGCGCTCTTTCCTTCTGACATTCAATATTTAATTGTGATCAAACGAGGGTGATGCGCATTTTAGCAACCGCACGCGATCAAGGCATCTCCTTTGGGAATTGAAGTTACCTATTGTCCATTGCCATTCGACTTTTTGGGCAGCACTAAACTTGCTTCAGGAGATCGAGATGGGCCAGCCATGGCGCCATGGAGGAACGGAAACATGAATGTCGCAATCTGGCTTCCGGCAACATTGGCCTTGGGTCTGCTAGGTCTCGGCTTTTGTTTCGCCTTTATCGTCGCTTGCGAGAAGATTTAGGGAGGCACCCATGACCTACGTAACAGCCGTCGTCGCGGCGTTCGTGTTCGCATATCTACTCGCGGCCATGATACGGCCTGAGTGGTTTTAGTCATCAACTATCAGACTCGATAGAGGACGAATGCTATGTGGCTTTTGCCAATTATAGTAATAGTACTCCCCATAATCCTCGCCATCCCATTAAGCGGCTTTATGGCTCGCATCATGGATGGGAATTATAGACCTTGGCCGGCATTTGAATGGTTCGAGAAGCGCCTCGACTCCGGGCATCAGAATTGGAAGCAGTACACCGTGGCGCTGCTGATCTTCAACACCCTGCTCTATGTATTCGGTTATCTGGTCCTGTCGTTGCAGCCGTGGATGCCGCTCAATCCGAGAGGCCTCGGCATGATTTCTCCAAGCACTATCTTCAACACGGTTATTTCCTTCAGCACGAACACCGACATTCAGCATTACTCCGGGGATCAGTCCTTTTCGAATTTCAGCCAGATCTTTTTCTGCCTACCGATGTTCTTTCTGTCAGCATCCATCGGCCTGTGCGCTTTAACCGCGATCATCCGCGCATTCCGGAGCGATCAGCACCTCGGCAACTTCTTCGTCGATATGTGGCGGGTGGTTGTCTACCTGTTTCTTCCGGCCGCGTTTCTCCTGAGCATCGTGTTTTTGATCCAGGGCATGCCGATGACCTTTCAGAGCGCCTACCAGGTCAACACGCTCGAGCCCACCGCAATGGGTACTGATAACAACAACCAGCCTAAGCAGCAGACGATCGTGGTCGGCCCCCTGGCCGCGTTTGTGCCGATGAAAATGCTCGGCACCAATGGCGGCGGTTTCTACGGGATGAACTCTGCCCATCCGTTTGAGAATCCCACTGCGGGAAGCAACGTCGCGACTACTTCGTCCTTTATGTTGTTCCCGATGGCCCTTGTTCTAATGTACGGCCGGATGCTCAGCCGCCGCCGCCATTCGGTCGTGATCTTCGCCGTGATGCTGACGCTGCTTGTCGGCACCGTCCTCTGGACGATCTACTTCGACACACTTAAACCCAATCCCGGTTTGACGGCTCACCCCGGCGCGCAAAACTTCGAGATCGCAAGCGCAACAGCGCCGGGCGGCAAGCGGGTTATTACTCTGCCTGCCGTGGCCGGACTGCCGGTCGATCAGCATCTTGGCAATCTCGAAGGGAAGGAACTTCGCTTTGGGACTTCAGCCGGTTCCACCTTTGCCGCGCTCACTGTCGATTTTACCTGCGGCGCGGTTATCTGTGAACACGACAGCCTGAACCCGGTCGCCGGATTGTCGCCAATGTTCGGGATGTGGGTGAACTGCATTTTTGGCGGCAAGGGCGTCGGGATGGTCAACATGCTCCTGTTCCTGATCATCGGAATCTTCGTCGTCGGCCAGATGGTCGGCCGCACGCCGGAGTATTTAGGAAAGAAGATCGGCCCGCGGGAAGTTAAGCTCGCTATGATCGCGCTACTTGTGCATCCGCTGGTAATACTTATGCCGACGGGACTGTTTGCCGCAACTAATTGGGGAATCAAGGCGGAGAGCAATCCGGGGCCGCATGGATTCTCGCAGATCGTTTACCAGTTTTCCTCTGACTCAGCTAACAACGGCTCCGCCTTCGACGGCCTGGGAGTCACCTACGGCCTCAACAATAACCCAAGTCCGGCACCTGAAGCGGTGCCATGGGATATCGCCGCCGGCTTTGTGATCATGTTTGGGCGATTTCTGCCGATTATCGCCCCGATTGCGATGGCTGCCTTTCTCGGTATGAAGAAGAGTTCACCATTCGGACTGGGCACTTTGCGCGACGACACCTTTACCTTTGGCTGTCTTCTGTTCGGCACGATCGTAATCATCGGTGCGTTACTGTTCCTGCCGGCCGCCGCACTCGGACCGCTGGCGGATCATTTCGGTCCTATTCCGTTCGGAGGCTGACCTCCCAGGACCACGACATTTTCGTGAATGACGCCGGAATCAGTTGAGGAGAAAATGGAACCATCTAAGTCGACACAGCCGCAATTCGAAGTAGTTGCGCCGGAGACGACACTGCCCCTTGGAGAGGGGCAAGCGATCAGGCGCGTCCGACAATTGGATTTGTTTGCGCCCGAGTTGGTGGTGCCGGCTCTAAAGCAGGCGTTCGTAATGCTGAGACCGGACACCCAATGGGCCAATCCTGTCATGTTCGTGGTCGAGATCGGCGCCGCGCTTACGCTGCTTTTCATCGTACAGGCGCTGGTGAGCACCTCCGCGAGCCAGGTTCCGATTACTTATTTCATCGCGCTGGATTTCTGGCTTTGGCTGACGGTGTTGTTTGCAAATTTCGCAACCGCACTGGCTGAGACTCGCGGCAAAGCGCAAGCCGACTCACTGCGAAGGGCGCGACGCGACACGCCGGCATTTCGACTTCGCGGAAAGGATATTATCGAAGAGGTTCCATCGAGCGAATTGAGGCCGGACGATCGGGTGGTAGTTCAAACCGGCCAGATGATTCCGGGCGACGGAGAGGTTATCGAGGGCATCGCGTCGGTCGATGAGGCAGCTATCACCGGAGAGTCCGCCCCGGTCATTCGCGAAGCAGGCGGTGACCGCTCCGGCGTCACTGGCGGTACTCGTGTTCTTTCTGACCGCATCGTGGTGCGTATCACGGCCGCCCCTGGTGAATCTTTTCTGGATCGAATGATCGCGCTGGTCGAGGGCGCCGTTCGCCAGAAGACGCCCAACGAAATTGCGCTCACCCTTGCTCTTTCCGCACTAACGCTCGCGTTCATGATCGTTGTGATTCCGCTCTGGCCGATGGCATGGAACGCGGAACAATACATGGCGGGTTACGTGGGAATTTCGGAGCCACTGAGGAGCCTCGGCACCGACGTTCCAACCCTTGTGGCACTGTTGGTTTGTCTCATTCCCACCACTATCGGCGCTCTGCTTGCTGCGATCGGCATCGCCGGGATGGATCGCGCGCTTCAGGCCAACATCCTCGCCAAGAGTGGCAAGGCAGTCGAAACTGCGGGCGACATAGACACGGTGCTGCTCGACAAGACTGGCACGATCACGATCGGTAACCGTCATGCAACCAAGTTCCTCCCGGTCGGCACCTATTCGGTGAATGACGTCGCCCGCCTGGCGGCATGGTCATCAGTCGCGGACGAGACGCCGGAAGGAAAGACTATCGTCGCTCTCTATAGAAAGCAAAACGTTTCGCCGGATCTAATTAACGCTCGCGACGCTCGTTTCGTTCCGTTTACTGCGCAAACCCGCATGAGCGGAATCGACTTGCCCGATGGAAGACAAATTCGTAAAGGCGCGCCTGACGCTGTAGTTCGATACATTCAAAGACAGGGCGGAAACATCCCGAAAGACCTACAGGCAATCGTCGACAGCGTCGCTACCGAGGGCGCTACCCCGCTGGTGGTCACCGAAGCAACGAGGGTGGTCGGCGTGGTGGTACTCGAAGACATTTTGAAGCCCGCCATAAGTGAACGTCTCGAGCGACTCCATAGGATGGGAGTTCGCACGGTCATGATCACGGGCGACAATCCCCTGACCGCGGCGACGATTGCGAAGCGGGCGGGGGTAAATGATTTCGTAGCCGAATGCACACCCGAATCGAAGCTCGCTTATATCCGCAAGGATCAGGCTGAAGGCAAACTTGTCGCGATGATCGGTGACGGCACCAACGATGCTCCTGCCCTGGCGCAGGCGGACGTGGGCCTGGCGATGAACTCAGGAACTCAGGCGGCCAAAGAGGCGGGCAACATGGTCGATCTCGACAGCAATCCGACCAAGCTGCTCGAGATCGTGGAAATCGGAAAACAGCTATTGATGACTCGCGGAGCGCTCACGACGTTTTCCATAGCAAATGACGTCGCCAAGTACTTTGCGATAATCCCAGCCCTATTTGCCGGAACGCTGCCTTGGCTTCTGGCGATCGATGTGATGCATCTACATTCCCCCACTTCCGCGATATTGTCGGCGGTCATTTTCAACGCGCTCATCATTCCGGCTCTCATCCCCGTCGCGTTGCGGGGCGTGAAGTACATACCGCTCGGGGCCGACGCTCTGCTCCGAAGAAACCTGCTCATCTGGGGGCTGGGCGGTGTGACAATGCCATTCGCGGGAATCAAGTTGATCGATCTGGCCTTGGTCGCTCTGCATTTGACTGCCTAAGCGGCGTGAACTGAAGGAGTGATAAGATGTCGCGCTATCTATCGAAAAGTCTATGGTTACTCGCGATCACAGTAGTCCTTTGTTGTCTAATCTATCCGTTGGCCGTGTGGGCAATCGGGCAGACGTTTTTTCCGTTCACCGCAAACGGCAGTATGGTCAAGGGACCCGACGGCAAGCCGGTGGGTTCGCTGTTTATCGCGCAGCCGTTTACCAAAGACGAGTATTTCCAGCCGCGACCTTCGGCTGCGTCTTATGATGCATCGGCGTCGACTTCATCTGCTCTTTCTGCCAATAACTATATGTTGCGCTATCGTGTAGCGCAGGCTTTGGGCCCGATCGTCAAGTACAAGAGCGGACCAAAGGCGGGTCAATTGGCGGCGCCCGACATCGAAGCCTGGTTCCAGCAGGACAGCTTCGGCGGACAGCCGCATATCGTCGCGCGGTGGGCGGATGCTCACAACGCAGCGGCACAGGGATGGGTCAATGCTGATCCCACTCACGCCAAGTACGTAGAAGACTGGGGTAAGACTCATACTAAAGAGGTTCAGCAGTTCATCAAGGACAATCCCGGGACGCCGGAACCTAAAGCTCCCGACCTGGCTGTTGTATTCTTCGAGAGTTTCTCGAAAGAGAACCCCGGCAAATTTCCGTCCGCTGTGCAGCATCAGACCAAGGACGGAAACACCGAGACGGTAATCGAGCCGGTCAAGGACGGCTCCGACATCCAGTCAAACTTCTTCGACATGTGGCGCCAGGATCACGCCGATGCGGACTTGCAGGACGTGCCAGGAGACATGGTGACGACTTCCGGCTCAGGCCTGGATCCCGACATCACGCTCGAGAACGCGGAATATCAACTCGATCGCGTATCCTCTGCCTGGGCCAAGGACACCAAGCGGGATCAAGGTCAGGTTCGCACCGAGATCGAGCAGATGGTCGAAGCGGATGCGGAGGCGCCGCTCGGCGGGCTCTTCGGTGAGAAGTTCGTCAACGTGCTGCAGCTCAACCTCTCTTTGAGAAACAAGTACGGGCAGCCTCAATAGCCGCAGCGCGGACCTAGAGTATTTGCAACGCCCGGGGTCCGTTCAAGCAGGGCGAGGTTCCTAACATGGAAGCCAAGGGTTAGTCGGGAATTGCGCGCAAATTCCCCGGGGACGGGTCCATCGAAATCTGCGATTCCGATTCGTGCTGTCCGGCTCTCATCGCTCGACAATGCAAAATGAAGTGTGAGCACTACTTCATTTTTGATGCTTTGCGTTCCGCTTCTGCCCCTCCGGAAGGATATCCAAGGCTAATTTGTTAGGCACAGCCCTTGCTGCATACCCCATTGGGTGAGATTCGATGGGCAAACCGAACACGGAGAGTGAATTTGGCCGATTCTCATTTCACAAATTCTAGGAAGGTAAGGAATCACACATGATGGACATAGTCGTACTGATTGGGACGGTAGCGTTTTTCCTGATCGCGCTTGCCTACGTCCAAGGATGCGAGAGTCTATGAGCGCAGAGAATATCTTGGGGTTGATATGCGCTGTCGCGCTGACAGTCTATCTGGTTTACGCGATGTTACATCCTGAGAAGCTATAACAGGACCAATCGAAGCATGAATTCAAATGCAATCATTCAGATCGCGCTCTTCTCCCTGATCATTATCGCGATCAGCGTTCCGCTCGGTCTCTACATGGCGAAGGTGTTCGCGGGAGAGCGCACTTTTATGGATCCGGTACTTGTGCCTGCAGAGAGGTTTATCTATCGGCTGTGCGGCGTTGAACCAGCGACGGAACAGACCTGGATCGAATACGCGACATCGCTGTTACTTTTTAGCCTGGTCGGAATGGTGACGCTATACGCACTCCAGCGTTTGCAGGGTTTGCTCCCACTTAATCCGCAAGGGCTAGGCGCAGTTTCAACCGATTTGGCGTTCAATACTGCGGCTAGCTTTAACACCAATACTAACTGGCAGAGCTACACCCCTGAGACAACGATGAGCTATCTCACTCAGATGGCCGGGCTCGCCTACCACAACTTCGTCTCGGCAGCGGCGGGTCTTGCCCTCGCGATCGCAGTGATTCGCGGTTTTGTGCGTCGGGAGAGGAAAACTCTTGGAAATTTTTGGTACGATCTGACCAGAGCAACGCTGTGGATTCTCGTGCCTATCTGCGTGGTGTTCACGCTGATTCTGATCTGGCAAGGGGTGCCTCAGAACTTCAGCGCGTATACGCCAGTAAAGACTCTTGAGCATGCCACTCAGACGATTGGCCAGGGCCCTGTGGCGTCGCAGATCGCGATCAAGCAGCTCGGCACGAATGGCGGAGGCTTTTACAACGCCAATTCAGCCCATCCTTA
>Ga0074044_10004377_pt1 | contig 11707 bp, 13 predicted proteins | sample BogForMeECP23OM1_FD_94443 | JGI IMG/M metagenome (GOLD analysis project Ga0074044, IMG submission 94443) | Bog forest soil microbial communities from Calvert Island, British Columbia, Canada - Bog Forest MetaG ECP23OM1 | ecosystem: Environmental > Terrestrial > Soil > Wetlands ...
GAGCCGGATTCTCGGAGGAGTACGCGATCGTCGCCCAGCGGGCAATATCGATCTCGTCGGCGGCGCGCGCGCTCGTCGTCGCGTCGGCTTCCAGCAGTCGCTTGCGAAGTCGCGAGAGGTCCGCCATCTCCTGCATGCATCCATTTCTTGCTGATTGATGGTATCCGGGGTTTATCGTCAAAAAATGGGGAGGCCGCCCTTGCGAGGATCCCATTCCTTGCGAACCTGATCCTCGACCGGCAAGCCGGTAGAGGTCCTGGGGCTGCGCGTAGTGTGTTCCTCATCAGGGGCCTTCGGCGCGTCCCGTACGAGGTGGTCGATGGCGGCTTTCTCGCGCACGTGCCGTCTCTGCGTGCGACCGCGTGCTTTTGCCATTTCTGATCCTCCCGAACCGTTGCTTACGTTGATCTTTTAGGCGCGCCAGCGGCGGATGTCCTCCCGTTGCGCTGTGGCCCCATCGATCTCCATTTGCAGCTCATGCGCTCGGTCCCGGTCTTCTGTCCTCCTCGCCTCGTCCTGCTCCACATAAAGTTCAATCAGCCGATCCTCTATCTCGGTGACGAGAGCGCGCCTCTCGGATGTGAGCATGCCGGTCCTCCGCGCATAGAGTGTTTAAAATTCCAACACCAACACGGCGAAACCGTTCCGGCTTGGGTACCTGCGGGTTATTGATCGGAGCCGTTCCGCACTGGTGCGCGAGTAGCTTACGGTGTAAGCACCGCTTTCGGCTAATGTGACTACGCCGCTGCGATCGGCTCGATGAGGCTCTCCTGACGTTGCCGACGATTGCGTACGACACCACATCCATCCCAGCCGGTAAAATTTCGGCGCCCTGCCTCGCAACGGGGCCGCTTTCTCGCCGGCGGAACAACCGGCGGCGATACGCGCTTGGAGGCCTTCCACAGCGCGGCCTACCTGCAGCTGCCCTTGTCGACCGGGAAGTTGCTCTCGAAGATCGCGCGCTCGGGACCGAAATCGGCGATGCGGGTCTCGATATAGGGTCCGGGCGCTCGACTGGGGTTCGGCGCCGTGCCCAGGCTCACCCATGGTCATGGGCTAGCAGCATGCGGCCATAGGGCGCCATCGCCGCTTGGCGGCTCGCGGCATGGTGGGTCAGGATGATCATCACGTCGCGCCGGATCGCGCCCAGCTCGTCGCTGTCGTAGACCCAGCGGGCGCCGTCCAGCTCGCACAGGCGGTCGAGCGCCCAGCTCACTTGATGCTGGGCGTAGACCATGTCGCGGCGGGCGCGCAATGCCTCGGCCTCGGTGATCTTGCGCCCGGACGACACTTCCGCCGTGCTGTAATCGCGGCCGTAGTGGAGCAGCTGGGTCGCCGCGTCGATCGCGGCGGCGGCTTCGCCGACCGCCATCTGCACCACCTCAGAGTCGGCAACCTTGGTGACCCCGCGCGACACCCGCCGCGACAGCGAAGCGCAGGCGATGTCGAGGGCGCGGCGGGCGACCGCGATGGCGACCGGGGGCAATGAATACGACACCAGAAACCCGCGCGGCGCGCGTAACAGCGGATAGTCTGGGTGGACCAGCGCACCCGGTGGGGTACCGGCAAAGAGGTCGCTGACCATGACCGAACGATGCTCGGGAACGAACACATTGTCGAGGACCAGTGATTTGCTGCCGGTGCCGCGGAGGCCGAGCACCTGCCAGTCGTCGACGATCTCGACCTCGGCGAGCCTCACCAGCAGGTAGGCGACCCCCCGCGGGTCGCCCTTCTCGCCGAGGAAAGCGCCGATGATCGCCCATTGCGCATAGTCGCAGCCACTCGAGAACGGGTAGTGCCCGCTGAGCCGCCACCCGCCTGGCACCCGTCTGGCCGCCTCGCGCGGCGCCAAGGAGGATGCTCGACCGCCTCGGGGTCGTCGCCCCAGACATCGATCTGCGCCTGCTCGGGATACTGCGCGATGATCCATTGGTGCTCGGCCAGCACCGCATAGACCCAGGCCGCCGCCGCGCAGCAATAGGTCAACTCCTCAACGAGCCGGGAGAACAGGCTGAACCGGCCCTGCATGCCGCCGAAGCGCCTGGGCTGCAGGATGCGCAATATGCCGGTCTCGTGGTACTCGGCGATCGTCTCGCAAAACGCTCGGCGCAATCGCTCGGGCACGCCTGGGTAAGACGCCAGGACGAGGGCTCCACGAGAGTCACTGTACATTCACTCCGTATGCGCGAGATTGCGCTAAGCGAAAATAACAGGGCAAATCACCGTGGCGCGCGGTGAAAGAAAAGGCCAGGACAACGGCCGGACCGAGACATACAAGCTCCCGAATTCGACCTCGCACTGCGGTCGGAAGTCGGCACGCAGCCGCAATTCCGCAAGCGCAAGCCGCCAGCGACCTATATTCCTCGCTCTCACCGTCGCTCGAATGGGACGGCAAGAACAGCGTCCGCGAACTCGGCGAATGGCTATTGGCATGCATTGAGGATGCCGCGAAGCTGCCGCCGGCGCACGGATTCGCCGAGCCCGGGGTGTTCCGCGACGAAGCCGAGCATCGGGTCGCCGAATGCCGGGGCTGCGGGACGCGGTAGACCAGCTTAAGCGGCTCGGCCGGCCGTTCTTCAATTGGGCGGGCAAGGCGGAGCGGCTGTCCTTCGACGTAAGCGACCCTTCCGCTCTTCGCACACGAGCGCCTGTCGACGATGGCGATCGTCGAAACCTTGAAGGGCCATACGAAGGAACACCGTGGTTCCCAGGCGGACCGCGTCCGCCACTTTCGGGCGACCGGGCATCGGCGGGCCACGCAAGACCGATCAGCAGGGTCGCACCGGCGTCATTGCGCCCGCAAGAAATTCAGGATGTCCTGTTGGTCGGATGTCGATAGCCCTTGGAAGTTGGACAGAACTGAATTGGCCTCGGATTGGCTGCTCGAATGTGAGAGGATTGCCTGATACAGATCGGTTGTTCGACCGTCATGCAGAAAGAAAATCCGTTGTCCGATGCCCCACAGTGCGGTGGTTTTGTAGTCTTGTGGGCCGGCTGAGCCTTGTCTTAATCCATCGGCGAGACCTGTTCCCATGTTGTGGAGAGCGTAATCCGACCATGAAGTATAGGTTAGCTTGGATTGCCCGGTCATCGTCGAATTGCCAGTCGTATGTGATTGTACATGGCAGGCAACGCAACCAACCGAAATGAATTTGGCTTGCCCGTTGCTGATGCTAGCCGTTGTGACTGGGCCATGTATGCCAGTGTAACTCGTAACCGGCACTGGCGGAGCCAGGTATCGAGCAAACGCTGACTCGAGCACTTGCTGACTGGCGTAGTCGGCAGAAATGCTCGATGTATTGGGCGTGCGGCGCGTGAGAAGCGGAAGGTCTTCCGGTAACGGATTTGCCTGACAGGCTGTGGTCTCATCCGATTTACGAGGAAAAATATTGGTTGTCGCTCCAATCTCGACCGCCAAAGCGAATGCGGTAAAATATTCAGTTGAAGGCGTCGCCGCCTTCCAACCAAGTCTGCCAATGGTGCCGTTGCCATCAATGTTGAACCGTCCTGGTGTTATTCCTAAGCTTGTCATCAACGAGGTATTTTGTGCCGAGACGAGGTTTGAATTGGGTGTATCCTCGACCAAACCTATGCCATAAATCGGGATCGGAATACGCGGAGAAATGTCATTTGCCGCCAGTAACGATGAAAAATTCGGCTGCTGTATAACAACAGACGTACAGCCCGATGGCGCGTCCGAACGACCAATAATGGTATATAATCTGAGAAGGTTGCCTGTACTGGTCCGATATGGTACTCGCACTGGTCCGTCAGATCTAATGAAAGCCAATTCGTCCTTAGCATAAGTCCCTGACGGTACCTTGTTAGTTGCACCATCCAAAGCAGCCATAGCGACTTGGGGATTTGTTACTGGGCTTGACCCGCCCATCGATGGATAGGAATGACAAACAGAACAGCCATTTGCGTTATATCGAGGTCCGAGACCCGCGAGTGGTTCGCCCGATATCGTGCCCGAAACCGACCAGGGAAAGGCAAATTGGACTGCCGCCGCGTTGGCGAAAGTGAGCTCATCGGCACTCAGCCCGGTCAGGAAACCACCCGCCCCCGCGGCGCCGCCTCTTACGCCCGGATCAACAGGCAGACCCGAGAGCGGCTGCGCCCCGCTGGTTATATCGGCTCGAGAGAGGCTGGCCCCCAGAGCCGCCAAGCTCGCCGCGCACAGCGCAAGGCCAAGAATGATCCCATTCATGTCAGCACCTCGTCGGGATAGTAGACGGAATTCCCGGCGATGTCTTTGACGAGCACGCTGACGTGGGACGGGTGTCCGGGCGACGGCGCTGGCATGTCGCTGAGTGTCAGGGTGCGTGAACCGCTGCTGTACGTCCCTTCGAGCGGGGAAGTAACGCAATATGAGCTTTGTGCATTGGGTGCGTTAGTCCACACCTGGTCCGAACAGCCTATCGCAATTCCGATCGTGGGCTTGCTGGTAGCAAAAGTTACGCTGATGCTCGTCGGGGATACCCGGGCAGCGCTGAAGCTGGTGATGATCGGCGCGTGTGAGTCCGTATTCTTCGGGCCGGGTTGAATAGGTTTCGGGTAACTCCCGGCAACCGTGTTGCGGCGTATGTAATGGCATAATGCCCGCAGATCGTTGCCGGTGATCTCCGGCCTAGGCACAACCCCATCCATGCCCTGCTGGATGAAATGGCCCAGACAGGCTCGCCCCGATCGATCAGTTGCAGGCTCTGCCGCAGCGGTATAGTCGCCGGTTGCGGTATCCACCGGGAACGCGGCGGCAATCTCGTCAAGGTTCCGCGCGATCGAGGTGCCAAGAAAGCAACGCCCTGACGGCCCATGCAATGAGGCCATGCTCGGCCGAAAGCCCCACGGATAAATCTTGAGCGAGCCTTGCCAGTAGAGGCTGTGGCCATAGCTTAAGACCACCTGGTCGCTGGCGTCGGGGGCAGGATCGCCCGGCACGTTGGCTCGCAAGCATTGTAGGCCCCAATGGCGGTAGCCCCCTGCCAGGACCCTGTTCTGATTTTGGTCAAAGCAGACAACCCATGCATAAGCGCCCCCGAAGCCGGCATCGCCGAAGTACCCGCCAATTATCGCACCATCTTCAACGGCGGTGCCGGCACCTCCCGACGACCAGAACCCACTCCTTTTACCATCGCGGCTGATCCGATAACTCGCAGTCTCATTAGGGTTGGTCATTGCCTTGACAACGAGGATGTCGTCGACCCGGCCATTAGCTCCTTTGACATCGATGTCCATCCAGCCCCAGGTCCCGCCCGGGCTGCCACCAAGAGCTGTGCCGTTGAGCCTAGAGATAGCCGCCCAACCTGTCAGGCCAATACGCCTTAGGGTGCCGCTTGGGGTCAGTTGTGTTAGCGGGGCCGTCAAATTGCATACTCTGACCGCTTGATGATAAATCTCTAAGAATATCGGATTACCCCGCGAGTCCAACCGTACGGTTTGTGGGAAATTGACCCAAGCTTGGGTGAAATTGACCGTGCCGGCCGGGCTGAATTGGTAGGGCGCGTTGTCACCGGTGCTGTCGGTGTTGGCTTGCGACGGGTTGATCGGCGCGATACCCACGAGCGTACCCACATAGCAGCCATCTGCTGTGATATAGCGTATGGCACCATTACAAAAATCGGCTACGAACATCGCGCCCGCGGGGATGTTCGGGTTGGCGCCATCCGCCATGCAGATCGAATACGGCTCGTTGAATAGCGCGAGCGGAACGTCGCCTGATACCGCTTCGGTCGCCCGTCCATTGACGACGGCATTGCTCGTTTGGGGCGGGACAATTGGTGCATCGACCTCGGCGCCGCAAGGTTGTTGCGCGAATATCCAGCCGCTCCGCCCATTGGAGACGCCATCTTGCCCTGCATAGCGAGTCATCGTGGGCGGATCGGTATTCAGATCGACCTTGATGATGATGTGTCGTCGTGGGCAGGCCATGTAAAGCGTCTTGTGTGTCGCGTCGCGGGGGTCGAAACAAAGATCATTGAGCCCCCGACAGTCCTGGAAACTCGGGGTGCCCATCGTCCCGGTGAAGGCGAGGCGCGACACCAGCTGATCCTCGGTCAGACTCAGACCGACACCCTGTTCGAACGGCAGCTTGGTTCTATCCCTTTCATACCCGCAGACATGAGTCAGTGATCCGGTGTAACTGAGGTGCCACAAGGCACCAAACAACTCCACGCCGTAGAAGCCATTGCCGTTGGGGTCGGTTACCCAGGTGGTGAATGATGAGACCTTATTATCGCAACGGCCGCCGGAATAATTGGCGTCGAGGAGGTGGCGAAAGTATTGAGACTCTATCGTATTGCCGGCGATCTGGGCAAAGGTGTGTGACATGACTACGCCGCCGCTCGGAGTCGTGGCCAGGCACGTGAAGGTGTCATATTCCGGCCAGTGGTGCGCTGTAAGGTCCTCGGACCAGGGTATCCCGCTAAAGAACGGATCGGTTTGGCGGTGATAGGGCGAGCCTGGTGAGTAGACGGGAGGAACGAAGACTGTGGGATACGGCGTGACCGTTTGTGCCTGTGGGCTGCCGGGATAGACTACCCAATCTGACGATGGGCTGAGTATTCGCGCGTCCTGTTGGCCGTTTTGCGTGCAGGGGACGGGCTGGGGCAAGGCGTCGTTCCTCGGCGTCCCATTTTGCACAATCAGTGCCATCGATGTGCTCGCATAACTATCCGGGTTACCGTTACGAACTGGTGTACCGCTGATATTCGCATCGAAGAAGCGGATGCGTACGGAGTGAGTGCCGTTGACCAGCTGTGTCGTGTCCAACTGCCAAGGGAAATTGTGTCCGGAAGTGTTTGCCGAGTTGCGCGGTCCGACAATCATTGGGCTTTTCAACACATTGTAGCCCGGAGCTCGTGAGTTCGGCGTGTTCTCGTCGATGATCCATTGCATCACCGCTGACATTGGCGGTGGTACAGCGGCAGTGGTAGGGACATAGTACCAGATACCGTCCAATGTAATTGTACCGCTGACTACTGCGACATCGCCAATAAGGAAATAGTTGCCCTGCCCGGTTTGGTACATATGCTGGTCGCCCGCATTTATGGCAGACCAGGGCGATCCCAGCAACATGGGCGTGCCACCGACACTATATTTTAAGTCCAATGGACCATTTGGATGATTTAATTGAGCGGAAGCCATTATGGTATTAAGGTTGTCAACACTGTAGCAATTGCCGGTACAGACTGCATCACTGGTGGTCGTGACAGAACAATTGCCGTTATCGTAGAACTGATCGTCGTCTACGCTTTCATAACTCAGCACATAGTACCGGATGTTTGGGGCTAGAACAGCGCCAGGGCCCGGCAACGCTGCGTAGACGAACCTGTTCTGTGCGCCGGAAGCAGCATTGACCGTAGCCGCACCGTTGGGCACTTGCAGCATAGTTTCAGCATGTAAAATAACTATTCGATGTGGGCCGTTGGCGATGCCTGAATTATACCTGCCGACCTGGGTTACCGTAATCGGGTTGGCGCCAACCGTTAGAACCATCCCAAACCATTGGGAGGCCGCCGGCGCATAGTCGGTTCGCAGGCTGTTGGTTGATACCGAGGTGACCAAGCTCTTCGTGGAACCGGTCACCGTCCTATGTATTGAGCTGGTCGGCGAGATCCCTGTAATTGATTGCGCTGGCGCAGAGACCGGGGTGCCTCTGCCGCGCGACAGCACGGCCCTCGCCGCCGCTGCTTGCGCGCTCACGAAGCCCAAAAACGCAAGGATGGTGCGTCGAGCGATTTGTGTTGGCATCTATATAACCTGCCTCAGCCGGCTCGCGGCACCGCGGCACGTCGCCGGCACTGTTCGGCGAACGTCGCGACTCTCATCACCGAATTCGTTGATGATCGATAGGCACTCCAGCCGCGCAGCCCGCTGTTGGTATTTCAGCAGGCTCGACGCGACGCCCGTGCTCACCCGGCGCCGTGGCTGAGTAGCATGCGGCCGTAGGGCGCCATCGCCGCTTGGCGGTTGGCGGCGTGGTGGGTCAGGATCGTCATCACGTCGCGTCGGATGGCTCCGAGCTGGTCATTGTCGTAGACCCAACGGGCGCCGTCGAGCTCGCACAGGCGATCGAGCGCCCAGCTCACCTGATGCTGTGCGTAGACCATGTCGCGGCGGGCGCGCAATGCCTCGGCCTCGGTGATCCGGCGGCCCGAGCTGACCGCCGCGGTGCTCGACTCGCCCCCGGTGTGCAACTGCCACATCGATCGCGGCCGCGGCTTCGCCGATCGCCATCTGCACGACTTCGGACTCCGCGACTTTGGTCACCCCGCGCGACACCCGACCTGCCAGCGCGGTGCAGGCGATGTCGAGAGCGCGCCGGCCAAGTGCGATGGCGACCGGCGGCAACGAATACGACACCAGAAACCCGCGCGGCGCGCGCAACACCGGATAGTCGGGATGCACCAGCGCCCCGGGCGGGCTGCCGGCGAAGAGGTCGCTGACCATGACCGAGCGGTGCTCGGGGACGAACACGTCACGCAGCACCAGCGACTTGCTGCCGGTGCCGAGAAGGCCGAGCACCTGCCAGTCGTCGACGATCTCGGCCTCGGCGAGCGGCACCAGCAGGTAGGCGATGTGGCTGGGGTCGCCTTTCGCCCCGAGGAAGGTGCCGATGATCGCCCATTGCGCATAGTCGCAGCCGCTCGAGAACGGGTAATGCCCGCTGAGCCGCCAGCCGCCCGGCACCCGCCTCGCCGCCTCGCGCGGCGCCAGCGAGGATGAGGCGACCGCCCGGGGATCCTCACCCCAGACGTCGATCTGCGCCTTTTCGGGATACTGGGCGATGATCCATTGATGCTCGGCCAGCACCGCATAGACCCAGGCCGAGGAGGCGCAGCCATAGGTCAATTCCTCGACGATCCGAGAGAACAGGCTGAAACGGCCCTGCAGACCGCCGAAGCGCTTGGGCTGCAGGATGCGCAGGATCCCGGCATTCCGATATTCGGCGATCGTCTCGGCCGGCAGCTTCCGTGCCGCGGTCGCAGCCGGCGACCGCTCGGCGAGCAGCGGGATCAATGCCCGCGCGCTCTCCAGCATTACCCGCTCCTCCTCCGGCAAGGTGCTGTGATCCTCGAAGGGAGGAAGTCGGCCGCAGCCTGTCATGCGCTACCTCTTGTTGAGCCAACCCGAGCGGGTTACGCGGAGATGCTAGCCCATGAGCCAGGCCGGCTCACGTCGTTTCCCCGAGCACGCCGCCGCCGACTGTCCGAGTGGGTTCGGCGGGATGCCGGGACCAAACAGCCGCCGCTTGAACCGGCGAACAACTGAACACTTGAGCATATGCTGCGACATATGCTCAAGGAGACCCGCTTGTGCCTGCCGAACGACACGTCAAGCTTTTCAAAAACGGCCGAAACCAGGCCGTGCGAATTTCCCGCGAATTCGAGCTCCCCGGCGAAGACGCCATTATGCGCAAGGAGGGTGAGCGGCTGATCATCGAACCGGCCCCGCCAAAATCGCTGCTGGCGATCCTGGCAGCCCTCGCGCCACTCGACGAGGAGTTTCCCTCGATTCTGGATTCGCCCCCCGATCCGGTCGATCCGTGAATGCGCCACCTACTCGACACCAATATCGTCTCCGACCTGGTCCGCAGACCGCAGGGTCTTGTCGCGCAGCGCGTCCGTCAAATTGGCGAAGCATCGGTCTGCGCCAGCATCATCGTTGCCGATGAATTGCGCTACGGGGCGACAAAGAGGGGATCGGCACGGCTGTCGGCCCAGCTCGATGCGGTCGGGCCCTCGAGGTCTTGCCGTTCGAGGCGCCAGCCGACAGCGTCTATGGCGTTCTGCGCGCCAGGTTGGAGCAGGCGGGCCAACCGATCGGCGGCAACGATCTGCTGATCGCCGCGCAGGTTATCGCGCTCGGCTGCGTCCTCGTCACCGATAACGAACGGGAATTCGCCCGGATAGACGAAATTCCTCGTGAGAACTGGCTGCGATCGGGCTGATCGCTGAGAAAATGGATCAGGTCGGTAGCTGGGTTCGGCCGATGATCGCGAAGCGGAGCTTGCCGGAGATCCAGTCGATGGCCGCGACCGCGGCAAGAATCAGCAGAATGATGAACGAGACCTGATCGAAATCGTAGGTTCGGATCTGCTCGGAAAGCTGCAGGCCGACGCCGCCGGCGCCGACGATGCCGATGATCGTCGCCGACCGCGTATTCGATTCGAAGAAATAGAGGATCTGACTGGCGATCACCGGCAGGACCTGCGGCAGCAGGCCGAAGCGCACCGCCATCCACCCGGTCCCGCCGCCGGCGACGACGGTCTCGCGCTCTCGCGCCTCGGTGGCTTCGACGGCTTCGGAGAACAGTTTGCCGAAGGCGCCGGTGTCGGACACCGCCATGGCCAGAATGCCGGCGAACGGCCCGAGCCCGACGACGCCGACAAACACGAGCGCCCAGATCAGGGTGTCGATGCCACGAATGGTGTCGAGCAGGCGACGAATCAAAAAGCGAAGCAGCAGGCTCGGCGTGGTGTTTTTCGCGGCGAGAAGACCGAGCGGCGCCGCCAGTATCGCCGCCGTCAAGGTGCCGAGGAACGCTATCGCCAAGGTCTCGCCCATCGCTTTCAGAAACAGTTGCAGATGCCCGCCCGTAGAGGGCGGAAACATCAGCGCGATGAACTTGGCAAGGGCGGCCAGGCCCGGACCGATCTGCTCGATCGAGATCCCGAGCCACCAGATCGAGAAAAAGGCCAGACCCAGGGTGGCCAGCGGGAGGCCAAACTCCATCGCGCGGCGCCGCGGTGATTTCGCCAGCAGGCTCCGTTAGCGCAAGAGCAGCTGCTCCACCCTATCTCCGGCGAAGATCTGGTGGCTTGGGCTCAAGGAGTACGCTCCACGGGTGTCAGACGATGGCGGATGCGCTCGGTCAGCAGATCGATGGTCGCGACCGTGACGATCATCATCAACAGGATCGCGCTGACGTCGGTGTAGTAGAACTTGCGGATGGCGACAAAAAGATCCTGACCGATGCCGCCGGCGCCGACAAAGCCGACAATCGAGCTCGACCGCACGTTGATCTCGAAACGGAGCAATGCGTAGCTGGCAAGGTTGGGCAAGATCTGCGGCAGGGCGCCAAAGCGCACGGCGTCGACAAAGCGCCCGCCGCTGCTGCGCACGCCCTCGACGGGCTTCATATCGATGTTCTCGACCACTTCGGTGAACAGCTTGCCGAGGGTCCCGAAGCTGTGGATGCCGATCGCCAGCACGCCGGCGAGAGGCCCCAGACCAAAGGCGCTGACAAAGAGCAGGGCGAAGACGATGTCCGGCACGGTGCGGCAGAATTCGAACGGCCGCTTGACGCACCAGCGCAGACCCCGGCTCGGGGCGAGGTTGGCGGCGGCGAAAAAGGCGAGCAAGCCGGCCCCGGCGGCGCCGACGAGGGTGCCGAGATAGGCGATCAGCACCGTATCGAACAGCAGCTTGAGCCAACCGAGAAAATTCCAATACCAGCCGGCAACATCGCTCGCGAAATTCGCGTAGCTCAGCTTTGGCAGGATCCGGCCGAAATAGCTGGTAAGGCCCGAGAGGTGGTTCAGCAGATTGCCGAGATCCACCTCGCCATAACGCCCGGCGACGACCGCCAGAACAGCGAGTATCGCGAGCGCCGCGAACGACTGGCGCCTGCGGCGAGCGACCTGCTGCCCATAGCCGGCCAGCAGCAGATCGAGGCGGTTCTGCGGAAGGGTTGGGATGCCGGC
>Ga0074044_10004379_pt1 | contig 11705 bp, 11 predicted proteins | sample BogForMeECP23OM1_FD_94443 | JGI IMG/M metagenome (GOLD analysis project Ga0074044, IMG submission 94443) | Bog forest soil microbial communities from Calvert Island, British Columbia, Canada - Bog Forest MetaG ECP23OM1 | ecosystem: Environmental > Terrestrial > Soil > Wetlands ...
CGCATCGTACGTGCCGCCCATTTTCATAATTCAGAATTCATAATTCTTTTGAGCGTCTCGCCGATGAGCGCAGGACTTTCGGCGACGGCGATGCGGGCGGCCTGGAGCGCCGCGATCTTATCCGCCGCGGTTCCCTTTCCTCCGGAAATAATCGCTCCGGCATGGCCCATGCGGCGGCCGGGCGGCGCCGTGCGGCCCGCGATAAATCCCACCACCGGCTTCTTGACGTGAGCTTGGGCAAAGGCCGCGGCCTCTTCTTCCGCCAGCCCGCCGATTTCTCCGATCAGCACGATGCCGTGTGTGTCCGGGTCGTCATTGAAAAGTCGCAGGGCGTCAACGAAGGTTGTGCCAATGATGGGGTCGCCGCCAATCCCGATGCAGGTCGATTGGCCAATGTCCAGCGCCGTAAGCTGGCCCACCGCTTCGTAGGTCAGGGTCCCGCTCCGCGAAACCACGCCAACGTGCCCCGGCAAGTGAATTTGCCCGGGCATGATGCCAATTTTGCATTTGCCGGGAGAAATAATGCCTGGGCAATTGGGGCCGATCAGGCGCGTCTGCTTGCCGGCCAGGAAGCGCGCGACGCGCACCATGTCGAGCGTGGGAATACCCTCGGTGATGGCGACCACGAGGGGAAGGCCGGCGTCCGCAGCCTCCATGATGGCGTCCGCGGCGAAAGCGGGCGGAACGAAGATGACGGAGGCGTTCGCGCCCGTCCTATCCACGGCTTCCTGCACGGTATTGAACACCGGGATGCCGTCGGCGCTGGTCCCGCCTTTGCCCGGCGTCACCCCCGCGACGACCTTGGTGCCGTAGGCAACGGCCTGCTGGGTGTGAAACATCCCCTCGCGGCCCGTGATGCCTTGCACGACTAATCGAGTGTTTTCGTTGACCAAAATCGACATGGAAAAATCCAATGACCACTATGCGTTCTGGAATCGGTTCGCTGCCGCGACGACTTTTTCCGCCGCCTCTTTCATATCATTGGCAACCTCGAAGTTCAGCCCTGACTCGCGGAGGATCTTCTGTCCCAACTCGACGTTCGTGCCTTTCAGCCGCACGACGATGGGAACTTTGATGCCGAGAGTTTTCGCCGCGGCGACCACGCCGTTGGCGACGATATCGCACCGCATGATGCCACCGAAAATGTTGATGAGCACGGCGCACACGTTGGCGTCGCTCAGAATGATCTCGAATCCGTGGCGCACCTGCTCTTCGTTAGCGCCGCCGCCCACATCCAGGAAATTCGCGGGGCGGCTGCCCGCGTATTGGATGATGTCCATCGTGGCCATGGCGAGGCCCGCGCCATTCACCATGCAACCCACATTCCCATCCAGGCGGATGTAGTTGAGGCCGTAGTTTGAAGCCTTCACTTCCAGTGGGTCCTCTTCGTCCAGGTCGCGCAGTTCGCGGATGTCCGAATGGCGGAAGAGGGCATTATCGTCAAAGTTCATTTTGGCATCGAGCGCCAGCGCGCGGCCGTCGCGCGTAATAACGAACGGATTGATCTCGACCAGCGAAGCGTCCGTGGCCTCAAAGGCGCGAAAGAGATTCTGAAGAAGGCGGGACGCCTCGTTCACCACCTTGCCCTCCAGGCCCAAGCCGAAGGCCAGCTTGCGCGCCTGGAAGGCCTGGAAGCCAACACTCGGATCGATGAATTCCTTCAGGATTTTCTCCGGATGCTCGGCGGCCACCACTTCGATTTCCACTCCACCTTCGCTCGAGGCCATGAACACAGGTCTGCCGGAAGCGCGGTCGATGACGATCCCGAGGTAGAGTTCGCGCGCCACGTCCAAGCCTTCCTCAATAAGCGCACGTTTGACGATGCGACCCTCCGGCCCAGTCTGGTGTGTGACCAGGGTCATGCCCAGGATTTGGCCCGCCAAGGCGTCCGCTTCCAAGGGATTGTGAGCCAGTTTAACGCCGCCACCTTTGCCGCGGCCGCCGGCGTGAATCTGGGCTTTCACCACCACTGTGCCACCGCCCAGTTTTTCCGCCACGGCGCGAGCGTCCTCGCGCTTCGTAATCATCTCGCCGCGCGGCACGGTGACTCCAAACTTCGCAAGAATTTGTTTCGCCTGATATTCGTGGATTTTCATTTTGGAAACTGTTAGTTGCCTGTTGTCAGTTGTCCGCAGTCAATTGTGAGGGTGGGGGCGCATGGCCATGCGCCCCTACACACCTTGGATGTGAAATCAAACTTTGGCAAAGCTCGCGAAGCGGCTTACACTAGAATATTCAGCGCGCTTACCCCGAAACCAAGAAGTATAGGGAATCCACGCGGGAATTGCAATGAAAGGGCAACCACAAAACCTGAATAAGCGCCGCTCCGAGAGCGAATTCAAGCAAAGTCAACTCAGGTAAACTGAAAGAAAGTAATGCGCATTGAAGAGACAATCTGGAAGATCGCGACCGGCGAGAATCTCACGCGTGCCGAGGCTCGCGCCGTGATGCAGCAACTGCTTTCAGGCTCCGTGCCGGACGAAGAAATCGTGGCGTTCCTCGCTGCGCTGCGCGATAAGGGTGAGCAGGCTGACGAATTGGTGGGATTTGCGGAGGAAATGCGGGCTCACGCCACCGAAACCTTGCGCGCGGCCGGAGTGAAACTTGAAAGCATCTCGCATCAAGAGCCCTTGCTCGACACTTGCGGCACGGGTGGCGACGGCCGCGGGACGTTCAACGTTTCGACGGCGGCGGCGCTGGTTTCGGCGGCGGCGGGAGTGCGCGTGGCCAAGCACGGCAACCGCTCGATTTCGAGCCATTGCGGAAGCGCCGATGTACTGGAGGCCCTGGGGGTCGCGATCGACCTTCCTTTCGAACGGATCCCTGCCTGCCTCGAAGAAGTCGGCATGGTCTTTCTATTTGCTCCGCGACTGCACCTCGCCATGAAACACGTGATGAATGCGCGGCGGGCCCTGAAAACCAAATCAGTTTTTAATCTCCTTGGCCCACTTACGAATCCTCTGGCTGCAACGGTGCAGTTGGTGGGCGTGTTTGACGCCGCCCGCACCGAGATGATGGCGAAGACGCTCCACGCAGTGGGCACGCGCCGGGCGTACGTGGTGGCAGGTTCGGATGGCATTGATGAGATCACCACCACGGGTCCCACTCGACTTTCCTCGAGCACGGACAGCGAGGTCGAGACGCGCGATGTGCTCCCCGAGGAGTTTCGCCTGCGGCGCGCCTCGATTGAACAACTGCACGGCGGTGACGCCGCCGCCAACGCGCGATTGCTGCTCGGGGTGTTGGAGGGTGAACGTAGTCCTTATCGGGATGTCGTTGTGGCGAATGCCGCGGCGGCATTCGCCTTGGCGGGAAAGGCGCAAAACTTTGCGGAAGGCGCCGCGCGAGCGGCAGAAGTTCTGGATTCCGGCGCCGCGCGCGCCAAGCTTAAGGCGCTCGTGGAGTTTACCCGACGGCACTGAATTTGCCGATTGTCGATTGCCGATTGCCGATTGTCGATTGAGCGAGAGGAAGTTCCTAATCTCAATTTCTCAGCTCCCAGCAAATGTCTTTTGAATACTGAATGCTGATGACTGGCGACTTTCCATCGACCATCGTCAATCGAAAATTGGCAATCCCTAGAGGCGCAGGAAATTTCCCAGGAGTTGCTTGCCCGCCTTGGTCAGAATTGACTCGGGGTGAAACTGCACGCCTTCCACTTTCATCTTCTTGTGGCGGAGGCCCATGATGAGCCCGTCGGAGGCGCAAGCGGAGACTTCCAGGCAATCGGGAAGGGACTCCCGCGCCACGATGAGCGAATGATAACGAGTGGCAGGAAAAGGATTGGGCAGTCCCTCGAAAATGGTCTTGCCGTCGTGTTGGATTTGGCTGGTCTTGCCGTGCATCAGTTCCGGTGCGCGGATTACCTGCCCCCCGAACGCCTGTCCGATGGCCTGATGGCCGAGGCAAACCCCCAGGATCGGAATCCGCCCGGCGAAAGCAGTGATGACGTCGAGGCAGATTCCGGCGTCGGAAGGAGTCTTCGGGCCGGGCGAGATTACGATTCGCTCAGGAGCCTGCTTTTCAATCGCCTCCACGGTGGTTTGGTCATTCCGAACGACCTCGAGATCCGCGCCCAACTCTCCCAGGTATTGGACAAGGTTGTAGGTAAAAGAATCGTAATTATCAATGACCAAGATCATGAGAACGCCTTTCGATAGAACCCCTGCCGCTCATTATAGGAGAAAACCCCCTCGTTGGTGTAACCCATAACGGAGCAAAGGCTGATGAAGACGCTGGCTGCACCTTCCGGAGCAAAGTGAAACTCTCGAAAATGGTGGTGCCCCACCTCGCCATCATGGCCGCAGAGTGTCACTGATGGACCGCCGAATTCCGTCACTTTGTTAATCATTTGGTTCGCCGCCGGCAGGCTGCCTCTGCGACGTTTCTAATATATTGATTCTTATGAGGTTATGGCATTCCCCGGAGGACATTACTTCCCCGGAATCTGGAAATTGAATTGCTCTAGGAAGAAGCGATAAGGAAAGGAAGGCTCTTATGAAAAACTCAAAGCGAAAGTGGGATTTGACGCTCGTTGATTTTCTGGTTGGGTTAGCTATCTTGATGATTATGTCCGCGCTGATAGTACCCGTCTTTGTTCCGCCCGAGGGGAGGGCAGCATCAAGAGCGGCAGTGCCAGCCGCATCCGCTAAGACTGCCAAGCGCTGAACCAAATCCTTGCAGGCGCGCCTTCCCGTCAGGTTAATGGCGTGCCTCAGGCAAGGCATTGATTTCAGCGCTTGCAAACTCCCTTAATTACGGGATTGGGATCCTGCCCTAACCCCCGCATCCAACCCTCGAAATCCTGAATCCTGCATTATTCACCCCTATCTTCGGAAGATTCGAAGGGAGTAAAATGTGCGCTAGCCTTAAGCATATTACGTGGGGACACGGGCCGTGCAGGCCCACAACCGAGGGGGAGTAAATATGCTCAAATCTGGACGAAGGGATTTTCTCAAAGCCGGGGTTCTCTCCGCTGCGAGTCTGGGCGCGCTGGGGGCCGTGGAGGGTGGCGGGCTTCTCGCCAAGGGAGAGAACGTACCGCCGCCGAACGCCGAGCCTTCGCCGCCGCCTTTCAAACTGGGTCTGGTTACTTACAACCTGGCGAAAGATTGGGATATCGACACCATCATCAAGAACTGCGAGGAAACGGGGTTCGAAGGCGTCGAGCTGCGGACTATGCATAAACACGGCGTGGAAATTTCTCTAGACAAGGCGCAGCGCGCGGATGTGAAACAGCGCTTTGCCGCTTCCCGCGTGCGCTTGATGAGCTTGGGCACCACTTGTGAATATGAGTCGCCCGACCCCGCCGTAGTGGAGAAAAACATTGAGGAGACGCGGCGCTGGTGCGATCTGGCGCAGGACCTCGGCTGCGTGGGCGTGAAGGTGCGCCCCAACGGATTCCCCAAAGATGTTCCTGAGGACAAGACTCTCGACCAGATCGGCCACGCGCTCGTCCGCTGCGGAGACATTGCCCGTGATCACGGGGTGGAAATCTGGCTGGAGGTCCACGGCACGGGCACCATGCTTCCGCACAACACTCACCATATTCTTAGCGTGGCGAACCATCCCGCCGTGGGGGCCTGCTGGAATTCCAATGACACCGACGTGGTGGAGGGCTCCGTGAAGCCTTCATTCGACCTGCTTAAATCCTGGATCCGCAGTTGCCACATCAACGAGTTGTGCCGGACCCTGTCGCCCTGGGGCAGCGGGATCAAGGTCTCGCCGGCGGTCAAACCAGGTTTCCCGCAATGGCTGAAGCCTTATCCCTGGCGTGAACTCTTCACCCTGCTGCGCAGCAATGGGTTCGACCGTTACACCTACGCGGAGGTTCCGGAAAGCTGCGAGCCCATCCGGTTCATGCACTATTATCGCGCCTTGTGGCAATACCATGCGGCGTGAAACTCGTTCAAGCAGTAAGGAAAACCACCATGCGGGTCTTTTTGGTTGAATGGGAGTGCGGGAGTTGCGGGCAGAGGCACTCGTTTCGGCACAGCGTCAATGAAGACGACGGGTGGCCGAACAAGTTCGAGCTGACCTGCGAGAATGCCGAATGCGGGCAGGAGCAGGACGTGCCATTTCGCGCCTGCACGGCCACGCCTATTGACCCGGAGTAGAGCCGGGTGAGGCGACGAAAATCTTCGTTACGTATAGCGCAGCCAGCGGAGCAATTCCACCAGCGACGGCCGTTTCCCGTACATCAGGATGCCCACCCTATAGATTCTTGCTGAAACTTGCAGGATGCCGAATGTGGTCAGCGCGCTGATGACCAAGGAAAGCGCGATCTGCCAGAAGGGCGGCATCTGTAGGGCAATGCGCAAGACCATGAGGACGGGAGCGAAAAAAGGAATCATGGAGAGGATCACTGAAGTCCCCGAGCTCGGGTCGCGCATGATAACGGGATAGATAATAAAGGAGACCATGAGCATTAGAGTGACCGGTAGTTGAACTTGCTGCAATTCTTCATCGCTTGAAACCATGGCGCCCAAGGCCGCATACATGGACGCATAGAGAAGGTAACTGACGACGAAAAAAAGGCCCGCATAAACCAGCAGCGAAGCCGGCAAATGCAGACTCGCCATCGAAGCTCCCGGCGCCATCGCTGAGGCCATCGACGCTCCGTAAGCCGTGAGCAAGGATCCGCTGACACCCCAGACCAGGTATTGGGTAAATCCCACCGCGGCAACCCCCAGGATTTTTCCGCTTAAGAGATGAAAGGGCTTGACCGAGGAGGCCAGGATTTCGACGATGCGGGTGGTTTTTTCCTCCACCACCGAGCGCATTGTGGCGACGCCGTAAACCACAAGTGTGATGTAGAGAAGCGTGACGACGGCGAGTCCCACAATAAAGGTTTGGCCCTTTTCTTCGGATTCTCCTGTCTTGGTGACCTTTACCATCGATACTCCCACGCCGCGCACGAGCTTACTCACGTTGTCGAGGTGAACGCCACGATCGGTGAGGCGGTGCTCGACCACCGCATTGTCAACGGCATGGCTCAGCGCCGCAGTGGTTTGAAAATCCCCCGGGTTGCGCGTGTGAAATGCCGCGGCTTTGCCGTCCAGAATATCCTTCGGCACCTCAAGAAAGCCATCGAGGCTGCCCGCGCGAATCTGGTCGTTCAGTTGCTGGCGGGCCTGCTCCTCCGAGGAGGGGCGGTCCCAGACCCGCACGATTTCATACTGCGGTTTTCCATTCGGCAGTTTCCCTTCCAGGCCCGCAGCTATTTGCGGAGCAAGGCCGCCGAGATTGTCCAGAAGTGAAATCCTCAAGGTATGGTCCGTCTTGCGCGTCGCCAAAGCCAAGGGGACGGCGAAAATCACGACGCCGAAGAGCGGCAGCCCGACGGTGGTCAGGATGAATCCCTTGCTGCGGACGCGCGTCAGGTATTCGCGTTTGAAAACCAGCCAGATTTTACGCATGCTCCTCCGAGACTTTTTCGATGAAGATATCGTTGAGTGGCGGCTCGACCAGCTCGAAGCGCGTAAGGCGCACACCGTGCGCCACGGCGGCCTTGAGAATTTCCTGGGGATCGGCCCCCGGCCGCAGCTTGGCCTCCACCACCGCACCGAAGCGATTGAGCTTTTCCACCAAATCCGGCAGGTCAAGAAAATTGTCGTCGCCCGTATACTCGATGCGCAGCGTATTCTTGCCGTAAGACTTCTTGATGGCGCGCAAATCACCCGCCAGCACGCTGCGACCGTGGTTGATCAGGCAAATCGCATCGCACATCATTTCCACCTGTTCCATGCGGTGAGTGGAAAGGATGATGGTGGAGCCCTTTTCGCGCAGCTCCAGCATGATGTCTTTGATCAGCGTGGCATTGACCGGGTCGAGGCCCGTAAAAGGCTCATCGAGGATCAAAAGGGGGGGCCGGTGGATTACCGCTGCGATGAACTGCGCCTTTTGCTGCATCCCTTTGGAAAGATCGTTGATCTTTTTTTCCGACCAGGCGGCCAGACCCAGGCGCTCCAGCCATTCGTGGACTCGCGAGGTCGCTTCCGCCTCGCTCAATCCTTTCAGCGCCGCGAGAAAGACCAGAACCTCGCGCACCTTCATCCTGGCGTATAAACCCCGCTCCTCGGGCAGGTATCCGATCAGATCCTGCGTGCGGTCGCCGGCGGGCTGCCCCAACACTTGGATGGAGCCCTCATCGGGGGCCAGGATGTGCATGATCATTCGCAGAGAAGTGGTCTTGCCTGCGCCGTTGGGGCCGAGCAGTCCAAAGACCGCTCCTTGCTCGATGTGCAGGCTGAGGTCGGAAACCGCCACGACCGTGTCAAAGCGCTTGGTCACATGTTCGACGGCTACAGCTTCCATCAGTAAGTCTTTCCGCTACATTGTCGTAGCTAGGGTGACGGGCCGGAAGCAAAACGCCATTTGTAGCATCAAATGAGTGAAGAACGCAATTTAAAGGTGTGGGCCGGGGAAACGTCGAGAAGTGTCTGTACGGAATAAAAGGTATCGAGTAAGATAGGCATCCTTTTCAAAAATACGTTTGGAGATGCAGGCCAACATGCGCAACGTAGTGATCATTGGTTCAGGATGCGCGGGGCTGACCGCCGCCATCTATGCGGCTCGCGCCAATTTAAAGCCGCTGGTCATCCGCGGCGTGGAAGCCGGCGGTCAGTTGACCCTGACCACGCTGGTGGAAAACTTTCCAGGGTTCCCCAAGGGCGTTCAAGGGCCGGAACTGATCGAGTTGATGCAAAAGCAGGCCACCGAGTTCGGGGCAGAGTTTATGGAAGGCAACGTGGCCAAGGTGGACCTCTCCAAAAGGCCCTTCGTGCTGGAGATGGGCCAGGAGCGGCTGGAAACGACGACGCTCATCATCGCTTCAGGAGCTTCGGCGAAATTCCTGGGGCTTGAATCCGAGCGCAAGCTGCTGGGGCACGGAGTTTCCACCTGCGCCACTTGTGACGGTTACTTCTTCCGGGGAAAGGTCGTGGCGGTGGTGGGCGGCGGCGATACGGCAGCCGAGGACGCGCTCTTCCTGACGCGGTACGCCAACGAAGTCAGCATTATCCATCGCCGGGAGCAATTGCGTGCCTCCAAAATCATGCAGGACCGCCTTCACCGGAACGAGAAAATCAAATTCATTTGGAACTCCGTGGTGGAGGATATTTTGGACCCCGACAAGCGCGAAGTTTCGGGAATAAAGCTCCGCAACGCCAAGACGAAGGAAGAAATCATCAAGCCTGTGCACGGGGTCTTTATCGGGATCGGGCACGAGCCCAACACCAGCTTGTTCCGGGGGCAATTGGAGGTCGACGAGCTCGGATATCTCATTACCCGCGAAGGGTCGAAAACCAACATTCCGGGCGTTTTTGCTGCCGGGGACGTCAAAGACCGCGTTTACCGGCAAGCCGTTACGGCGGCGGGGTCGGGTTGCATGGCTGCGATGGATGCCGAAAAATTTTTGGAAGCGGAGCACTGAACGACATGCTTCGTTCCCTCCTGCTCCACCTTTCCGAGCGCGAAGGCCCCAAGAAACTCCTTACGGGCAACCCCCTTGGACGCCGCTTGGCCTCGCGATTTATTGCGGGTGAGGAACTTGCAGACGCCCTGCGCGTGATCCGCCGGCTGAATAGCGAGGGTTTCATGGTGACGCTCGATTGCCTGGGTGAGAGCGTGCACGAAGCCACCGCCGCCGAAGCCGCTTGCCAAACTTACCTTCAGCTTCTCGATCGACTCGCGGCGGAGAAACTGGACTCCCATGTCTCCGTGAAGCTCACCCAATTGGGCCTGGCTATTGACGAAGGGCTGGCGCGGCGGAATTTAGCGCGCCTCGTTGAAAGCGCGGCGCGGCACAACAATTTTGTGCGGGTCGATATGGAGGGCTCAGCGTTCACAGACGCGACCTTGCGGGTGTTTTGCTCTGTGGACGCGCCGCGCGAGGTGTTGGGAATCGCGATTCAGTCATACCTCCACCGGACCGAGGCGGATGTGGAAGAGCTTCTAAAACGCGGCGTGCGCATCCGGCTGGTAAAAGGCGCGTACAAGGAACCTCCCGATATCGCTTATGCCCACAAGCGCGATGTCGATCGGAGCTATCAAGAGCTTACGGAAAAGCTCCTTGTCAGCGGGATTAATCATGCCATTGCTACACACGACGAATGCATCATCACTGCCACGGAGCGCTTCGCCCGCGCGCACGGCATTTCCTCGGAAAGCTTCGAATTCCAATTGCTTTACGGCATCCGCCGGCAACTCCAGCGGGCGCTGATCGAGCAAGGGTGGCGGGTGCGCCTGTACGTTCCGTACGGGCGGGAATGGTATCCTTACTTCATGCGCCGCCTCGCTGAGCGGCCCGCCAATCTGTTTTTCCTGATGCGCAATCTTTTCAGGGCTTGAGGGCCGCGGGCGACGGCCGCTGATTACTCATGGAATATCCTGACGTTGTAGGCGAATTCGCTCGTTACCTGGCGCGCCCGGAGGAAGAGATCCGCCTGGACGAAGCGGCCCTGCTGCTGGCGCGAACGGAGTATCCGGCGCTTGACGTTTCCGCCCAACTGGCGCGCTTGGACGCGTTGGCGGCACGGGCGGAGTGCAATCCCCGCCAGTCGCCCCACGCCAATATCGCCAGTCTGAACCGCCTCCTCTTCGAGGAGGAGAACTTCGCCGGCAATGAAGAAGAATATGATGACCCGCGCAACAGCTATTTGAATGATGTCTTGGATCGCAAAATGGGAATTCCCATCACCCTGTCCCTCGTTTACCAGGAAGTCGCGCGCCGATGCGGCTTGCCCGTTGTAGGAGTGGGATTTCCCGGCCACTTTCTTGCCAAGTACCTTGCCGCATCGGGAGAAATTCTCTTGGACCCCTACCACCGCGGCGCCATTCTGAGCCTTCAGGACTGCAAGGAGAAACTAAAGGCCCAATTCGGGGAAGAGGCGGAGTTCCGCCCATCGTTTCTAGTGGTCGTGTCAACCAAGCAGACCCTGACCCGCATGTTGAATAACCTGAAGGGCTCTTTTTTCCGCCGCAAGGATTTTGCCAAAGTCCTGATGATGATTGAAATGGCCCTGGCCATTGAACCCACTTCGCGCCAGGAGATACATGATCGCGGCATGATCTACTTTTTACTTCGACGCTATGGTAAAGCGATGGCCGATCTTCGCGCCTACCTCAACCTTTCCCCCTCTGATGACCCGCAAATCCGGGATGTGCGGACGATGATGCACCGGATTCGGGCGATGCATAATTGAGAAGAACCGCGACTCCCCAACCTGGCCAGAAATTGAGGTAGTGTCCTAACTAGACGGCAAGTCCGAACGAGTTAAATAGTGCTTGGTGCAGAATATTATATTCAGCATTAAGGTGTATATGATTGATAATAAAGGTTGATATGCCGAAGAGAGGACTCGAACCTCCACTCCCTGACGGGAACTACACCCTGAATGTAGCGCGTCTGCCAATTCCGCCACTTCGGCACAGGGACTGCTTATCGCGATTTCGCAACCGGGCGCGTACGGTGCGCAGGATCGCGCCTGTCGCAATTTTTTATCTTGCCATTCAGCCCCGCCCCTGTCAAGCACGCCCTGTGCGCAAGCGCATGGCGCGCGCGACGATGAAAAGCCGGTGAGGTCCTTGGGAGACATTGCCATTCAGTTTCCAACTCAACGGCGCAGGCACGGGAAAGACCAGGGCGCCAGGTGCAAGCGCTTCAGGGCTCGGACGCAAAGGCGTGGGCCAAGCCCCGCCACAGC